>Ga0210123_1000987_pt1 | contig 15503 bp, 9 predicted proteins | sample Muzzi_PWB_D2_FD_185535 | JGI IMG/M metagenome (GOLD analysis project Ga0210123, IMG submission 185535) | Wetland microbial communities from San Francisco Bay, California, USA, that impact long-term carbon sequestration - Muzzi_PWB_D2 (SPAdes) | ecosystem: Environmental > Aquatic > Marine >... | reverse complement strand
ACCGAGACCGCGGGCGCCCGGATCGACGCCGCCCGCGCGGCCCGCGAGGCGGCGGAGACCCAGCTCCGGGCCGAGGAAGACCGATTCGACGTCGGCCTCTCCACCAACTTCCTCGTCCTGACGCGCCAGAACGACCTGGCCACCGCCCGGCTCGCCGAGATCGAAGCACTGACCGATTACCGCACCGCACGGACCGAAATGGCCCGCGCCACAGGCTCACTCCTCGAAAAGCGGGGAATCGCGCTCGAGTGAAGAGCGTTCACTCCGAGTCAAGGAGACTCCTCCCATGGCAAAACGAATGATCTTGATGCTGGCCGTCGTCGCCATCGCGCTGACGGTTCTCGGCACGGTCAAATACCAGCAGGTCCAGGCGGAGATCGCCGCCGGGGCCGCCTTCCAGCCGCCGCCCGAGGCGGTCACCACCATCGTCGCCCAGCAGGAGCAGTGGGACGTGACGCTCAGCGCCATCGGCACGGTCACCGCCGTCAACGGCGTGACGGTCGCCGCCGACCTGCCCGGCATCGTCCAGCGGATCGCCTTCGACTCGGGCCGCGCGGTCCGGCAGGGCGACGTGCTGGTCAAGCTCGACACCCGGCAGGAGGAGGCCCAGCTCAAGGCCGCCGAGGCGCAACGCGACCTCGCCCGGCTGCAGCTCGATCGGATCGAGGGCTTGCGCGAGAAGGGGGTCACCTCCCAGGCCGAGCTCGACGACGCCCGGTCCGCGTTCACCCAGGCGGACGCCCGGGTCGGCGAGATCGAGGCGACGATCGCCAGGAAGACGATCCGGGCGCCCTTCTCCGGCATCCTCGGCATCCGCCAGGTCAACCTGGGCCAGTACCTCTCCGGCGGCGCGCCGATCGTGCCCCTCCAGTCTCTCCAGCCGATCTACGTCGACTTTTCCGTGCCCCAGCAGCAGGTGGGACGGCTCCGCGAGGGCACCGAGGTGGCCGTCACACCCGACGATTCGCCCGCCGGCCAGGCCCTGCCCCCCATGATGGGCAGGGTGAGCGCCGTCGACTCGGTGGTCGACTCGTCGACCAGGAACGTCCAGGTCCGGGCCACGTTCGACAACCCGGAGGCGATCCTGATGCCGGGCATGTTCGTCGAGGCCCGCGCCACCCTCGGGGCGGGCAGCTCGGTCGTCACCCTCCCTGCCACAGCGATCAGCTACGCGCCCTTCGGCGACTCGGTCTTCGTGGTCGAGGAGATGGAAGGTCCGGACGGCAGCCCCTACCGCGGCGTGCGCCAGCAGTTCGTCAAGCTGGGCGGCTCCCGTGGTGATCAGGTGGCGATCCTCTCCGGCGTCGACCCGGGCGAGGAGGTCGTCACCTCGGGGGTGTTCAAGCTGCGCAACGGCGCCGCGGTCTTCATCAACAACGAGGTCCAGCCGAGCAACGATCCAGCGCCGCAGCCGGAGAACTCATGAAACTACGCCAGGAGAGCTCATGAAGCTCACCGACCTCTTCATCAAGCGGCCGGTCCTCGCGGTCGTCATCAACCTGATCATCCTGATCGCCGGCCTCCAGGCCGTGCGCTCGCTGTCGGTGCGCCAGTACCCGCGGAGCGACAGCGCGGTGATCCGGGTGACGACCGCCTACATCGGCGCCAACGCGGACCTGGTGCGGGGCTTCATCACCACGCCCCTCGAGCGGGTCATCGCGAGCGCCGACGGCATCGACTACCTCGAGTCGTCGAGCACCCAGAGCGTGTCGACGATCACCGCGCACCTCGAGCTCAACTACGACACCAACGCGGCCCTGACCCAGATCCAGGCCAAGGTCGCCCAGGTACGAAACGACCTTCCCCCGGAGGCCGAGGCGCCGATCATCCAGCTCGAGACGGCGGACGCCCAGTTCGCCTCCATGTACATCGGCTTCTCGTCGGACGACCTCGACCAGAACGAGATCTCCGACTACCTCCTGCGGGTAGTGCAGCCGAAGCTCTCCGCCGTGGCCGGGGTCCAGCGCGCCGACATTCTCGGCGACCGCACGTTCGCCATGCGCATCTGGCTCGATCCGAACAAGATGGCAGCGCGCGGCATCTCCCCGTCGGACGTCCGCCAGGCGCTCTCCCAGAACAACTATCTCTCCGCCCTCGGCCGGACCAAAGGCTCCATGGTGTCGGTCAACCTGGTGGCCAACACGGACCTCCAGACCGCCGAGGAGTTCCGCCAGCTCGTGGTCAAGGAGAAGGACGGCGTGGTCGTGCGCCTCGGCGAAATCGCCGACGTGGCCCTGGGGGCCGAGAGCTACGACTCGGAGGTCCGCTTCAGCGGCCAGACGGCGACGTTCATGGGCGTCTGGGTGCTGCCGACGGCCAACTCCCTCGACGTCATCCGCCGCGTGCGCGCAACGATCCCCGAGATCGAGGCCCAGCTTCCCACCGGCATGCGGGTGGCGGTGCCCTACGACGCGACCGGCTACATCGAGGACGCGCTCCACGAGGTGCTCAAGACCCTCTCCGAGACGCTCCTGATCGTGATCTTCGTGATCTTCCTCTTCCTGGGGTCGGTGCGCTCGGTGCTCATCCCCGTGGTCGCCATCCCGATCTCCCTCATCGGCGCGGTCTTCTTGATGCTGCTGGCCGGCTTCACCATCAACCTGCTGACGCTGCTGGCCATCGTGCTGGCGGTCGGCCTGGTGGTGGACGACGCGATCGTCATGGTGGAGAACGTGGAGCGCCACCTTCACATGGGTGAGACTCCGTTCCAGGCAGCGATCCTCGCCGCCCGGGAGCTGGCCGGCCCGATCATCGCCATGACCATCACCCTGGCGGCGGTCTACGCGCCGGTCGGTCTCCAGGGCGGCCTGACCGGCTCGCTCTTCCGGGAGTTCGCGTTCACCCTGGCGGGGGCGGTGATCATCTCCGGCATCGTGGCGCTGACGCTGTCGCCCATGATGGGCTCGAAGCTGCTTCGGGAGGGCGATACCCAGCGCGGTTTCGCCGGCATGATCAACCGCCACTTCGAGGTCGTCCAGCGCACCTACGCGCGCATGCTCTCCGCCACCCTCGCCTACCGGCCGGTGATCCTGGTGCTCTGGGCCATCGTGGCGATCCTGACCGTGCCCTTCTACATGTTCTCCAAGAAGGAGCTGGCGCCGACCGAGGACCAGGGCATCGTGTTCGGGATCGTCCAGGCCGCGCCCAACTCGACCCTCGACCAGACCTCCCTCTACACCCAGAAGATCAACGAGGCGTTCGAGTCGATTCCGGAGACCGAGAGCACGTTCCAGGTCACCTTCCCCACCGGCGGCTTCAGCGGCATGGCGACCACGCCGTGGAGCGAGCGCACCAGGACCACCGAGGAGCTCCAGGTGGAGCTCGCCGGCAAGGTGGCGAAGATCCCCGGCGTCCGGGTGATCCCCCTGGTGCCACCGGCCCTGCCCGGCGGCGGCGACTTCCCCGTCGACTTCGTCATCGCCTCGACCCGCGAGCCGGAAGAGCTGGTCACCTTCGCAAACCGACTGGTCCAGAAGGCGTTCCAGAGCGGCCTCTTCATCTTCGCGGACGGGGACTTGAAGTTCGACCAGCCCCAGGCGGAGGTGGTCTTCGACCGGGACAAGCTCCGCTCCCAGGGGGTCGACCTCGCCCAGGCCGGGCGCGACCTCTCGACGATGCTGGGCGGCAACTACGTCAACCGGTTCAGCATCCAGGGCCGAAGCTACAAGGTCATCCCCCAGATCAAGCGAGCCGACCGCCTGACCCCGGACCAGCTCTCCGAGATCTACATCACCGGGCCGAACGGCCGGCTGGTGCCGCTCTCGACCTTCGCCACGCTCGAGACCAGCACCCAGCCGCGGGAGCTCAAGCGCTTCCAGCAGCTCAACGCGGTGCGCGTCCAGGGGGTGATCCCGCCGGGTGTGCCGCTCGACGCGGCGCTCGGCTTCCTCGAGCAGGAGGCGGCGAAGATCCTGCCCCCGGGGTTCACCGTCGACTACGCCGGCCAGTCCCGCCAGCTCCGGACCGAGGGCAGCAAGTTCCTCGGCACGTTCCTGCTGTCGGCGATCCTGATCTACCTGGTGCTGGCGGCCCAGTTCGAGAGCTTCCGCGACCCGTTCATCATCCTGGCCGGCTCCGTGCCGCTGGCGCTCGCCGGCTCGCTCGGCTTCTCGTTCCTCGGCCTGACGACGCTCAACATCTACAGCCAGGTCGGGCTCATCACCCTCGTCGGCCTGATCGCCAAGAACGGCATCCTGATGGTCGAGTTCGCCAACGAGCTCCAGGAGACGGGCAGGGACAAGCTGCACTCGATCATCGAGGCGTCGGCCACGCGGCTGCGGCCGATCCTGATGACCACCGCGGCCACCGTGGTCGGCCATACGCCGCTCATTCTCGCCTCCGGCCCGGGGGCGGGCGCCCGCAACTCGATCGGCATCATGCTGGTCACCGGCATGATCATCGGCACCGCGTTCACCCTGTTCGTGGTGCCGTCGATCTACATGCTGGTGGCGAAGACGCGGGAGGTGGAGGTCGAGGAGGGCAAAGGCGAGGCCGGGACCGAAGCCGGCGACGGGGAGACCCTCCCAGGCGTGGTGGCGGCGGCGGGCTGAGAACGACCCTCCGGCCGAGCGTCGAGGGACGGGCACCTCGCCCGTCCCTCGACCGGTTCACCGTGAGCGGTGACTCAGACCACTAGAAACAGCCGCTGCAGTTCTGGCTGCCGAAGGTGAAGTCATCGGCCGCGTCGAAGTACTCGTCGCCGCAGTCGGTGGCGAAGGGGTTGGTGCAGCCGCCGTGGATCCGGCAGCACCGATCGTGGTCCTTGCAGTCGGTGGTGTAAGAGCCTGCGCCGCCGCTGCCGCACCCCGCGCCGCAACGGCCGAGGCAGTCGCTCGAGGAGCTGCAGCCGGCGTAGGTCGGCGTGTTGGCCCAGCAGTGGGTCGAGGCGTCGTGGTACGAGTTGTAGTAGTAGTAGCCGCACCCGCCCGCGAGGTAGACGATGCCGTCGTCGCTGTCCACCTGGCACGCGGCGGAACCGATCTCCCCTTCGAGTGCAAGAAGCGCTGCGCCGATGGGCATCTCGACGCCGATCTCCTTCGGGGCTTCGATCTTCAGGGCGCCGATCTCGATGCCCGCGGGGGCCTCACCCAGGTAGTTGGCGAGGCGGTGCAGCATGTCCCAGCGCTGGTCCACGCGGTAGCGCTTCGACTGGAGCCGTGTTTCGATCTGCCGCGTCAGCTCCTGAAGGGCGAGGATCTCGTCCCGTTGGATGGCTCCACCGTGACCGTCCAGCAGAACGGAACGGGCGGCGAAGTCATAGACCGCGTCGACGGCGAGCGCTCCCACCTGGAGCTGGTAGACGATGAGATGGGGCTCGTCGTTCCGGGCCTCGAACCGCACGGGCGCCTCCGCCCCCGACAGCACACCCACCACCTCGCTCTGGCTCTCGAGCTCCATCCGCATCGAGCTCGCCAGACCGTTTGTCGCCTGGGCGGTCGCGGGCAGCGCCGCGGCGAGCGACAGGATCAACAGCGAGACGGCGACCAGAACCCTCTCCATCGAAGGGGAACGCAAGGAAAACAACGACATGCACAGCTCCTCTCTAAGCTCCAGTTGGTACCGGCCGGGCAGAGCCTGTGCCGGCACATCCGATCGGCCAAGCACGATGGCCAAATGACGATTCCTGCATACCGTATCAGCGCAAATCCTTATGTACAACACCCGCCTCTCCACCTACGGACGCCGCAAGCGCCCGCACGATGCGAAGCGCTATCGGCCCCGGAGAGCCCCCGCTGCAACCCTTCCCGGCCGGCGCCGTATCCTCCCTCGCCCCCCCTGGATGAGCCCGCGAAACCACACGACGAGAAGAGGAGAACGGCATGAGAGCAACCACGATCTTGCGCGTCCTACTGTGTCTGGCGATCCTGGGAGCACCGCTCGCGCTGAGCGCCCAGGGGACGGGAGAAATGGCGGCTGCCGCACCGCCGGCGAAGGACGCCTCCGCGCCCAAGAGCTTTGTCACCCACCATTCGATCGAGGTCGGCGGCGAGCGCCTCGCCTACCGGGCGGAGGCGGCCGAGACGGTCATCAAGGACGACGACGGCGCCCCGGAGGCGAGCATCTTCACCATCGCCTACGTGCTCGAAGGCGACCACGACCCCGGCCAGCGGCCGGTCTCCTTCTTCTTCAACGGCGGCCCCGGCTCGACCGCTGTCTGGCTCCACCTGGGGGCCTTCGGACCCCAGCGGCTGGCGCTCGAGGACGGCGTCAACCCGGGAGCGCCGCCCTACCAGCTCTCACCCAACCCGTACACCCTGCTGCCCGCCACCGACATGGTGTTCGTCGATCCGATCGGTACCGGCTACAGCCACGCCCTGGGCGAGCACCAGGACTCCGAGTACTGGGGCGTCGATCAAGACGCCTCGTCGCTCGCCCGGTTCATCCGCGCCTACCTGACCGAGCACCGCCGCTGGGGGTCACCCAAGTACCTGGTCGGCGAGAGCTATGGCACGGTTCGTTCGGCTCTCCTCGTGGGCGAGCTCCAGCTCGATCTCCTCGACGCGACACCGCTCAACGGCGTGGTGCTGCTGTCGTCCGCCCTCGACGTTCCGGCGTTCGTCGACAACCCGCCCGGCAATGACCTGATCTACCTGGCGACGCTCCCGACCTTCGCCGCCATCGCCCACTTCCATGGCCGGCTTTCGGGCGATCCGGGGGACCTCGAGACGGTGCTCCGGGAAGCGCGGGAGTTCGCCTCCACGGACTATCTGCTGGCTCTGTTCGAAGGTGATGCGCTCTCCGAGGAGCGTCGGAGCCGGATCGCGTCGCGGCTCCACGAGCTCACCGGCCTGTCGGAGGAGTACCTCCTCCGGAGCAACCTCCGGGTGTCGATCGCACACTTCACCAAGGAGCTGCTCCGCGACGAGGGCAAGGTGATCGGGATCCACGACGGCCGCTACCTGGGGTGGGACCCGGACGACGCCGGAGAGGCCGTGGAGTGGGACCCCTTCATGCTCTCGATCTCCGGCCCCTTCGCGACGGCGATGAACGACTACCTCGCGAGCGACCTGGAGGCCGACTTCGGAAGCCGCTACGACCTGTTCGACGTCCAGATCCCGATCACCTGGAAACGGCCCCAGAACGACCGCTGGGTCAGCGGCGGCCTCAACGTGACCGAGTACCTGGCGGCGGCAGCGGCGGCCAACGATGACTTCCGGGTGTTCGCTGCCACCGGGTACCACGACCTGGTGACGAGCTTCTTCGGCGTCGAGCACACCTTCGACCACAGCGGCATCCCCAAGGACCGGATCACGCTGCGCAACTACTTCGGTGGGCACATGATGTACCTCCACGACCCGTCCCTCGAAGCCATGAGCGCGGACATCAAGGCGTTCATGGGAGCGGATTAGCCCGGATAGTTCACCCTTGCTCAAGGGAGCCGGAAAGTCGTCGACGCCGACGCCGGCCAGGAGCATCAGTTGGGAGCTCCGGATGCCCACGGGGCGCAGGATCTCGTCGTACATCTGGGTCACCGCCCACGACGCTCGGAGCGGCTCGCATCCGGCCGCTCGCTCCACCCCATCCCGGAGCTTCGGCGGCCGCGCCCCGAGGTGCCGGCCCATGCCGTCGCCGGTCTTGGCTTCTGATCGTCCAGCCGCTAAGATGCATCTCCCTCGATTCAATCGCGTCGGGATCGTCATTCGCCATGAGCACGAAGCTTCACCGTATGTTCCCCACCCGTGAGCGCTTCGTGGAGGAGTTCGTCCGCCGCCTCTCGGAGCGGGGAATCGAGCTCAACCTGCCCGGCGAGCAGGCACCGCCCACCGGTACGGTTCTCCACCTGGATCTGCGGCTCGAGGACGGCACGCCGCTGATCGTCGGCACCGGCGAGGTGACCGAAGGAGGCAACCCCGGCGACGCGTTCCGGGTGCGCTTCCTGGAGCTCAGCAAGCAGAGCCGGGCACACCTGGGCGAGCTGGCGGTCAAGGCCGCGTCCATTCCGGCCTCGCGCCGCCGCCCGGCATCGGCGGCCAGCTCCCAGAGCCTGGTCGACCTGGTGGCGGAGACCTACGGCAGCGACATTCCACCCGGCATGACGGACAACAGCGCCGTGATGGTGCCGCCGGACGCCACGGCCACGGCCACGGGAACGGCCCAGGTCCCGACCCCGGCCCAGGTCCAGGCCGCGACCGGGCCCGCCCCCGCCACTCCCGCCCAGCCCGAGCCGGCGGGTGCGCCGGCCCCCAAATCCAAGCGCTCCGGCAGAAAGACCCAGATCAGCCCCGGCGTGATCGTGATCGCGATCATCGCCGGCGCAGCGGGCGCTGCGGCCCAGGCCTGGTTCGACGACATGGCCGACTTCGTCTGGCACCTGCGGGACGATACGGAGTCCGTCGGCCAAACCGCGCTGGCCGACCTGCTGCCGACGGACATCGCCCCTTCGGACTTCTCCGCGGACGAGGAATTCACGGCGGGCGCCCAAGGGGATCCGCTCGCCCAGACCGGCGGCGAGAGCCAGCCGGAGGGTGAGGGCGCCACCGGCGGGACGCCCGAGGCGAATGCAGGCCCGCCCCCGGAGGGCTCCACCGCCGACCCGGAGGCCGCGCAGGACGGCGCGGAAGGCTCGACGCTCGACCTCTCGCCGGCCGACCGGGTGCGCCTGATCACCTGGGAAGCGGGTGTGGACTCCACGGTCATCACCCTGTGGGGTAACGGCTCCTTCCTGACCAAGCGGGTGTCGTACTTCGAGATCCCGGGCGGCCAACCGCGCATGCTGATCAAGCTGCGGGGCATCGACCTGCCGTACCGGGAGACGGTGCTGGCGCTGGACACCCCGGAGGTCACCCGGCTCCGCACCGGCTTCCATCCCCAGTCGCGGGTCAACGAGCTCCACCTGGTGCTCGATCTCGCGACCTCCGACGTGAGCATCGAGCGCATGGAGCGCGGCGAGAGCTCCTTGAGCTTCTACCTCGGCCCCAACCTGGGCGACGGCGCCGACGCCGTGCCGACGGAGTAGCCCTGCCCGGGGCGGCGGGAGCGGAAACGCGCGGGGACGCCACCAGGCCGGCGGGCTCGGGGCGCGGCAGAGGCTGACGAGCCATGGAGACCCGGAACCATCGTGATCGCCGGCTCATCACCTTCGTCCAGCGCGTGACCTGGTTCCTGGGACAGCCGTTCCGGCTGTTCTTCGACATCCGGGCCCACATCCCCCATCAGCAGCTCCGCGAATACCGGCGCCAGGGCGGCCGGCGGCCGTTGATCCTCGCCGCCAGCCACGAGCTCGACTTCGACCCCTGGCTGGTGCAGATCGCCAGTGGATTCCGCACCTGGAGCGCTCTGGCCCCGGTGCGCGCCCTGGGGACCCAGGACTGGACCGGCCTCTACCGCCGGTTGCGCCGACTGATCTTCGTCCTCTACTGGCTCTTCGGGGTGGTCAGACTGCCGCCGCGGAGCCGCGCGTTGACTCGCGAAGGCAAGCTCCGGCCGGTGCTCGACGCCCTCCGTCAGGGGGACGTGGTGGGGATCTTCCCCGAAGGCCACGTTCGGCGACCTGGCGAGCCGTCGATCCGGCCGTTCCGGGTCGGCGTGGTCATCCTCCACCGCGAGACCGGCGCGCCGATCGTGCCGCTCGCCATCCGGGTCGAGCCGAAGCGCTGGAGACGAAAGTTCCTGCTCTGGGCCGGCGAGCCGGTGACGATTCCGGAGGAGCTCGACCTCGAGGAGAGCGCCGAGTGGCTCCGCGGACAGATCCGCGAGCTCTACGAGCGGACCAAGGAGCTCCGATAGGGAAGGCTCAGAAGGCCAGATCGAACGGCGCTCCGGACCGACGACCATCGGCACGCAGCCGCTCCAGGGTGCGCTCGGTCCTCTTCCATCGGCGCTCGGCGCGGCGCCGGAGCGCCGGCACCGATCGAAAGGAGACCGGCGAGAAGCGCTCCAGCCTCCGGACGAACGCGCGGCTGAAGAGATCGCGCTGGGCACCCACCGACTGGACCAGCAGCAGGGGGCAGTTGCGGCGGATGAGATCGACCATCAGGGCCTCGGTCGAAGAGGTTTCGGCAACTGCCTCCCCGGCCGGAGCCGGGCAGGGGCCGACGAAGCGGTCCGCCCCCCGCAGCACCTGCTCCGTGAAGCGCGCCAGGCGGCTCGTCCGCCGGTCGAGGGCCACCCGGCCGGCAGCGACGGAGAACAGGGTCCGGTGGCCGGCTACCCGATCGGTCGTCGCGTCCTGGAGGTCGTCCAGGAGCTGGAGCACCACACCGTAGCCGAAGGCGAACTCGGCCTCACCGGGCGTGAGCTCTCCGGCGACCAGGTAGGCGTCGGCGAGGACCGAGGCCCCCCCTTTCTCGGCGCTGATCAGGAGCAGGTCGTCCTCCCGGATGCCATCGCCCTCCCCTCCCCGTGGGCCGCCATGCTGCCTGAGACTCTGAACCTGACCGCGGTGGATCGCGAGGAGCGCCTCGTACACGCGGGGCCACTGGCACCGGGGAAACTCCCCCTCGATCTCGGCCACCCTGCCGAAGACCAGCTCTTGGTGAAGGTCCAGTGCCGCCAACCGCTCCCCGGCCAGGCGCCGCCCGAGGCGCCGGTTGAACCGCACCTTGGCGGCGGTGGAGACGGCCGGGTCGTCCAGGAAGTTGTCGGTCAGCGGGTAGAGCATGCTGTATGCGAAGACCGACGGGGTGGTGACCATCGGGCGGCCGAGGAGCGCTTGGAGGCCGTTCATGATCCAGACGTTGCGGAGCGCCTGGAAGAGATCCTCCTCGTCCAGGTCGCCCCCCGGCAGGTCACGAAGCCCGCGCGCTCGGCGCACGAACTCACCCGTTGCCCGCGAGAACCCCTCGCCGAGGGGGCTCTCCCGGTAGGCCGCGGGCCAGCCCAGCACGCCTTCCGTGAAGTCGCAGATCGTCCCCTCGAGACGGCGCTCCCAGGTCCGGCGGGCGGCATCCTTCTCCGGCGCCCGGACCACCTCGCGGCAGACGGTCCGAACCAAACGCTCGACCCGATGGCGGTTCCGCCACCGGCGGAGGCGGCCGAAGGGAAGCCCGAGCTGGCCGGCACCCGGCTCCGCCTCCGGCGTCTGCCGCCAGAGCCGTCCGAAGCGCCCGGTCAGGGCCCGCACCTGGTCGGCCAGGCCGGCCGGGCGCCGCTCTTCTTCCAGGGCAACGTCGACGTGATCGGCAGCCGCCTCCCCATACGGAAGCGACGGCGCCGCCCATGGCTTGGTCTGGTCGGTGATCACAACCCGGCCTACGCCGGGTTCGGACGCCGGGTTTCAGCGCTCGCCAGGGAGCGGGAGAATCATGCTCTGTCGAAGGGGGAGAGTTGGCTGGGAGGCAGGGATTCGAACCCCGATTCTACGGTCCAGAGCCGCATGTCTTGCCGTTAGACGACCTCCCAGCAAGGAGCAGAAGGTTACCGAAAGCGCTCTCGGAGGGTCAAGTGCAAAACGGCCCCTTTCGACTCGAGACGCTCCACCTCGACCGGACCTTCCGTCGCTCTACAACCGGCCGCCTCGGTGGCCGGATTCCAGGAGTGCTCGCGAAGCCCCAGCGGCTCACCCCTGGGCCTCGAGGTACTCGATGAAGTGCCCCAGGTGACGGTCGGTCGCCTCGCGGCCCATCACCTCGACCAGGTCGAACACCGGCGGGCCGGCCTTGTCCCCCGAGAGCGCCATGCGCAAGGGGTGAATCAAGACCGCCGCCTTGACCTCACGCTCCGTCGCCAGCTCCCGGAGCGCGGCATCCAGGGGGTCGATGGCGAACGGCTCCACCTCCCGGTACCGGGAGCGCAGGGCTTCGATCAACTCCGTCAGGCCCTCCTGCTCGACGAACCGCTGGCAGAGCTCCGGGGCGTAGTCCAGGCGCTCCTCGAAGTAGGGGGCCACCACCTGGGCGAGCTGGCGGAGGTCCTTGGCCCGCTTCCGGTGGAGGTCGACCGCGCGCTCCAGGCGCTCGCGCTCCGGCCCCTCGACCGCGCCGGCCACCGGCCCGCCCTGCTCTTCCAGAAACGGACCGAGCTGCTCCATGATCTCGGCGAGAGACAGCCCCGACATGTACTGGGAGTTGACCCAGGCGAGCTTGTCCGGGTCGAACACCGCGGCGGAAGCATTCAGGCGGTCGACGGTGAAGGCCTCGATCATCTCGTCGCGCGAGAGGATCTCCCGGTCGTCGCCCGGCGACCAGCCGAGGAGCGCCAGGTAGTTGTAGAGGGCCTGGTGGAGGATGCCCTGGCTCCGGAACTCCTCGACCGAGGTCGCTCCGGTGCGCTTCGACAGCCGCTTCTTGTCCTGGCCCAGGATCAGCGGCAGGTGGGCGAAGACCGGCACCGGGCCGCCCAGGGCCTCGAACAGTCGCACGTGCTTCGGCGTGTTCGAGAGGTGATCCTCGCCCCGGATCACGTGGGTCACCTCCATGTGGAGATCGTCGGCCACCACCGACATGTGGTAGGTCGGCGTGCCGTCCGAGCGCAGGATCACGAAGTCGTCGAGCGCGGCGTCGAGCCCGAACTCCACGTCGCCCCGGACGATGTCGTGGAAGCGGACGATCCCCTCCGGGAGCTTGAAGCGCACGGCGTACGGCCGGCCCTCGTCGAGGAGGGCTCGGGCCTCCGCGTCTGAGAGGCGGAGGCAGCTCCGCGGGTACTTGAAGGTCTGCTTGCGGCTCTGGGCCTCGGCGCGGAGCGCATCGAGCTCGTCCGGGGTGCAGAAGCAGCGGTAGGCCTTGCCTTCGTCCAGCAGCCGGTCGACCAGCTCGCGGTGGCGGTCGAGCCCCGCGCTCTGCATGAAGGGCCCTTCGTCCCACTCGATGCCGAGCCAGGCGAGGGCCTCCTGGATCTGCCGGGTCATGGCCTCGTCCGAGCGCTTGGTGTCGGTGTCCTCGATGCGCAGGATCAGCGCGCCGCCCCGGCTGCGGCGGAGCAGCTCGTTGTAGATCGCGGTCCGGGCGCCGCCCACGTGGAGGTAGCCGGTGGGCGAAGGGGCGAACCGTACGCGAACGGGACCTGTGGTGGTGTCTTTGGCCATCGTCGTCTCCAGCGGATGGGTCTTCGAGCTGACGGATCGGCGGCGTGCCCGGCCCACTCGAACCTGATCCCGAGCCTGGGCGCGAGCCCGACGTCGAGACGGGGCCGGGCGGCTCGGCCCACTGGGGGGCGCGCCGCGCGGAGGGCGCTTCAAGGTATCACGCGATTTCGGGTGCCTCAACCGGGGGTCCGGCGACCGCCCCTGCCCGGTGGCGACGCTATACTGAAAGCGGTCCATCCTCCCCGCGGACGCAACCGACTTCTCGGAGGTCCACCTTCTCGGAGGTCCACGATGCCTTCAACGCTCCGCCACATCGTCGCAGCCACCGACTTCTCAGAGCCAGCGGAGCTGGGGCTGGCCTGGGCGGCCAGCATCGCCCGCACCCACGGAGCCGCCCTGACCGTGGTCCACGCCCTGGCGCCACCGATGCCGGTGGCCGACTTCGCCGCGCCACCGCTCCACGTGGATCGGGAGCTGCGCGAAAGCGCCGAGAAGCGCCTTCACGAGGTGCTGAAGCAGGCGCCCCTCGCAGGCGTTCACACCGAGGTCGCGCTCCGGGACGGCACCCCGTCCCAGGCGATCATCGACCTCGTCGGAGAGGTCGACGCCGGTCTCGTCGTGGTCGGCACTCGGGGCCTCACCGGGTTCCGCCACCTGCTGCTCGGCTCGACCGCCGAGCGAATCGTGCAGAAATCACCGGTGCCGGTGCTCTCGGTCCACCCGGGCGACGGGGTCCCCCGCCATGAGCCGCGCACCATCCTGGTGCCCACCGACTTCTCCGAGGACGCCGAGGCGGCGCTCGCCACCGCCGAGCGGACGCTCCGCCTGGTCGAGGCCGAGACCCGGGTGATCCTGCTCCACGTCTTCCACGTGCCCGCCGAGTACCGCTCCTACGGCCCGGCGGGGAGCTTCTTCGAGTTCACCGAAGAGCTCTCCCAGACTTTGAACGAGCGGATCGCGACCCTCGCCAAGCCCTTCCGCGACCAGGGACTGGTGGTCGACGCGATGGTGGCGGAGGGCATCCCGGCCGAGGTGATCGTGCGCGAAGCCGAAGAGCGGCAGGTGGATCTGATCGCCATGGGCACCCACGGCCGCTCGGGCCTGGCCCACCTGCTGCTGGGCTCGACGGCGGAACGGGTGGTCCAGCACGCCGGCTGCCCGGTGCTGACGGTGCGCCACGAATAGGAGTGACTGGTTCTCCTCACCGCACCCAGAACGTCTTCACGTTCACCCACTCCCGCAGGCCATAGAGCGACAGCTCACGGCCGTAGCCCGAGTCCTTGACGCCCCCGAACGGCAGGCGCGGATCGGACTTGACGACCCCGTTGACGAACACGCTGCCGGAGTCGATCCGCGCCACCATGCGCTCGGCCAGCGCCGCGTCCTCGGTCCAGATGCTCGCGCCGAGACCGAGAGTGGACAGGTTGGCGAGCTCGACCGCGTGGTCGGCATCGCGCACCCGGATCACCGCCGCCACCGGTCCGAAGGTCTCCTCGTCGAAGGCCGCCATGCCCGGCCCGACGCCCGTCAGCACGGTCGGCACGTAGAAGAAGCCCCGGCGGTCGAGCCGCTTGCCGCCGGTGGCGACGGTCGCCCCGGCGTCGACCGAGCGCTCCACCTGGTCGTGGAGATTCTCCAGCAGATCGAGCCGCGCCAGGGGCCCGACCTCGACGGTCCGGTTGGCCGGATCCCCCACCTCGAGCTCCGCCATGCGCCGCGCGAGCACCTCCTCGAGCTCGTCGGCGAGCCCCTCGGCCACCAGGAACCGCTTGGCGGCGATGCAACTCTGGCCGGAATTGAGAGTGCGCCCGGCGACCGCGTGCTCGGCCACGTCCTCGGGGTCACAGTCCTCGAGCACGATGAACGGATCGGAGCCTCCGAGCTCGAGCACCAGCTTCTTCAGATGCTTGCCCGCCTCGGCCGCCACCGCCCGGCCGGCCCGGACGCTCCCGGTGAGGGTGACCCCGCGCACCAGCTCGTGACCGATCAGGTCCGGCGCCCTCTCGGGCGTGGTCAGGAGCGTGGTGAAGACCCCTTCGGGAAAGCCCGCCTCACGGAAGATCTCCTCGAGCGCCAGCGCGCATCCGGGCACGTTCTCGGAGTGCTTGAGAAGCGCCACGTTCCCGGCCACGAGCGCCGGCGCGGCGAAGCGGACGACCTGCCAGAAGGGGAAGTTCCAGGGCATGATGGCCAGAATCGGCCCGAGCGGGTCGAACCGCACGCCGCTCGTCGACGCGTCGGTCTCGACCATCTCCGGCGCCAGAAAGGCCCGGGCGTGATCGGCGTAGTAGTCGCACACCCAGGCGCACTTCTCCACCTCCGCCTCGGCCTGGGCGATCGGCTTGCCCATCTCGCGGGTCATGAGGTCCGCCCACTCGTCGTTCTGGTCGCGGAGAACCCTCCCCAGGGCACGCACCTTCGCCGCGCGCTCCGCGAGCGGCGTCTCGCGCCACCGGCGGTACGCCCGATCCGCACACTCGACCCGGCGAGCGAGCTCCTGCTCGTCATGCTCGTCGTACTCGGCGATGAGCTCTTCGGT
>Ga0210123_1000986_pt1 | contig 15509 bp, 16 predicted proteins | sample Muzzi_PWB_D2_FD_185535 | JGI IMG/M metagenome (GOLD analysis project Ga0210123, IMG submission 185535) | Wetland microbial communities from San Francisco Bay, California, USA, that impact long-term carbon sequestration - Muzzi_PWB_D2 (SPAdes) | ecosystem: Environmental > Aquatic > Marine >... | reverse complement strand
AGCCGATCGACGGGATGAGGAACTCGTGCACCACATTCAACCGCCCGCTGATCACGCCGCCAAGGACGATGCCGATGAACAGGGCGGAGATCACTTCGCGCAGGGCGAAGGCGAGAAACAGCGCGACGATGGGCGGCACGATCGACCAGATGCCATAGTGCGTACCGTTGGTGGGGAATTCGCCGGCGAAGAACCAGCCGCCCGCCACCAGGACGACGGCGATCAGCACCCCGGCCCAGCGGATATGCGAGCGTTTCCGACCTGGATCTTCCACGAAATGTCTCCCGGTGCGCGGTGACTGATGCCGACGTGCGTTGCGCCGAAACCTGCATGGCGACCGCACGCTGGCAAAGTCCGGGAAACGAAGAAAGCCGGCAGACGACGCCAACGACGTTCAGACCAGTCCCCTGGCCCTCCCGCTGGAAGCGTACGGGGTACGTCACGGGAATGTAAACTGCCGATTGATGTCAGTGTGCCGTTTTTGAAAAACAGCCCCCGATGGGGTCTCGGCTTAACAGCCGGTCGGAGGTTTTGAATCAAGGCTTGTTGACGGGCTTCATCCGCGATTTACCGCGTCTGACCGGGGAGGCTGTTCACAAAGTAATCCACACTGAGCGGACAGTTTTCTACATCCAGCATAACCGTCTGCCATACATGTATTTACGATTCTGAGCGGCATGGATATGCACGTGCGCTCGCCTTGCCCGGCGAGGTTTGGCCCCGTACTCTTTTTGCCCGGCGCCGACCAGGACGTCCGGACGTCCGCTCCAGCTTCGGACGACGGGTTCTCGATGTCGCGCCGGCGGCCCCGGAATTCGTGGAATCATGGCCACTCTACAGCAAAGGCGCACCGCAGATGTGGGAGACTCGCCCCGTCGAACTCGTGCTTGATTTGCCCCACGACATCGCCAGCACCGTCGAGGAGGTAAGCCATCGGGATCCCGAGTATTTGCGACGCGTCATCCGTTACGGGATGGCACGACGCGCGGTGTATCAGTCGCTCAAGCGGCGCATCGAGGCGAACGATGTCCCGGACGGCGTCGCTCCCCCCTCCGAAGGCTCCGCCGCCTGACGCTCCAACGTGCCGTGACGCTTGACGCGGTTTTTGCGCTCCGCTAAATCCGCTGCACGGAGGCAGGCACGAGGCGACCACCTCAGGAAGGCGGACGCGCATCTCCCAGCAAGACGACGGTCAGTCCGAGGGAAGCCCGCCCGGCCCGACGGGCACACCGGAGCCGGTCGACGCGGACCTGCGGGCCCGGTACGTGGATTATTGCGCCGCACGCATCTCGGAAGTCTTCCTCTCCCTGTCCGACGAACGGACCTACGCTCTGATGGAGGAAGCGGCCCGTGATGCCGAGATCGAGATTGGTTCGCTCGGCTTCTCCGAGATGATGGACCTCGTCACCGAGCACCTGCGCGACGGCGTCCCCTTGCCTTCGTTCGAGGAGTTCGCCCGCGAGTATCGCGAGGACCCCGAGCGGTTCGAGACCATGCTGCTGGAACCCCCGACGCTGCGCGGGAACCCGGGGGAGGACGCATGAGCGCGGGCAACGGGGCGGGCAACGGTAACGGCGACAAACCGCCACAATTGCACATCTTCGATGCGGCGACGCGCGAGATCGACGTCGGCGTCCTGGTGTCCGGCGACGAGCAGTGGCAGTTACTCGTGATGCTCGAGCGGACGTCCGCCGATCTATGCCGGGGCCGCATCTCGTTCCGGCGCGACGAAGAACGGTATGACACCGATGCTATCGTGCTCGGGGAGACCGAAGAGGCGGTGATCGAGCGGGCTTCTGAGTTGCCGGCTTCCATGCTCCGCCAGCTTCTCGACTCCCTCCGCGACTGAGCCGGCCCGTGCCCGAGGAACGTATCCTCGTCGTCGACGACGAGCCGGACATCCTGAGCATTCTCGTCTATCAGCTCAGCCGCGAAGGATTCCGTGTGAGCACCGCGGTGACGGGGCGCACGGCCATCGCCACCGCGATCGCAGAAAATCCGGACCTCGTGGTACTCGACCTCATGCTGCCTGAACTCGACGGCTACGAGGTGCTGGGCCAGCTCCGCCGGCACGAAACCACCCGTTCGATTCCAGTCATCCTCCTCACCGCCCGCACCGAAGAGGAGGAGCGGTTGCGTGGGTTCGACACCGGAGCCGACGACTACGTCACCAAGCCGTTCAGCCCGCGCGAGCTCGTCGCCCGGGTGAAGGCCCTGCTGCGACGCACGCAGGCACCGCCGATGGAGGTAGGGCGCCGCCTGCGGCACGGTCCGATCGAGATCGACCGCGAAGCGCACAGGGTCCACGCGGACGGCGAGGAAATCGAGCTCACTCGGATCGAGTATCGTCTGCTGGAGGTGTTCATGGAGCGCTGCGGCCGGGTGCAGTCGCGACGGCAGCTGCTGCAGACGGCCTGGGACACGAACGCCCGCATCGAGACCCGCACCGTCGACATGCACGTCGCCCGCTTGCGCTCCAAGCTCGGCGACACCGGCGCCCTGATCGAGACCGTACGGGGTGTGGGATATCGGTTGAGCGCGAACACCGAATCCGACGGCTGATCCGTGTCCAGTCCCTGGCGCTCCGCGACAGCCGCGATCCTGATCGTCGGGCTCCCCCTGGCGCTGTTTCTGGCCTGGACCGAGACCGGGCTGCGGCCCGACCTCGAACGCCGGACTTCGCGGCAGCTCGGCCGAACCCTCGAGGTGATGGCCCTCGAGATCGGCGACGCGCCGTTCACCGATTCCCTCGCGGATCGCTACGGGGCGGCGGCGGGCCTGCGCGTAACGTTCATCGGACCCGACGGCGCGGTCCTGGGTGACTCGGAAGTCGACGAAGCCCGGCTCGCCGACCTCGACGATCACTCCACCCGGCCCGAAGTCGTCGCGGCGGCCGACTCGGGGCTCGGCTACGCCCGACGAGGCAGTCGCTCGGTCGCCCTCCCTCTGTTCTACGTGGCGGTCCCACACGACGACGGCTTTCTGCGGCTCGCGATCCCCGAAGGTGACATCACCGAGATGCTGGGCCGCACGCGCCGCACAGCGGTCTTCTTCGCGGCCCTGGCGCTGCTCCTTCTGGCCATTGTTCGCCGCCCGCTGGGCCTTGCGTCGGTGCGGGGCTCCCGCCGACTGCGCGAGATGGTTCGCGCGATCGGAGCCGGACAGTTCGAGACGCACACGGACGTGACAACCGGTGCGTTGGGCGCGCTCGGCGGAGACGTCAACGAGGCGGCACGCTCCCTGGCGGCCCGGGACGCCGAGACCCGGGCTCGCCTGGCCGAGTTCGAGGCGATGCTCGCCGCGACCGGGGAAGGTGTCGCGGTATGTGATGGCAGCGGCCGGGTCGTCCGGGCCAATCGGGCCTTCGAGGGCTGGACGGGGCGAACGGATATCGTGGGCCAGCCTGTCGCGACGCTGTTCCGCGACCCGAATCCGCGGGATGTGCTGGAGGCGACGCTCGCCGGTCACCCGATTCAGCGCGAAGCGGCGCTCGGGACGCGCACGGCCCAGGTGAGCTCCGCCGCGTTCGACGACGGCGCCATCCTGCTCATCCGAGACCTCACGTCGACCCGCCGGCTGGAGGGGATGAGGCGCGACTTCGTGGCGAATGTCTCGCACGAACTGAAGACGCCGCTGACCGCGATCCGCGGGTTCACGGAACCTCTGCTCGAGGGCGACGTCGATGAAACGCGGGCCAAGGAGTTCCTCGGGCGTATCCTCGCCAACCTGGAGCGGATGCAGCACCTGGTCGACGACCTGCTCGACCTGACGCGCATCGAGTCGGGAGGGTGGGCGCCCGATCCCCGCGAGATGGAGCTCGGACCCGTGGCCGAACGGATCTGGCGGCGCCTGGAGCCGGTGGCGACGGGCCGATCGGTCGACCTGCGGGTGGACATGGAAGGCCGGTGGGTGCTGGCGGACACCGAGGCTCTCGATCAGATCTTCGCAAATCTCATTGACAACGCCGTGCGCTACTCGCCGGACGGGGGCACGGTCACCGTGCGCGCCCTCCCGGTCGAACACCGCCACCGGGTTCGCATCGAGGTGGGCGACGAGGGACCCGGGATTCCGTCCGAGCACCAGGAGCGGGTGTTCGAGCGTTTCTACCGGGTCGACGCGGGGCGTTCCCGCGCGGCGGGCGGCACCGGCCTGGGCCTGTCGATCGTCAAGCACCTCGTGGGAGCGCACGGCGGCCGGATAGGCATCGACAGCGAGCTGGGCCGGGGTACGACGGTGTGGTTCGAGTTGCCGGGCGTCGACCGCACGTCGACGGACGGCTGAGCCTCCGCCGCACGTTACATGGCCGTTACAATTCCGTTGCGGTGGGCTCACACCGGGTGGCCAGATTGCGGTGATTACAATCCGATGCGGTTCGCCCTTCCATTGACTGGAGGCCTCCAGGGTGATGAAGAAACACGCGCGGCTGCCGTTCACGGTGGTCTCATGGTCATTCGCATTCGCGGCTCTGTCGCTCCTGGCGACGGCGTCTCCGGTCTTCGGGCAGGTGCAGATCAGCTCGAAAGCAGTGGAACTCGAGTTGTCGGGTCGCCTGCAGTACCAGGTCGAGACCTCGAGCTGCACGGACGCCAGCCCCGAAGCGGGCTCGGCCTGTTCCGACCAGGCTCCTGGCGTCGACATGTTCCTGCGCCGGGCCCGTGTGTCACTCGAGGCGAGGATCGACGACCGTCTGTCGTTCAAGCTCGAGCCCGACTTCAGTGACCTCAAGGAAGTCTCGCTGAAGGATGCATGGGGCCGGTACGCCTTCGGCTCCGGGGTCGCCGTGCAGGCCGGCCACTTCAAGCGTCCGTTCGACGGCTTCCAGCTCACGTCGTCCTCCTGGCTGCCCTTTGAGCGCGCCGTGGGGGTCGCCGGCATTTCGAGCCGCATGCTGCCGTCCTACAGCGGGCTCGCCAAGGCGGGTGACATGTCCGATCGCGATATCGGCGTGATGCTCGAGGGCGAGCAGGCCGAGGGCCGCTTCGCCTGGTGGGTCGGCATGTTCCGGGGCGGCACCGATGCCTCCGACGCCGACTCTAACACCGGCAAGCAGTTCGTCGGCCGAGTTAAGGTCACCGTCGACGCCGGCGATGCGCCGCTCAAGCTGGCCGGCGCGGTGGCCCGGACCGACGCACCCTATGAAGTCGATGGTGAGACGCTGGCCGAGTACTTTACGAACTTCGAGCTGTTCGCGGAACGCGGTTCCTACGGCCGCGACGGCCTCCTCCTGCAGGCGGGGATCATCCTGGGCGACAACCCGCTCACGAATGACATCGGGACCTCTCTCGACCTGGCGGCGGGCGACAACTTCGCCTCTCTGCTGACCTGGCAGGGAGTGGCCGCCTACCGGATCCCGGTCCGCGGGGCCGACTGGCTCGAAGCCGTCGCGCCGATGCTGCGGGTCTCCTACGCCGACCCCACGGACCTCGAGAACGACGAAGTCTGGGGCTTCACGCCGGGCTTCACGATCTACTTCTACCGCCGCAATCGCCTGACCCTGAACTGGGACATCGCGAGCTTCGGCGCCGACGGTGTCGGCTCGGAGAACTCGTTCAAGGCGCAGATGCAGTTCCACTTCTGAACTCAATGGATCTTCCCAACCGATTCGCATAGATGGAGAATGAGCAGATGAGCATCCCGACGACGACGCTGTTACGGACCTCCGCCCTCGCCCTGGTCGTCGCGGCCGGCGCCTTCGCTGCCGCCTGCGGCGGCGACGCCGACGGTGACGCCGTGGCGAGTGGCGAGCTGAGCGGCACCGTGCTCCTCGACGGTTCTTCGACCGTGTTCCCGATCGCCGAGGCGATGTCCGAGGAGTTCGGAATCGCGAACCCGCAGGTGCGAGTCCCGGTCGGGCTGTCGGGCACCGGAGGCGGTTTCAAGAAATTCTGTGCCGGCGAGACGGACATCAGCAACGCGTCGCGGCCGGTCAAGGACTCCGAGCTCGAGACCTGCCGGGCCAACGGCATCGAGCCCCTCGAGTTCCGCATCGCCTGGGACGGCCTCACCGTGGTGAAGAACCCGGCCAACGACTGGGCGACCTGCATGACCGTCGAAGAGCTGCGCCGGATCTGGCAGCCGGGCAGCACGATCACCCGCTGGAGCCAGGTGCGCGAAGAGTGGCCCGACGAGGAGATCGTCCTCTACGGCCCTGACACCGACTCGGGCACGTTCGACTACTTCACCGAGGCGATCAACGGTGAAGGCGGCGCCAGCCGCGACGACTACACGGCGAGCGCCGACGACAACGTGCTCGTGGTGGGCGTGGCCGGCGACGCGGGCGCTCTGGGCTATTTCGGGTTCGCTTACTACGAGGAGAACACGGACCGGCTCGGCGACATCGCGATCGGCGGCGGCAACGGATGCGTCGCCCCTTCGCGGGAGACGATCGAAGACGGCACGTACGCGCCGCTGTCGCGCCCGATGTTCATCTACACGAAGGACCAGGCGCTGCGGAAGCCGGAGGTCGCGGCGTTCATCCGGTTCTGGATCGAGAACTCCCCGGCCCTGGTACCGGAGGTCGGCTACGTGCCGGTCGCCGACTCCGTGTACGCGGACGACCTCCAGCGCCTCGAAGAGCTGACGGCTGGCGGAGCACCGGCGATGGAGGACGCCGCGGTGGAATGACGGGGACGGTCGAGTGAGCCAGACGGATCCGGACCTGAAGCGCCGCGCGGGACGGCGAGTTGGCGAGGGGCTCATCGCCGGCCTGCTGTTCACGTGTGGCCTCGTGTCGGTGCTAACGACCATCGGGATCGTGGTCGTGCTCGTCACCGAATCGGCGGGTTTCTTCCGACAGGTCCCGCTGGTCGATTTCCTGACCGGCACGCAGTGGTCGCCGCTGTACACCGATCAGCAGTTCGGCATCCTGCCGCTGCTGAACGGCACGCTGATGATCGCGGTCGGGGCGATGGTGCTCGCCCTCCCTATCGGGCTGACGTCCGCCATCTATCTGAGCGAATACGCCAGCAAGCGCGTGCGAGGCATCGTGAAGCCACTGCTCGAGATCCTGGCCGGAATCCCGACCGTGGTCTACGGCTACTTCGCGCTCGTGTTCATCACGCCGGTTCTGCGTGCCGTTTTCCCGGGGGCCGGCGTGTACAACGCGGCCAGCGGAGCGATCGTCGTCGGAATCATGATCATCCCCATGGTGGCCTCGCTCTCGGAGGACGCGCTGAGCGCGGTGCCGCGCTCGCTGCGCGAAGCCGCTTATGGCCTCGGCGCGACGAAGTTCGAAGTATCGACGCGGGTCGCCGTGCCGGCGGCGCTGTCGGGGATCGCGGCCTCGTTCATTCTCGCCGTGTCACGGGCCATCGGGGAGACGATGGCCGTGACGCTGGCCGCGGGCGCCACGCCCCGGATGACGCTGAACTTCCTCGAGAGCATCCAGACGATGACGGCTTACATCGTCCAGGTGAGCCTGGGCGAGACGCCGCACGGATCGCTCGAGTACAAGACGATCTTCGCCGTCGGGCTCGTGCTCTTCCTCATCACGCTGGCCATGAACCTCCTCAGCAATCGGATCACCACGCGGTTCCGGGAGGCGTACGAATGAGCCTCCAGGACGAGCGGTTCGAACCGCGGCTGGCCCGGCGACGGCGCAACGGGAAGATCTTCCAGGCCGTCTGCCTGTCCTCGATCGCCTTCAGCATCGCCATGCTGATCATCCTGCTCTTCGACGTGGCGAAGGACGGCGCGGCGTGGTTCAGCTTCGATTTCATCACGAGTTTTCCGTCACGGATTCCGGACCGGGCGGGGGTCAAACCGGCCATCCTGGGCAGCCTGTGGGTCATGATGCTGGTCGCGGCAATTAGCTTCCCGTTCGGTGTCGGCGCGGCGATCTACCTCGAAGAGTATGCGCCGAAGGGCCGGGTGCGGCGCCTGATCCAAACGAACATCGCCAACCTCGCCGGCGTGCCGTCGATCGTATACGGCATCCTCGGCCTGGCGATCTTCGTGCGCTTCTTCGGCTTCGGCCGCAGCATCCTGGCAGGCGCGGCGACGCTTGCCCTGCTGGTGCTCCCGGTCGTGATCATCGCGGCCCAGGAAGCGATCCGGGCCGTACCAAGCTCGCTCCGCGAGGCCGCCTACGGCGTGGGCGCGACCCGCTGGCAGGTCGTGCGCCACCACGTGCTTCCGGTCGCCATGCCCGGCATCCTCACGGGGATGATCCTGTCGCTGTCACGGGCCATCGGCGAGACCGCTCCGGTCATCCTGGTGGGCGCCCTCGCCTTCGTGGCGTTCACGCCGACCGGCCCGATGGACCTGTTCACGGTGCTCCCGATCCAGATCTTCAACTGGACGGCGCGACCGCAGGCCGAGTTCCACGGGCTGGCAGCGGCCGGCATCATCGTCCTGCTCATCGTCTTGCTGATGATGAACGCGACCGCCATCCTCTTGCGGAACTATTACCAGTCCCGACGAGGTGGATGAGGCGATCGTGAACCAGCCCGTGACCGAGCTCGATACCGCCCTCCGCACCCGCGACCTGAGCGTATGGTACGGGGACACGCAGGCGGTCAAGCACATCTCGCTCGAGATCCCGCGCAATCGCGTCGTCGCCTTCATCGGTCCGTCCGGCTGCGGCAAGAGTACGCTGCTGCGGTGCTTCAACCGGATGAACGACCTCATCCCCGCGGCGCGGGTGGGCGGCGAGGTCAACTTCCGGGGTCAAAACCTCTACGACGACGACGTAGATCCCGTCGAGGTGCGGCGCCGCATCGGCATGGTATTCCAGAAGCCGAATCCGTTCCCCAAGTCGATCTACGAGAACGTCGCGTTCGGCCTGCGGATCAACGGGTTCAAGGGAGATCTGAGCGAGCAGGTCGAGCGCTCGTTGCGCGCGGCCGCGATCTGGGACGAGGTGAAGGACCGCCTGCAGGACAGCGCCCTCGGGCTGTCGGGTGGCCAGCAGCAACGGCTGTGCATCGCCAGGGCCCTGGCCGTCGAGCCCGAGATCCTGCTGATGGACGAGCCGGCCAGCGCGCTGGATCCGATCGCCACGAGCCGCATCGAAGACCTGATCGAGGACCTGAAGAACGAGTACACGATCGTCATCGTGACGCACAACATGCAGCAGGCGGCGCGGGTCAGTGACTACACGGCGTTCCTCTACATCGGCGAGCTGATCGAGTACGGGGACACCGAGCGGCTGTTCACCAACCCCAGCGAAGAGCGCACGGAGCAATACATCACGGGACGGTTCGGATGAGGAGCGCCTAGATGTCGCACAAGGTATTCATCGAACGGCTCGGCCAGCTCGAGGCCCGGCTACTCGAGATGTCGTCCACCGTCGAGGGCCTCGTGCGCTCTGCCATGGACTTCGCTCTCGACGGCGAAGGAACGGCGCAAGACGTCATCGAGCGTGACCGCATCATCGATGCGGAGGAGGTCGCGATCGAGGAGGAGGCGATCGAGTTGCTCGCCCTCCACCAGCCGATGGCATCCGATCTTCGCCTCCTCGTCACGATCCTCAAGATCAACTCCGACCTCGAGCGCGTCGGCGACCACGCCGTCAACATCGCCGAAGCCGGTGAGCGGCTGCGGAGCACGCCGCAGCGCCCGGTGATCCCACCCGAGGTCGCCGAAATGAACACGATCGCCCTCGGTATGCTGCGGGATTCACTCGACGCGCTCGTGCACCGCAACATCGAAGAGGCCGAGGACGTCCGCCGCCGCGACGACCGGGTGGATCGCCTCCACGAGTCGGTGTTCCGGATCATGCTCACGCACATGCTGGATGCGAACATTTCCGCCTGCCTGCAGGTCATCCTCATAGGCCGCAATCTCGAGCGGATCGCCGACCTGGCGACGAACATCTCCGAGGACATCGTGTTCATGGTCAAGGGGATCACGGTGCGGCACGGTGGACGGGCCGGCGTGGAGAACGGGAATGGCGACGGCTAGACGCTCGTCCCCGCGCTAGAACGCGAGCTGCAGATAGAGCAGGAACTGGCCGTCCGTCAGCGGCGGCGCCGTGTTCGTGCCGTCCAGCGCCTGCCCCACACCCCGCGTCGTACCGTCGAGGCCGATCGCATACTGCAGGCTGAGCCGCGCGAACAGGCCCGGGGCCATTCCCACGCCCAGGGCCAGGAAGCGACTGGCGCGCGGCGGCTCGAGGTTCAGTCCGACGGCCGGCGTGAACGTGTCGTAGCGACCACCCACGTCGAACAGGCCCCACAGCGCATAACGCAGGTCCACGGCGGCGCCCGAGGCATGCAGATTCTCGCCTGTCTCCGAATCGTAGTCGGTCCGCAGGTACTCGCCGGCCAGCGTCCAGCCCTGGTACGCGAGGCGAAGGTCACCGCCCCAGGTCAGCCGATCGCCCTCGAACTCTTCGAAAGCCACGAGCCGTCGGCCCTCGGGTGCCGGCGCGGTTACGTCCTCCACCGGCAGCACCACGAGGGCACTGTCCTGGGACCAGGCGGCGCTCAGACCGGCCTCCACGACGAAATCCTCGGAGAACTCGATCTCGCCCACATTGTTGTACGCGGCGCGGCCGGCAACGAGGAACGCTTTGTCGTCGTTCTCGAGCCGCAGGCCGTTGCCGTTGAAAAGGCCGCCGGCCCACGATAGACGGGTGTCGAAGGACGTTCCGCGGAGCTGAAGGCCGAGCTGCCGACCCGGGGCCAGCGCGAGGGCCAGCTGCGAGCGTTCGACGAACGGCAGTAGCGCTTTGTCGCCGGTCGCCTCCCGGCTGACCGGCGAGCGGAAGCCGCCGAGGTCGATGTGCACGCGGTCGTTGGACAACGGCACGGAGATGATCGCATCCAGCAGGTCGATCCCGGCGTCGTCACGGTCGTATTCCACGCCGAGGCGGTAGTCAAACAGCTGTCCGACTACCCCGGTCAGCGCGAGGCGAGCGTCGTAGAGGATGAAACCGTTGGCCCGATCCGCCTCGGCGGGTTCGATCTCGAACCCGGTGCGCAGGAGACCGCTCGGGCGGAGCTCGTGGGAACCCGTCGGGCTCTGGGCGCTGGTTGTTCCGGGGACCGCCAGGCCGGCCGCCAGCACGGCGAGGCCGGCCCAGCCAAGGGTTCTTCCGTTCATGCTTCGTCCGTTTCCGTGGATGGATAGAGAATACGCCAGCCGCCGACGCCGATCGCCGCGTTGATCCAGAAGTGGGCCACGATGGCGGGAAACAGGCTGCCCGTCCACATCACCGGGAGCGTCAGCAACAGGCCCAGCACGCCGGCCCGCACGACCCCGACCGCTCGCTGGTACCCGTGCGACAGCCCGAAGGACGCCGAGGTGAGAAGCGCCGCGGGCCAGGCGCCGAGTGGATCCGACAGCACCTGCCAGGCGAAGCCGCGAAACAGATACTCCTCACCGATCGCGGCGATGCCCACCATGACGAGAAAGGTGACGAGCAGCCCCGCCACCGTCACGCCGCCCGCCCACACGAACGCCGGACCCGCCGGGCCGACACGCCAGCCGAGACGCTCGCTCGGGACGTCCTGCCACAGCGCCACGCCAAAAGCGACGGCGGAGAGGATCATCAGCGACAGGGCCGCGGACGCGTAGACAGCCGTGCGCGCCTCGCCGATCTCCTCCACCTGCTCCTCGGGAACGCCGCCCCGCGTGGCCAGCACCGGCAGACCCAGCACGAGGGCCAAAGCGAATCCGAGAACGATCGAGTTGAATTCCACGGACCTAACTCTACGGGCCCTCCGGAGTTGTTGACAGCCACGAGGCGGACACGGACGTTTGCCCGCATGCACCTCCACATCGCGCTGGCACAGTTCAGGCCGTCCAAGGGCGATCCGGACGCCAGCTTTGCCCGGATGGGGGAGTGGTTCGACAGGCTCAAGGCCGACCCCGAGCCTGCCGACCTGGTCGTGTTCCCGGAAACGGCGCCCACGGGGTACTTTCTCGAAGGCGGGGTGCGCGAACAGGCGATGACGGCGCACGAGATGCTCACCCGGCTCCAGGACGCCTGGCGATCGGCATCCGGACCCGATCGACCGCTGGACGTGGCGATCGGGTTCTATGAGTCACTCGACGGCCGGCTCTACAACTCCGCCCTGTACGCCGAGCTGGGTTCCGAGGGAGCCCGCCTGCGCCACGTCCACCGGAAGGTATTTCTCCCCACGTACGGCGTGTTCCAGGAGGAGCGGTTCGTGGAGGCGGGCGAGCGGTTCGTGGCCTTCGACACGCGCTGGGGGCGGGCCGCCATGCTGATCTGCGAGGACTTCTGGCACCCGGAGGCCGTGGGCGCGGTGGTGAAAGACGAAGCGCGGCTGTTGCTCGTGCCGAGCGCTTCGCCGGCCCGCGGCGCCGCACCCGGCCCGGGCCGACCGGGGAACCTCGCACGCTGGGAGCGGCTTACCACGAAGATTTCCACGAGCCTGGGCGTGCCGGTCATCGTCTGTCAGCTCGTCGGCTTCGAGGGCGGAAAGGGCTTCGCGGGCGGTTCGATCGCCTGCGAGCCCGGGCGAGGCGTCGTCCACCGCTCCGTCCTGTGGGACGAAACGCTCGATGTGGTGCGGATCGAGGTTTTGGAAACGCCCCCGCCGAGCGCCGGCTCCGGTTCCGCCGCCTCGGCGCTCGAAACGGAGCCCGAGGAAGCCCTGGAGCGCGGATACGGAACGCCGCCGCCCTCCGCGGACGTCGCGCGCGATCCTTCGATCCTCGAACTCGACACGGCGCTGGTCGCGGACTGGCTCGTGCGCTTCCTGCGCGACGAGATGATCCGTCGCCGCGGGTTCGAGCGGGCGGTGGTCGGAATGTCGGGCGGCGTGGATTCATCGGTGACCGCGGCGCTCTGCGCCCGTGCCTTCGGGCCCGACAACGTGCACGGGTTCCTCATGCCCTATGCCACCTCGAGCCCCGAGAGCGCGGAGCATGCGGCTCTCGTCGCCGAGCAACTCGGGCTGCCCACCCGGAGCGTCGAGATCACCGACGCCGTGGACGGCTACCTCGCGGGCTTCGAGCCCGAGGCCGGGCCGACCCGACGCGGCAACGTGATGGCCCGCATGCGGATGATCGTGCTGTTCGACCAGGCGGCGAAACTGGGCGCGCTGCCCGTGGGCACCGGTAACAAGTCGGAGCGTCTCCTCGGATACTTCACATGGCACGCCGACGACTCGCCACCCATGAACCCGCTGGGCGACCTGTTCAAGACCCAGGTATGGGCCCTGGCTCGCCACCTCGGCCTGCCCGACGCGGTGATCGACAAGCCCGCCACGGCCGACCTGGTGCGGGGGCAGACCGACGAGGCCGACCTCGGGGTCTCCTACACCGAGGCCGACCTCATCCTGCTCCACCTGGTCGAGGGCCGCTCGCCCGAGTGGCTGGAGGCCGCCGGATTCGACCCGGCGCACGTCCGGACCGTGTGCAGCCGACTCGAGAGCACGCACTGGAAGCGGAACCTCCCGACTGTGGCGATGCTATCATCGACAACGATCGGCGAATGGTACCTGCGACCGGTCGACTACTGAGAAAGTGGGCGGAGAGGCGCGCATCCGAATCGCCAGTTTGAGACACGGTTGGCCATGGAAGCTCGTGACGTGGGTCGCGCTCGCCGCGGTCACCATGGGCTCGACCGGGTCGATGCATCGGGTTGCTCACATGGGTGGCATGCCGATGCCCGGGCACGCCCACGGCCCGACGAGCGCCCCCGCTACCGAACGCCCGGCCGACCCCGGCGCGCCGCAGCCAACCGATTCGGGACCCGGCCATTCAGGATCCTGTCCCTGCATCGCCTCCTGCCACGCCGGCGTCTCCACGGCGGTCGGCGCGAGCGTCACCTGGTCGATCCCGGTCGACCCGGCGGTCGGACGCCGCGATGCAGCGAGGCTTCCCGATCATCCCGTCACCCGCCCCGTCCGCTTTGTCCTCCCCCTGGCCAACGCCCCGCCCCTGCGACTCGAAGCTGCCGCGACGATCTGAAGCCGCCCGCCGGGAGCCGCATGCGTCCCGCGAGCGAGCTCATGAGCTTCGAACCCAACCGCAGGGAGAACGACTATGGAGCACCCGACGAGGCGGCCGGTCCGCCGTCTTCTGGCCACCCTTTTGATCGCGCTGTCCGCCATCACGTTGCGCGCCGACCGCGTCACCGCCCAAGAGCACGAACATGAGCACGATGAGGAGCATCAGCACGGCATCGCCGACCCGGCGGGCGACCATCACCTTGGACTCCACTTCACGCATCCGCTGATCGCCGAATCCGTGTCCCCGGACACGAAGATCCGGATCGATCACCAGTTTCTGGACCTTCCAGATGGCGATCAACTCAACATCGGAGTTCTGGAGGGCGAATACGCCTTCATGCGGGCCTTCAGCATCGAAGCAGGCATCCCGTATTCATACACCGACGCCGCCTTCGGGAACCTTGAGGTGGCGCTGAAATTCGCGAACTTCGCGCTCGAAGAATACGGCTTGGTGCTCGGGTACGGGGTGGAGTTCGGGTTCCCCACGGCCGCGGAGCACGAAGAGGAGGTCTCCCCCGCTCTCGCGACGCTCGCCGCGACCCTCGACGGGCCCCCGAAGATCACGCGAGTGGATCCCCGCCCGCTGAATTCCAGCTCGGGCGGCGAGCTGGGCGAGCCGGAATGGGAATTGGCGCCCTTCCTCAACATCGGCTGGAAGCGCGGAGCCCTGGAGGTCGTTGCCTGGGGCAAGCTCGGTGTCCCGTTCGCCCAGGACGCCGGCGACGAGGTCGCGACTGAACTGGGCTACAACCTCTCGGCCCTCTACCACGTGTCGCCGCGCTGGCAGGCGGTGCTGGAGCTCGACGGCTCGGGCGGCATCAGCGGCCCCACGGTCGGAGAGGACGTGCTGAACCTCTCGCCGGGTCTTCGGTGGCGGATTTTCGCCGATACGCCGTTCGTGATCGGCACATCGGTCGGCTTCCCGCTGACCCACGAGGAGTCCTTCGGCACCCGATGGGTGACGTCGGTGTTCTGGCACTTCTGACTCGACGACGCCGTAACGGTTGGCACGGCACGGTCCACCCGCACCTGTACAACTCCACGATTCGCGGTCGATCCGTACGTTGTGCCTTCCACACCTAAGCCTGGCCGGCAGAGCTCACGGCGAGCACCTGACCGGAGCCGAGGAGACGCGCGCCGATACGACGAGCGTGTCAGCCGAAACGCCGGCTCGTCAGTCTCCGTCGCCGTCCGTGATCGTGAGGAGCAGCGCCGTGTCCTCGAGCGCTGCGATGTCCTCGGCGTGTCCGGGTCCGAAGAACAGCAACTCCCCGGCGCCGAGTGCAAACTCTTCGCCGGCCACGCGGTAGCGCAAGCGACCCTCCAGCACTTGCAGGGTCATCGGCGACACGGCGTGATGCGTGCCGACCTCGGCCCCCTCCGCCAAGACGGTCAGGGTGAGCCGCAGGGCCCCTGCCTTGACCAGCGTCCTACCGAGCCGGCCCGTCTTCACATAGCTCCCGTCGCCGCGAAGCTCTGCAATCTGGGTGCCCAGAACGAACGTCAGGTGTCTGCCGCTGAGGGCGCGTGACATGGAGGACATGATTACCTGCCTCGGAGTTTCGGATGTCGGAATGGCGG
>Ga0210123_1000985_pt1 | contig 15519 bp, 11 predicted proteins | sample Muzzi_PWB_D2_FD_185535 | JGI IMG/M metagenome (GOLD analysis project Ga0210123, IMG submission 185535) | Wetland microbial communities from San Francisco Bay, California, USA, that impact long-term carbon sequestration - Muzzi_PWB_D2 (SPAdes) | ecosystem: Environmental > Aquatic > Marine >... | reverse complement strand
CCAATCTCGGACCGTATACCGTCAGGGTTGACGCAGTAACTCCCATGCATTACTCGGGCACCCTCGAGTCGCAGACGATCAAAGGCACCCTGGAGTTGGGACGCAGCAAGTTCAAATACAGCGCTGAAATCTGGTTTAAGGTCGATGTGTTTTGGCATAAGAGGCCTGAGGGTGGGCCGGAGCCGGTCAGGGTGACTCAAACGGAAAAAAAAGACGTTTTTGAACCAACCCCCCACAGGTCAAAATGGGATCAAACGGTTGCTCAAGAGGGCTTTGTAATGGCTTTGGTAACTATACTTCTTTACGGAGCCTACAGCGCGGTGGAGGCCTGGGCGACAAAAGGCATGAAACCCATGATCATGCCGCCGTTTAACCACAAAATAGATCGCCGTTATGATCATATGCGCAATGCATAACCTGAAAGCGTGATATGCGAAAATTACTCAACATCTTTAAATTGCCCAACATTTTTCTTACGCTCAGCGTAGTGTTTTTAATAATGTGGCTGTTGTTCAGATGGCACTACTATCAGACCTTTTCCAAAGAGAAGATCGAGGCTGCTTTTGAGCCCATTGCCTCCAAGTACGGGATCAAGATCGTTTATGAGATAGGGGATGATTTTTTTTCGCCCTTGGAAAATCCGCTCATCCCGGCCGGGCCACCGAAATACAGTAAGGTCAAATCCATCCGTCACCGGGTGCTGATACGATATCCGGATATTTTGCAAAAGGCTTTTGAAAAGTATCCGCTTGAAGTTATCAAGAAATATCTTAACGCGATTTACTTTGCAGGTGATATTGATGCAGATGGGTTTCAAGCTGGGGGGGCATATGATCCTTTCAGGCGGATTGTCTATTTAGTTGATAACGGTGGGAAAAATGATGAACAAGCTATGCGTACTTTTCATCATGAGTTTAGCTCTCTGTTACTGAATAGCCACTCTTTTTGGGTCGATCCTTGGACGGATCATAATCCCAAGGATTTTAAATATCTCAGAGATATCTATACTTGGAATGAAATACAAAAAAAAGTTGATATATCAAGAGAAGGCACGGAAAAAGATTACGAAAAAGGCTTTATGAGGGTTTACGGCCAAACCAGCTTTGAAAACGACTTCAACGAATATTCCGCCATGATCTTTACATACCCGAGAAAGTTTAAAAAGATAATGAACCGATATCCCAGAGTGCGTGGCAAGTTTATGGTGTGGTTGCAGTATTATAAAAAGATCGACCCCATCTTTACGGAAGAATATTTACTAGGAGATAAACAAAGATGAGCAAGATCGGATGGCTTTGCGCCATTTGGGTGTTTTTGACATTTCATGGCTTTTGCCTGGGGCAGAACAGCTTCGTTTTTAAGATAGATGGTGAATTGATTAAATACGGGGCGCCACTTGGTTATTGCGCAATGCAGGAAACAACACGTGATCGCATTTGGCCAAAGGAAACTTGCTATGTTGGGATAGCAGTGTTCTGCCCTTGTAAGCAAAGAAAAAACGTAGATAAAGATGGATTAGAATTTGTAAGCAGGATACACATAACGACGCCGCGAGATCCGAAACTGAGACACTATAATATGTCCCGCGAACAATTCCTCAAAGAAAGTCAAACACTACTACGCACGGTGCATTTTGGAGAAGAGCGTACAACATATTATGGAGACCGACAGGTACCTGAAGATTTTAAACGACCGACCCCATTGCTGCTTTCCTGTCACAGCAGTGATAAATATGCAGTTTATCACCTGAATTTTGCACGCAAACGCTCCTGAGCGAACAAATTGCCCGATAAATTCATTTTTGTTTGATGGCGGTTTTCTACCCGATCATATGGCTACCACCGTTTAAACGCCGACCTTGCCAGCATCGGTGAATTTTGCAGTATGGATAACCGATTATTTTCACAAGTCAAATCCGTGCAAGAAATTTTTTGCATTCATCAAGCCAAAGCAAAACGTTGCGGCCATCCATTATTTTGCGCCCAAGGCCGCGGCTTTGAGCGCGCGGTATCGAGCAGCCTTAAAAAGCCGACCATCGCCGGTGTGCGCGCATCATGGACAGAGTACTTGACCTTGTCACGGTTCTGATCTTTGACAACCTTGGCGGCAATGAACAACAGTCTGAGCCGGGCAATGCGGATGGTGTTGGATACTATGCCTTTGAGGCTCTTGGTATCTATCTGCGCGCCCTGGCCGGATTCTTTCGCCAAGGTACTTGAAGCGGCCAAAAGTTTCATGTAACGCCAAATATTGTAGGCCAGCATCACCAGCTGAAAGAAGGCGTAGTTGTTTTTAAACTTGGCCGAAGGAATTGCATCCAGACCTTCGCGTTTGGCTTCGCCGACCAGGTTTTCAACATCGGCCCTCTTGTCATACTGGCCAATAACCTCGTGGGCGCTGCCGCCCAGACTGGTGCAAAATATCCGGTAGGTATAGCGGTCGTCTTCAAAAAGCGCACACTGCTCCGGTTGATTGGCATCGGACGATTTGCGTTCTTTAGGTCTGCGCATGGTAACAAACCGGCATGGCGCAGCCCAACCCTGCGGCTGATAAACGCAGCTGTTGAACTCAATGTCTTGGCGTTGCCGGGGCCGATACCAGGCGGTAGGGTCAAAAGGCGGGTTGCCCCTTTTGTTGGCGATGATAAAATCAAATCCGCAGCCCCGGGCGGCGGCAATGCATTGCCAGCTGAAAAATTCACCGTCGGCCCGCAGCAGCACTTGCTGCACGCAGCCCGGCAGATTGGCTTTGATTTTAGGATAAAGGCGGCGGTCTGTTTGCCGGAAATCGTTTCGCCCTTGCGAAGCTTTCCCAGCATGTATTCGCGGGTTTCGGCGATAAAGCAAAGCACCGGCCGGTAACCCTTTTTACCGCGGTGCTGGGTATTGTGCCCCTTGCGGCCGCCTTGCTGGTCTCCATACAGGGTCTCAACGGTGGTGTCGATATCGATATGGATGCGATAGTAGTTCAGTCCGAGCTGTTTCCAGACTCTTTCGCGCAAGGTGCTCATGATCTTAACCAAAGATAGGCCTTGATTGATGCCCATGTTGTCCACGTAGCGCCAGAAGGTGCTGGCCACCGGAAGCCGCGGCAGCCGGAAAAAACCGCAGAGCATGGCATCCAGGCGAATATAGGTAAAATGCCATATCCGGTTAAAGCCTATAAACAGTAGCATCAAAATCCCAATAACCATTTTATAGTGGCCCAGCTTGGGTTGGCGGCCCGGCGCATGATAGCCAAAGTCAAATATTTGTTTGAAATCGATCAGGTCCAAAAACTTGAGCATTGCCAAAAGCCCGCCAAATGCGCTCAACTGTTCGCTGCACGTCTCATATGGCGTTGAAGCATTGATTTTACTGGCTCTGGTACGATTTTCATTAAAACCTTTGCTATTGCGGTTTTGCTGAAAATTTGATTTTGTGGATTTTACCATCTGGGTACCTCCTGCTATTTTGGGTTGGTTTCGCAACCTCCACTATAGCAACGGTTCCCAGATGGTTTCTACCCTCTTTCAAATTTCATGCGCAAAATTCAGGTTATAAGTATAAAGGGGATACATCCTCATTAATCATTCGAAATTGCCAATCTCGCTGTCTACTGTAAAATGAGATACATGCTTGTCATATTCTATAAAATATGGTTGTGCAACTTCCGCAACAACGGCCTTGTCTAAATCATCTTTTGCAAATTCCCTGATAGCCTCCATTGAATCCCACGCGGTAATAACTGCGAACTCGACGCCGCCATCAACATCTCGTCGGAGGACCTTTGCGCCAAGATTCCCTCGCATTATAGAAAAAAGAGGGTATATGTCGTTTTTCACATGCTCGCTATACTCATCTGCATGCTTTTTATCTGCCAGCCCATACCAGACACGAATTTTTTTTTCCATAAACGTCTCCTTTCTTCTGTGCTATTTCAACCTTTGAAATTGATCATAATGTCCAACTGGCTGAAAAAGTAATCAATCAAACCCAACGTCGAGTTATGGGCGGTGAAAAGGTCGATGCCTCGGACAAGGTGGTATCCATCTTTGAGCCGCACACCGACATTATCGTTAAAGACCGCCGAGATACCTACTACGGTCACAAAATTTGTCTGACCGGCGGGCCGTCCAATCTAATCCTGGATTGCCTGGTGCTCGAGGGCAACCCAGCAGATACTGATCTGGCCATCCCGATGCTTGATCGGCAAAAGCAATTGTACGGCCGCTATCCGCTCAAGGCTTGCTTTGATGGCGGATTTGCATCCAAGGACAATTTGAAGGAGGCCAAATCACGCCGGATCAAAGATGTTTGTTTTGCCAAAAAGCGCGGCCTGAAAGAGACCGCCATGTGCCGCAGTCAGTATGTGTACCGCAGCTTGCGTCGCTTCAGAGCCGGTATTGAGTCCGGTATCTCCTGGTTAAAGCGCTGCCTGGGATTAGCTCGTTGTACCTGGAAAGGATGGGACTCATTTAAATCTTATGTCTGGTCATCGATTGTCGCCGCCAATCTGCTGACCATTGCAAGGGCCAAGCCCAGTTAGCCCAAACAGGGTAGCGGCAGTTAAATTTTAAACTCCGGCAGTCCAAGTGCGCCATGATGATGCCGGTTTGGCACAGTTTGTGGAATTTTTACGGTTAACTTTCAATTTACTTCGCCGTGAAGCCCAAGCAGTATATTTTTCTTCCCGGCGATCCCGGAAATCCACTATTGATGGACGGGCACTATCTTACTTATGAACCATCAACGGCGGCACAGCCTCGTGCTGTCCCAGCGGGGACTGCCCCAAGGAGAGCGAACAGGCCGCCTGCCAGGAGAGCGGCTCCTGGGTCAACGTCTTCTACCGTTCCTATTCGGACGACGTCACCGATAAATCGCGGGGCATGCGCAAAAAAGTCGGCACTGATGATCAGGTGCCGGCCTTATCCGACTCGGCGGTATCCTCTACTGCTTTTCCACAAAAAGCAGTTTCCTATTTTACATGTTGCGCCGATACTTGCCGCCTACCTCATATAGTGCCCGGGTAATTTGCCCCAGGCTGCAGCAGCGCACGGCTGCCATCAACTCCCCGAAAATGTTGCCGTTGTCCAGGACGACCTGGCGCAGCCGCTCCAATGCCTGGGGGGCCTCCTTTGAATGGCGCTGCTGGAAATTCGCCAGGCGTTCGAGTTGGGACGCCTTTTCCTCTTCGGTGGAGCGGGCCAGCTCGATGGTGAAGTCGTCTTTAAAATTTTCATCCGGTGTGTGGGGGTCGCGAAAGGTGTTGACGCCGATGATGGGCAGGTCGCCGGTATGCTTGAGTACTTCGTAGTGGATGGATTCTTCCTGGATTTTGCCGCGCTGGTAGCCGGTTTCCATGGCTCCCAGCACGCCACCACGCTCGGAGATGCGGTCGAATTCCGCCAATACGGCGGCTTCCACCAGATCGGTGAGCTCGTCCACGATGAAGCTGCCCTGCAGCGGGTTTTCGTTTTTGGCCAGGCCCCATTCGCGGCTGATGATCAGTTGAATGGCCAGGGCCCGGCGCACCGACTCTTCGGTGGGGGTGGTAATGGCCTCGTCAAATGCATTGGTATGCAGGCTCTGGGCATTGTCGTAGATGGCGCACAGGGCCTGCAGGGTGGTGCGGATATCGTTGAACTGAATATCCTGGCTGTGGAGCGAGCGTCCCGAGGTTTGAATGTGGTATTTGAGCATCTGGGCCCGGGCGGCGGCGCCGTATTTTTCCCTCAGGGCGACGGCCCAGATGCGGCGGGCGACCCTGCCGATGACGGTGTATTCGGGGTCCATGCCGTTGGAGAAGAAGAAGGAGAGGTTGGGGCCGAAGCGGTCGATATCCATGCCCCTGGCCAGGTAGTATTCCAGGTAGGTAAACCCATTGGCCAGGGTGAAGGCCAGCTGGGAGATGGGGTTGGCGCCGGCTTCGGCGATATGGTATCCGGATATGGACACCGAGTAGAAATTGCGCACTTTTTGTTCGATGAAGTATTCCTGGATGTCGCCCATCATCTTGAGGGCGAAATCGATGGCGAAGATGCAGGTGTTTTGCCCCTGGTCCTCTTTTAAAATATCCGCCTGTACCGTGCCGCGCACCGTCGACAAGGTCCGGGCGCGCAGTTCGGCGTGTTCTTGGGCGTCGGGCGTTCGCCCCTGGGCCGCTTTGAATTTGTCTGCCTGCTGATCGATGGCGGCGTTGAGAAACATGGCCAGCACGATGGGGGCCGGGCCGTTGATGGTCATGGAGACCGAGGTGGAGGGCGCGCACAGGTCGAAGCCTTCGTACAGGGTTTTGACGTCATCCAGGCTGCAGACACTCACGCCGGCGTTGCCCACCTTGCCGTAGATGTCGGGGCGGCTGTCGGGGTCGAATCCGTAAAGGGTCACGGAGTCGAAGGCCGTGGAGAGGCGCTTGGCCTCGCTGTTGGCCGACAGGAGCTTGAAGCGCCGGTTGGTGCGGGACGGATCGCCCTCGCCGGCGAACATGCGCGTGGGGTCTTCGCCCATGCGCTTGAGGGGAAAGACGCCCGACGTATACGGGAAGTATCCCGGAAGATGTTCTTTGCGCAGCCAGCCGTAGAGTCCACCGGGATCGTCCATGCGGGGCAGGGCGATCTTCGGTATCTTCTGGTGGGACAAGGATTCATTGTACAGCGGTACGCGGACTTCGGCATCACGCACCTGGTACACCAGTTCATCGCGGTCGTAGCGTGCCTTGATTTCCTCCCAATCGGAAAGCAGGCGCTGGGCGCCGGGGTCCACAGCCTTTTCGGCCGCGGCCACTTCGGATTTCAGCCGTGCCAACAGCCCGTCCCGGTCTTGATCCGCGATGCTTTGGGATAAGGCTTCGGCGCTCTCCTTGAGATGCCATGCACGCCGCAGAGCCCGGGACTGTTCCCGGGTCTGCCGGTGGTAGTGGCGCAGCGTTTCGGCAATTTCCGAAAGATAGCGGGTCCGCTGGGGGGGGATCACAATGGTTTTGGACGTCGACGTGTTTTCTGCGGGTTTGGGGCGCTTTGATGCCCATGGGCGGCTGGTTTTCTCCCGCAGGATTTCCAGCAAGGCGTGGTACAGGGCGGTCACGCCGTCGTCGTTGAACTTGGCGGCAATGGTGCCGAATACCGGCATGGCCCCGGCGGGCCGGTCAAAGGCGTTGCGGTTGCGCTGAACCTGCTTGCGGACGTCCCGCACCGCATCTTCGCTGCCGCGCTTTTCAAATTTGTTCACCGCCACCAGGTCGGCAAAATCGAGCATGTCGATTTTTTCCAGCTGGGAGGCGGCGCCGAACTCGCTGGTCATGACATAGATGGAGATGTCCACCAGGTCCGCGATGCGGGAATCGCCCTGTCCGATGCCGGCGGTTTCCACGATAATGACATCAAACCCGGCGGCTTTGCATACGGAAACAGCGTCTCCCAGCGCCGCGGGGATTTCGGTCCGGGACGCACGCGTGGCCAGCGAGCGCATATAGATGCGCGGGTTGTCGATGGCGTTCATCCGGATGCGGTCTCCCAACAGGGCCCCGCCGGTCTTGCGCCGCGAAGGATCGGCGCTGAGGATGGCCACGGTCAACGCATCATCATCGTTCATCAGTCTGAGCACCAGTTCGTCGGTCAGTGAAGACTTGCCTGAACCGCCGGTGCCGGTGATGCCGATGACAGGCGCTTTGCTTGCTTTGCCTTTTTCGGCCAGGGCTTGCCGAACTTTTTCCAGGTGGCCGTCCTGTCCGGCTTGGGCCAGTTCTATTGCTGTAATGAGGTTGGCCACCTGGAGTTTGTCGGCCGCAATCAATTTGCGCAGGTCGGCAGCCTTGTGGCCCGACAACCGGGAGAAGTCCATGGCTTTCACCATATGGTTGATGATGCCTTGCAGTCCCATTTGAGCGCCGTCTTCGGGGGCGTAGATGCGCGCCACACCATAATTCTCAAGGGCCTGGATTTCTTCGGGCACGATCACCCCGCCGCCGCCGCCGAAAATACGAATGTGATCGGCGCCGGCCTGACGCAGAAGGTCAACCATATATTTGAAAAACTCCATGTGGCCGCCTTGGTAGGAGGAGACGGCGATCCCTTGGACATCCTCCTGGATGGCGGCGTCCACGATTTCCTGAACCGCGCGGTTATGCCCCAGGTGAATCACCTCCACGCCGGAGGCCTGCAATAGCCTTCGAAAAATATTGATGGACGCATCGTGCCCGTCAAACAGGGAGGTGGCCGTAACCACCCGGACGGCGTTCTGCGGATGATAGATTTCAGTGTCCTGTGCCATGCCCATCTCCTTGAATGAAGAAACCGCGCCTCAATATCAAACTGCCCGAAGCCGGACCGGTTTCCTGATTCTTACTATTAGAAGGCGATCCGGTTGTTAGTGCTTAATTTTTGGACCGGCCTTACTTTTCAGCCCTGAATTTTGTCGGGCCTATTTCATTTTACCCAAAATGCCGCCGGCAATGGTGTTCTTCTGAATTTCTTTGGTCCCTTCATAAATTTCGGTGATCTTGGCGTCACGGTAGAACCGCTCGACCTCGTACTCGGCCATATACCCGTAACCGCCCATCAACTGGATGGCTTCGTCGCACACTTCCACGGCGGTACGGGCGGCGAACATTTTGGCCATGGAGGTCAATTTGGGATCGATGTGGCCCTGGTCGTAATTCCAGGCAGCCTTGTAAGTGACCAGGCGGGCCAATTCTATTTTGGTGGCCATGTCGGCGATTTTATGTTGATTGGCCTGAAATTGGGCGATCTTCCTGCCGAACTGCTCCCGCTGTTTCACATAGGTCAGCGCGCGGTCGAAAGCCCCCTGGGCTGTGCCGAGCGCCTGGGCGGCAACCTGGATGCGGCTTTCATCAAAGAAATTGAGCACCTGGTAGAAGCCGCGATTCTCTTCGCCCACCAGGTTGGAGAGCGGCACGCGCACGTCTTTCAAGATGACCTCGGTGGTGGCCATCATGCGGATGCCCATTTTGTCTCCCACATCCTGGGTGGTCAGACCGGGCCGGTCGGCCTCCACCAGGATGACGCTCATGCCGCGATACCCGGGTTTGGCCTCCGCATCGGTCTGGCAGAGGACATTGTAGAAGCCGGCCAGGCCGCCGTTGGTGATAAAGGTCTTGGCGCCGTTGATGACCCATTCGTCGCCCTCCTTGACGGCGGTGGTGTTGAGATAGGTGATGTCCGAGCCGTGGTCCGGTTCGGTAAACGCCCCGGCGGACAACATGCGTCCTTGTGCCACCTCCGGCAGGTATTTTTCCTTGAGTGCATCGCTGCCGTAATGCAGCAGCAGTTCCGAAGCAAACCCCGACAGGGCCACAGCCGCGCCGATGGAGGAATCGTTGCGGCACAACTCTTCAACCACCAGGATACATTCCAGGCAACCCATATCCTGCCCGGCGTATTTTTCGGGAAAATGAACGCCGATCAATCCGATTTCACCGGCCTTGCGCCAGATTTCGGTCGGAAACTCATGCTTCCTGTCCAGCTCGAGGGCCAGATCTTTATCGAATTCGCCTTTGCAAAAATCTCTTACCGCTTTTTGAATCTCTTTCTGGGTTTTGGTGAGTTCAAAATCCATCCTTCTTTCCCTTCTCTTTTCAATTCAATGTTCCTTTTTCGATTCGTTGTTGTTGATCGCCCCCTCCGGGAGACAGGCCGAGGTCGGGTGCCCGTAGCCCGGATCAGCAACATTTACGGGGTCTTGCCAATAGCGGCTTAGAATAAAGCCGGTTTGAATTTCGATGTATTCTTCGACGGAATAGCGGCTCGCCAGCATCCAGCGTCGAAAGGCCCACATGTGCCCCAATACCGAGATGTTGTGGGCCGCCAGATTCAAGGCGCGCTCATCCAGCATGGGCAGTTCGCGCCGCTTGAACAGCGTTTCAAGGACTTTGATAAAGAGATCGGTGATTTTTTCTTCATTGGCCAGGACCTTCTTGCGCCAATGGGCTGAGAGAGAGTGAATTTCCTGGTAAATCAATACGATATGATCATTCAAGCGGTGGCAAACCAGAAAGTATTCGCGAATGGCCACGGCCAGCGGATGGACCCCTTCCTGGGTACGGTCCAGCGCTTCCGTAACAGCGGCATGCATTTCAGCGTGAATGGCTTCGCAAACCAGGAAAAGAATATCCTCTTTGGTGGCGATATATTCGTACAACAGGCCGATGGAGATGCCCGCCGCCCGGGCGATCTGGCGGGTGGTGGTTTTGTGAAAGCCGTTCTGCATAAAAAGCTCCACCGCCGCGTCGACAATCTGCCGCCGCCTGGCCGCCACCAATTTCTTGTTCTTGATCTGGGTGGGGATATCTTTGATCTTTGCGGTTCGAAACGCCATGACAGCCCTTTTGTTGATAAAAACTCAGCCACGAGCGGCTCGCGATCTGCATGTCATGGGGGCGGGAAACCGGACAGTATTTCCGGCGGTCGGTTCTGTACAGTGTCAAAGCGCAAATTGAGCGAGCGCTCAATCATATTTAGTTCCAGGCCCTGGCGGATGTCAAGGACAAAAATGTCGAAATGGTGCTTCTTCAAATGGGTTGCTGAACCGACAGGTATCTGGCGAGCGGTGTGTCATGCTGCCGGTTGAGGGGTTGTGCTGCCAAATAATGTGTTTATTCAATCAGCTTCATGTAGGAGCGGCTTTCAGCCGCGATAAGGCCTTGGAAATGGCCATGATCGAATTTTTCCCGTCAAGCAGCAAATTTGGTTCATTTCAACTTGTCTGGTCACCGGAAATTATGGATTTGGGCGCGATTGCAGGCCGTTTATCGGAGCACGCATCAACAGGCACAGCCATTGCTTTACCGATCCATAACATTTTCAACGATTCACCCTTAACATGATGGAGACCAAGCCATGTACGCAATCAGTAATCTCTATTGCGATGGACAGGCGTCATTGGCCATATTGGGTAGATGGACGCTCACCTCGTTGCTGTTCATCACCATGGGATGCGGCGGCGGTGGCAGCGGCGGCGGTTCCGGCGCGGAGACCGGCGGGCAGGTGTCCACCACCAGCGTTACCGGTGGAGAGACCAACCCCGTGTGTTCGGCTGGACTCTCCACGGGCCCGGTTCAGGCTCCGGTTTTTGTACGTAATATTCACGGCCAAACCGGATGGTATGCCTCTCCGGTGGTGGCGGATCTGGACGGCGATCATGCCAACGAGGTGGTGGCGGCGTACTATCGACTGTATGTCTATGACGCCTTTGGAAATGAATTGGACAGCGCAGACGGAAACGGCGGGCGTATTTATGCCCCGCATGTGGTCATGGACCTCGATGGCGACGGCGTTACGGAGATCGTCTGCGGACAGCGGCATGAAGTGTATGTCTACGAATGGCGCAACGGCCTGCAAGTGAAAAACGGCTGGCCGGCCGATACCACCACCGCCGGTCAAGCGCCTGAAATCAGGGGGATGGCGGCAGCGGACCTGGACGGTGACGGCCGCATCGAGATTGTGGTCACCACCACCCAGACCCAATCCACGGCCGACGGTGGTGCCCAGGTATTCGTTTTCAACAGCGACGGCGCCACCTATCAACCCGCCGGGAGCCCATTTCAGGCCTGGCCGCGATACAATAACCGCACCGGAACGGGCGGGGACGCCGACCGTAACGGCGCCGGCCACAGCGGCTACGGCTGCTACGGCCTCAACGTAGGCATCGGCAACATCGACGACGACCCGCAGCAGGAGATCATTGTCACTTTTGACAATCACCAAATTCAGGCTTTCAACCACGATGGCCAAGCCATCGATGCAGCCGGCTACTTTACCAACCGGGGTGCTGATTATGAGGGGCAGCCGCTGACTTGGGGGCAATTTATCCGCTGGGCCGACCCGGATGTGGAACGCGACCACTATCACCTGCACCTCAACAACTTCTGGCCCCACCCCAGCAGCCAGGAGTGGCTGCAGTGGACCGCCTCGCCGCCCAACGTGGTGGACCTCAACGGCGATGGTCGCAATGAGGTGGTCGGCATTCCCAATATTGAAATGGGGGTGCCCTACGTCACCCAAGCCTATGGCGTCATGGTGCTTGAAGGCGCCCATGGGAGCGGTCAACGCAGTGCCATGCGTCTGCCGGGATGGGAAGTGCTGCCCCGTGGCGGTTGGCCTGTCCAGGTGGCGGGCTGGTATCCGCCCAAGGGGGTGCCGGCGGCCATGACCATGGATATTCAGGGCGATGAATTGCCGGAAATCGTGGTTTCGCTCAATGACGGCTGCATGTACGCTTTTGATGCCTTCGGGATGCTTTTATGGCGCTACAACTACACCCAAGGCAAAGCCATCATGTTTGCCTCGGAACCCACAGCCGCCGATTTGAACCGGGACGGCTCGCCCGAGATTGTTTTCACCACTTACGGAGATCCCAACCATCAAGATTCCGGGCGATTGGTTATATTGGCCGCCGACGGCGCGTTGCTGCACGATACGGCCCTGCCCAACCCCGGCCACAACGGCAATGGCAACGGGGCACCGTCGGCGCCCACCATCGCCGATCTGGACGGTGACGGCGAGCTTGAAATCCTGGTGCAGACCTTTGACCACGGTCTGGATATCTTCACCGTGCCAGGATCGGGAGACAATTGCCTGCTGTGGACCACCGCCCGGGGCGGTCCTTTACGCAACGGCCGGCCCAGTGGTGGATAGCCGGGATTTCTGACACACCCCGCCCGCCGTTGGCGGTATTGAATGCATATCGTTACCCCATGCGGCCCTCTTCATATGGCGTGTCGAATACTGCTCAGCAATTCTAACTGAATTCGATTCATCACAACAGACGCAGATTCATGTACTTTACAAATATTATTTTTCGCGTTGAGCACGGCCTCCGTGCCCGCCTGGGCCTATGTAGGGCCGGCCTCCGTGCCGGCCGCGTGACGCAGGATGCGCCTGGCCAGGCATCAAAGGCAGGGTCGGAGCCCTGCCCTACGAAGACCATTGGTCGAAACCAGCGCCCTGCAGGAAGAATCGGCCTCTGCGCCGGCCCTTTCAGACCGCGTCAATGATTCGGACGGTTCCTCTCTCTCTTTTCGATAGCGATCCCGATCCCGATTTGCCGCGGCCTCGGTATGGGTGTCGGTATCGGGATCGATGTCTTGTTCCTGAATATCGTTCAGTTAGAACCACTGAATACTGCTTGACACGCTTGGCTTCCAATCCTATATAATAACCGTAACCTAACGACCGGTCGGTTTGTATTTTTGCCTGCAGGATGCTTTGTACTCGGTCCCATCCAGCGCATCACCGGTTCCGGAAAGTGAGCCCCATGGCCCATATGAAAGAAACCATCAAATCGGTGGCCATCGACCTGTTCTTCAAAAAAGGCTATTTTGCCACCAGTATCAGCGAAATCGCCCGGGGGTGCGGCATTCAAAAGGCGAGCATCTACCACCATTTTCCCGCCAAAGAGGATCTGCTGTACTGCATCATGGAGACCACCATGACCGATTTAGTGGCGGAATTGGATAGGAATCTTGCCAAGGAGACCCTTGTCGTGTGCCGGATGCGAGCCGCCGTTCGCAGCCATGTGTCGTTCCATTTGCGCCGGCAAAAAGAAACCTTTATCGCCAGCAGCGAACTGCGGGGGCTCTCCGAGGAGCACCTGGCCCTGATCGTGGCACTGCGTGATGACTATGAGCGCGTCTTCCAGGGCCTAGTCCGCGCGGGTATTACTGGGGGATTGTTTGCGGCCAACGATGTGAAGATTCTGTCGTATGCCATCCTGACCCTCTGCACCGCCGGGGCCACCTGGTACAAACCCGAAGGAAGGCTATCGGCCGAGGATATCGTCGCCATATACGAGAATTTTATTTTGAATGGATTGAAGCAGGGTGGCATGCCGACGGCCCGTCCGGCTGAGTTGGCTTGCGATCCCTGGCCCATTTAGCACTTGTGGTTGTCATGCAAAGCTATTGGCAGCCGGCGCCGTTTGTTGTTGCCAACATCCGGTCATGAGGAGGTTCCCCTTGGATTTCGATCTCACCAGAGAACAGGAGATGATTCGGCGGGAGGTGCGGCGTTTTGCCGAGAAAGAGATCGCTCCCGTCGCCGCCGAGTTGGATAAGCAGGAGCGGTTCTCAACCGACCTGACCCGCAAAATGGGCGACATCGGCCTGTTCGGTATGTTCGTCAATGAAGCCTACGAGGGCCAGGAGATGGATTACCTCTCCTATATTGTGGCCGTGGAAGAAATTGCCAGGGTCGATGGTTCGCAGGCCGCCACCATCGCGGCCGGCAACTCTCTGGGCATTGGGCCGATCTATTATTTCGGTACCGATGCGCAGAAGCAGAAGTACTTACCGCCGCTGTGCCGCGGCGAAGGCCTGTGGGGCTTTGGCCTCACCGAGCCCACCGCCGGTTCAGACGCCGGCGGCAGCAAAACCACGGCCGTCAAGGACGGGAACAACTGGGTGCTCACCGGATCGAAAATATTCATCACCAATGCCGCCTGCGAGATGTCCATGGGCGTAACGGTGCAGGCCATTACCGGTGAGCGACCCAACGGCAAACCCGAGTACACCTGTTTTCTGGTGGAGCATGGCACCAGAGGGTTCAAGGCCGTGGAAATGAAAGACAAGATGATGTGGCGATCATCCAATACGGCCGAACTTTTTTTTGACGATGTGGTCATTCCCCAGGAGAATTTGCTGGGTGAAAAAGGCGATGGTTTTCATCAGATGCTCCAGACCCTGGATGGCGGCCGGCTCTCCATCGGCGCCATGGGATTGGGAGGTGCTGTGGGCGCTTATGACCTGGCTTTAAAGTATGCCCAGAGCCGGGAACAGTTTGGCCAGCCCATTTCCAAATTTCAAGCGGTGGCCTTTAAACTGGCCGACAGCGCCACCGAGATCGAATGTGGACGCAACTTGCTCTACAAGGCCTGCTGGCTGCGGGACCGTGGGCGGCCGTTTGCCAGGGAAGCGGCCATGGCTAAATTGTACTGCTCGGAACTCATGGGGCGGGTGGCCAACCACGCCGTCCAGATTCACGGTGGGTACGGCTTGATGAAAGAATACGCGGTGGAACGGTTTTACCGCGACCACAAACTGCTAGAGATCGGTGAAGGGACATCGGAGGTCCAAAGGCTGGTGATATCACGCTATATCGGCTGTTAGCCGCCGGAATGTCACACCTTGAAGGAAGGTCAAATTGGAAGCAAACACCATCATCTTAGAGGTTCAAGAGGGCATTGCCGTCCTTACGCTGAATCGGCCGGAGGTTCGCAACGCCATCAGCCGGGCGTTGCTGGAAGACATGGCATCGGCGCTGCGGACCGTGGTGGCGGCACCCGATGCCCGGGCGGTGATTATCACCGGGGCCGGCGCACAGGCCTTTTGCGCGGGAGCGGACCTTAAAGAGCGCGCCGGGATGAGTCCTGAAGAGGTCGGCGGTTTTCTCCAAACCATCGGCCGTCTTTATACGGCCATAGAGAACTTTAAGCTGCCCGTGATTGCCGCCGTTAACGGCGCGGCCTTTGGGGGCGGGCTGGAGTTGGCCCTGGCCGCGGATATCCGTCTGGCAGCAAATACGGCGGT
>Ga0210123_1000984_pt1 | contig 15524 bp, 9 predicted proteins | sample Muzzi_PWB_D2_FD_185535 | JGI IMG/M metagenome (GOLD analysis project Ga0210123, IMG submission 185535) | Wetland microbial communities from San Francisco Bay, California, USA, that impact long-term carbon sequestration - Muzzi_PWB_D2 (SPAdes) | ecosystem: Environmental > Aquatic > Marine >... | reverse complement strand
TTTTCAATGCAGAAAAAATCAGTTGTTATAGTACTGCATGCATGGCGTGGAGCCACCTCTTTCGTTTGCAGTGCGCCGGTGCTAATACGGCTTCAGTATTCTTCGTAGGTTTTTATCGATTATGTATGGGCAACTGTTTTTCGAGGCGCCAGTGACAACGATTGGTCTCAAATACTTTCCAGGGAGAATAGATGAGGCAGGTCAAATGCCATACCTGATCCGGAACAAAATGTCGATTTGCTCTGGCCATTGCTTCTGTCCTATATGCCCTATTTGGCCCCCAAAAAGAGGATTATTGCCCTGTTTTTTTAACTAATTCCAAATTAATACAAATTAATTACAGTATGTTAGCTTGGTCCGACCCTGATGCTATTGACTGTTTGTAATCGTAGCGTTGATGTTTTGCCATCCTGGGCCTCTTCGGTGAGATATCCCAATGATTACTGTATTTTATATATCACAGCCGGTCATTCTTTGCACCAAAAAAGTAGTAAAATTATACTTTTTCGACAGGCTCAACGCCGCTATTCAGCCGCGCGGCTTTTTTGCGTCGGCTGAAATAGCCTTGGGCGTAACCTTATCCTTCTGCAGCAACAGATTTCAAACTATAACAGCCTTTATTCGGTTTTCTAACTTGGTTTTGAAGTCTCCGAGTTTGTCAGATTCCCACTCGATTCGGTTTCTATGGGCAAGATCAAAATGGACGCCTTCTTTCTTAACATTTATCTCTTTATCCTTGCTATCAAGAAGAACTTCGACCAAATTCCCATCAAAGTCTTTCAAGGTTTCCTCTTTAGTCCAGTCCTTTCGGCATGTGTAAATAACATCCAAACCTAAACCATAGGCAAAACCAGCCTCGAAATAGACACCACCTCGGTAACCGGTTAAGTCACAGACAATGAAACGACTTCTACGAATCTGAGCTATTATCTCATCATTAATATCATTGGTGTGTTCAACATTATCAATTTTTATAGCTCTGAATCTTGGTTCAATTTCACCCGGTTCGGTGAATTCAATTGCTGGCTTAACGGCTTTTTTAAAGACATTATCCATCTCTTCCGCAAACCACATAGCGACAAAGCACTGATTCGATAATCTGTTTGGTTTTTGTATTTCTCTTAATCTCTGATATCCCTTTGCTGAGATATGTAAATCGTTATGGGGATTTAGGGGGTCTTCTGTAGAAATAAGCTGCTCTTGTTCAAGGAGTCTTAAAATTGCTAATAACTCCTTTTGCTCACTACAAAAATATAGGGGATAATCATATAGAATTTGAACCTTTAGCCTCTGTGCTACATGGCGTGATACTTTCTCAATTTTAAGTAGAGCATGATCCATCTTCTCTAAAGGGTCTAAAGGTCGAAACTGGGATGCAATCCGGTGTAAGTCATCGAGTTTTAACTTTTCAGGAGGAGCCTTTCTCCCCCTTCGCTCCCACTCATTTCTTAAAGTAATGCTTATCGCTGATTTATCATTTGGGGTAAAATGTTCTGCCGGAAAATCATCTAAAGCCTCTTCTTCGAGATGGATAAGTCCGCATCGTTTGCATAAATAGAGTGTTCTAGTGTGTTTATAATCCGGTTCATCAGCTTTAACATTTTTTTCACAAAATAGACAAGAGATAGTCATTTTATGCAGCCCTCTCTTCAAAACTCATGCTACTGAACTACTCCCAACGATAAGCTGTCGGGCGGCATGGTCCTCGTCGTCCCGACCAGCGCCAGGTTGGCGGCTACCAACTTATTACATCTATATTTAGAGCCTTCTGCAACGCAAAAGCATGTTTTTCATATGTATCATTTGATGAATTGGAAAGGCCAATTAAATGGATTGATGCTGCCAAGGGGTCTTCCTTATTCCTCTTTAGGAAGATTGTTTTGTACCACGTTGGAAGCCTGTACCAACATGCTGCTATTTCAGAAGCATGCTTTCTATTAGAAATGCGCCTTTCCTCAGCCCGTTTTTTTATTATTTCACTTTCCCAATTCCTCTCGTGCATAACGTTCCAATAGAAAAGTAAATCAGATGTAACTTCATGGCGAATTGTCAGATATCGCAAAATTGGATTCATCCAAAATGTTACGATAAGGTATCCAGTACCGCCTGCAAGTAAGCTAAAAATTAATAAAGTGATTTCCTTCATATTCTCCTGCCCGCCAACATGGATTAGACGACCTAATAGTCGCATTATATTACGACTGTTTAGCAGACGAAATGGTGTTATTGTTCTGATTAGCACAATAATACCCCGAATATGGGGTATTATTGGACCAATCAGCACAATAAAAATCTGACCTTTAGTAAAAACCGCCAGCCATGTGAACAAACTGCCACAATTTTAGAGCTTCATTTTCGCGTAATTTTTGTATGGATGGATTAGTTTTATTCTGTATCGCTTTTGTGCCATTATGTCAAAGCAATTATTATGTTTTTTGTGATAGCAGCCTTATGCGAAGCTGCGTGCGGTGATTGTTTTGGGTGCTGTGGGTGGGATGATTTTTGCCCGGATTTCGACTTTTCAGTTTAGATTGTTTGATATTTTCAGGAGGTAGCACGCAAGAAGGGTTGTTCATCAGGACATGGTCGCTTTATTATTGTGGTTTTCATATTTATCCGGCCATAATTATCGGCCCAATAACGACTCCCATGGGCACCCGATGGCTTTTTGAATTCTTTTTGCCGTGGTGATCAGGATGTTGGTTTGCCCTGCTTCGATTTTCTGGACGGTTCTCACGTTCAATTGGGCAAGCTCCGCCAGTTTTTCCTGGGTGATCTTGCGGGCGGTTCTTTCCCGGCGCAGGTTTTCGCCGAAGCGCTTTAATTCTTTCTGGATTTGCGTGTTTTTCATAACGGCCTATTATGCCGTAATACAGGTATTGACAACACGGCACAACGGGGCGTATTAGTAGCCATGATGTGCCCAGCCCCTGAAACGAAAAATAATGCATATGAGATCAAGATTGGCCGATGGAAAAATACGCGCTTCTGGGCAGTTTGGCTTGATCGTAAGCTGCTTGCGGTTGTCTTGTATAAGAAAGGCGCGTTGGCAATTAAAGAGGCTTTCCTTTCCCTGCAACGCTTATCCAACTGATCCTTTCATTGTTTCAGCATGTTGCATTGCTAAAAAATTTGGCAAAGGGCTGCCGCTTGTCCCCGGTTCGATGCATCTGCTTGGCTGGCTCATTATTTTTTATCCGGCTCAATCTCGCTGGACAACAGCTCCCAATCTTCAGAATTCAGCATCGCAACGAGTATGAGCCCACCGTCGCCTTGCGGCGCGAAGATCGCGGCGCCGGCTTCGCCGGGGTAGGCGCCGGTGGCGGCCTGGACGAGATTGCCGTGGGCCACGAAGACGGTGTTGGTGCCTTTGGGGGGTGGGTTGGACAGGGCACGGCGGGCACGGTTGACCAGGGCGTCATGGCCGCCGACAAATGCCGCGGCACGCAGGTTCATGATATCGATGGTGGTGGATACGGGACCGAGGTTGAGGTGGCGGGCGGTTTCGCGGGTGCGGCAGTACTCGCTGGACCATACGCGGCCCACGGGAATGTTCATGCGTCGTATGGCGGTGCCGATTTTGCGGGCGGCGGCCCGGCCTTCGGGCGCCAGTTGGCGCATTTTTCCGGGATCGCAGCTCTTCCAGTCGCCTTTTTGGGTGACCTGGTCCTCTTTGGTCCAGTCGGTGGCGGCGTGGCGAAAGTAGATGTTGAAGCCGCCTTTTTGCAGGGCTTGCACCAGGGTTTTGCCGGAGAGCATCTCCTGGGCCGAAGAAGATCCGGCCAATGCGGTCCAGATGCAAAAGAGCCATATGGGATACCTGGGGATTCTCACTTTGCTTTATCCTTGCCGTGGTTTCCTGTGAAGCTAAGCTTGATCATGGGGGGTGTAAAGTGTGGAAAACAGGGTTGACGGGCGGGCAAAAAAATTAGCCCCGGCCATGTGGGGTGGTTGGCCGGGGCTTGGTGCCGCAAGCGCACGAGGAATTACGCCTGTTGCATGTTATTCACATGCGAATCGGCGGGTTTAGGAAACGGCTTCGGCCAGTTGGCCGACGGCGTCCTTGGGTTTGGGTTGAATCCACGGCTTGCCCACCGGCAGGATGTCCATGCCGAAGACTTGCAGGAAGATCACGTGGGCCATCATGTACCAGGCGTTGAGGGCGCAGGCGATCAGCACGATGGCCGCGGGTGTTTTCAGTCCCGGAAAGCCGAAATGGGCCAGGTCCAGGAGGATGAAGCCGATCACCAGGAAGGTGAAGGTGGAGGCCATGGCGCCGTGGATGCGCATGGCGGCCACCCACAGGATCAGGGTATAGAGGGTCCAGACCACCAGGAAATAACCGATGTCGGTGCCGCTGGACTTGTAGATGCCGAAATGGTTGAGCAGCAGGATGACGCTCAGGGCGATCCAGAAGGCGCCGTAGGAGACAAAGGCGGAGTAGCCGAAATTGTTGCCGCACTTGAACTCCTGGTAGCCGGCGATCATTTGGGCCAGGCCGCCGAACACCAGGCCCAGGGCGACAATGGGTCCCATGCCGCACAACCCCAGGTTGTGGAATTGCAGGATCAGGGTGGTGAGACCGAATCCGGCCAGGCCGACGACTGCGGGGTTGCCCAAAGGCGTTGCTGTTTTTGCTTCTGACATGGAATCCTCCTGTTGTTGGCTCTCTTTGTTTGTTGGCTGATCGGTATTTGATTTAACTGGCGAATTGGTTGTGTTCTGTGTTTTTCGTTTGTTCTTCGCCAAAGTTTTAAGTTTTAAGTGTTAAGTTTTAAGTTGATGTATTCTGCCGTTTTGTATGTTTTGTCCTGCCCTTCCCGCCGGGACGCCAGCATCTCCGGCGGGAAGGGTTTCGGACACACCGCAGATTGCCCCCGTAACCCGCAGTTTGTGCACTTAATTGGGTTGGGCGTAGCCCAACTGCTGCAAGGCCGCTTGGATTTCCGGCAGTACCATGGGGTCGTCGATGGTGGCCGGCATTTTGAAGGCCTGGCAGTCGGCCATCTTCTGGATGGTGCCGCGCAGGATCTTGCCCGAGCGGGTCTTGGGCAGTCGTGTGACCACCACGGCTTTTTTAAAGGCCGCCACCGGCCCGATGCGGTCGCGCACCATCTGGACGACTTCCTTGATGATCGTTTCATCGCCGCGCACGACGCCGGCGTTGAGCACCAGGAATCCCACGGGGACCTGGCCTTTGAGCTGGTCGGCGACCCCCAGCACGGCGGCTTCGGCCACGTCGGGGTGGTCGGCCAGGACCTCTTCCATGGCGCCGGTGGAGAGCCGGTGGCCGGCCACGTTGATGATGTCGTCGGTGCGGGCCATGACGTAGACATAACCCGCTTCGTCGATGTAGCCGGCATCGGCCGTTTTGTAGTAGCCGGGGTATTCGCTCATGTAGGATGCCACGAAGCGGTCGTCGTTCTGCCACAGGGTGGGCAGGGTGCCCGGCGGCAGGGGCAGTTTGACCACCAGGGCGCCGATGGTGCCCGGCGGGACGGGCCGGCCGTCTTCTCCCAGGACCTGGAGGTTCCAGCCGGGTACGGCCTTGGTGGGTGAGCCGTATTTGACCGGGAAGGGATGCAGGCCCATGCAGTTGGCGGCGATGGCCCAGCCGGTTTCGGTTTGCCACCAGTGGTCGATCACCGGCACCTTGAGATGGCGCTCGGACCACTGGATGGTGTCGGGGTCGGAGCGCTCGCCGGCCAGGAACAGGGTTCGCAGGCTGGAGATGTCGTATTTTTTAAGCAGTCGGCCCTGCGGGTCTTCGCGCTTGATGGCGCGATAGGCCGTGGGGGCCGTGAACATGGCCGATACTTTATGCTCGGCGATCACCCGCCAGAAGACCCCGGCATCGGGGGTGCCCACGGGCTTGCCTTCAAAGAGGACGGTGGTGCAGCCCTTGAGCAGCGGGGCGTAAACAATATAGGAGTGGCCCACCACCCAGCCCACGTCCGAAGCGGCCCACCAGACGTCGTCTTCGTTGATGTCGTAGATGGCTTTCATGGACCATTTCAGGGCCACCATGTGACCGCCGTTGTCGCGCACCACGCCCTTGGGCTGTCCGGTGGTGCCCGAGGTATACAGGATATAGAGCGGATCGGTGGCCGCCACGGGCACGCAGCCCACGGGATCGGCGGCTTTCATGGCGGACTGCCACTCCAGGTCGCGGCCTTCGGTGAGGTCGGCTTTTTCCATGGCCCGCTGGTAGATGATGCAGCGCTCGGGCTTGTGGGCGGCGCGTGCGATGGCGTCGTCCAGCAGCGGTTTGTAGGAAATAATGCGTTTGACCTCTATACCGCAGGAGGCCGATACGATGACTTTGGGCTGCGCGTCGTCGATGCGCGTGGCCAGTTCCTTGGCGGCGAACCCGCCGAAAACCACCGAATGTATGGCCCCGATGCGCGCGCAGGCCAGCATGGCGATGGCAGCCTCGGGGATCATGGGCATGTAGATCACCACCCGGTCCCCTTTTTTCACACCCTGGTCCACCAGCACGCCGGCGAACTTTGCCACCTGGTCGCGCAACTGGGTATAGGTGTATTTGACCACGGTGCCGGTCACCGGGCTGTCATAGATCAGGGCCAGTTTGCGCCCCCGGCCGCGGTCGATGTGAAAATCCAGGGCATTGTAGCAGGTGTTGACCATGCCGCCGGAGAACCAGCGGTAAAAAGGCGGTTGGCCGTTTTCCAGGACCTTGTCCCATTTTTTGAACCAGTAGGACTCCAGGGCAACTTCCCCCCAAAACGATTCCGGATCTTGCATGGATTTTACATAGGCGCGTTCGTAGGCGTTGGGCATCGACACTTCCTTTCTTGCTGCCGGTTATTACCGCCGGCAACGGTAATAAATGGTCTTCAGCGGATAAGGCAGGTTAAGCCAATCATATTTTAGTCATTGGCTGGTATTGACTACAGCAATTGATGTGCCGTTGTAGTAATTTTATATTAATTTTTTAATTCAGTAGGTTACAGGATATGTCGTCAGGTGGATGGCTATTGTGTCTACAACTAAAGTTGTAGGTTTTTTCAAATGCCGGCGTAGATGCCTGGAAATCCGGTGGGCAGCGTCATTACAACTTTGGTTGTGATTACAACCAAGGTTGTGGTTGGTGCATGGATGCAATTGTGAAGGGTTCGATGTGGATGTAAATCGGCTTGGATCGCCAGGCCATTGCTTTGTGGGCTTAATAGATCATTGTCGCGGCGGGACGCCGCTCCCACAGAGTAAATAGGGTTTGTTTTGTTTGGCGGGCTTGATGTAGCGGTGCTATTTCTGGTTGTCCCAGGTTTTCAGGCGCTTGCTCAGGGCTTGCTGGGTGATGCCCAGCAGGTCGGCGGCCTGGGACTGGTTGTTGCCCGTGCGCTGCAGGGCCTCGCGGATGAGCATGCGGGTGGCCTGCTTGATGGTGGGCAGGGGCTCGCCGAAGACGAGAGGCGTCCGGGCTGTCAGGGGCGCATCCATCTCATCTGCGCCGGCTTGGCGGGCGCGCTGGATGTGGGCCCGGAAGGTGTCGGCGCCCAGCCGTCCGCTGGCATGCTGGGCCAGGGCGTCGAAGATCATGGCTTGCAGCTCGCGCACATTGCCCGGAAATTCATAGCGCTCCAGCAGTCCGGGCAGCTCGGTTGCCAGCTCGGGTTTGGGTTTGCTTAGGGCGTTGGCGGCCTGATCGAGGAAATGGTCGCACAGCACCGGCAGGTCTTCTTTGCGTTCACGCAGCGGCGGAATCATCACCCGGTGGGTGCGCAGGCGGTAGTGCAGGTCGGTGCGGAACTGTTTTTGCTGGGTCAGGGACCACAAATCGGTGTGGGTGGAGGCGATGATGCGCGCATCGCTCCGGCTGGTGGTGTCGCTGCCCAGGGGCATGTATTCGTGCTCCTGGAGCAGGCGCAGCAATTTGACCTGGGCGCCGTGGTTCAGATCGCCGATCTCGTCCAGGAACAGGGTACCGCCGGCGGCCTGCTCGATGAGGCCTTTGCGCAGGGTGTCGGCGCCGGTGAAGGCGCCTTTGACGTGTCCGAAGAGGGTGTCGGAAAATACGTTGTCGTCCAGGCCGGCCACATTCACGGCCACGAACCGGCCTTTGCGCCCGCTGAGTTCGTGCAGGGCGCGGGCGGTCAGCTCCTTGCCCACCCCGGTTTCGCCGCGGATCAACACCGGCTGGGCTGTAGGGGCGATGGATTCCATGTAGTGAAACAGGGCGATCATCTTGGGGCTGTGGGTGACAATGGCTTCAAAGGCCTCGGGATGTTTCAGGCTGCCGTCCAGCAGGTGTTGCCTGAGGGCCTGGTTCTCCCGGCGCAATTCGCCGAACCTGAGGGCCTGGTGGATGGCGGTCACCAGCCGGCTCTCTTCCACCGGCTTGACGATATAGTCGAAAGCGCCGGACTTCATGGACTCCACCGCCGTATCCACGTCGATGGTGCCGGTGATGATGATGATGGCCAGCTCGGGAAAGGCTTCCATGATGCGGGGCATCAGGGCATGGCCGTTCAAGTGCGGCATGTTGAGGTCCAGCAGCACCACGCTGGCCCCGTGGCGTTGGATGGTGGCGACGGCCTCGCGGCTGTCGGCACAGGTGATCACATGGTTCAGGCCGGCCATGCGCAGGGTGGTATCAATGGCCAGCAGGATGGGCTGCTCGTCGTCGATGACCACAATGGGCCGTTGGGGTCGCAGCGTTTTCATGGGGCCTCGCCGGGTTGGGGTTCAGGGTCTGGGTGCGGAATCCAGAGTATGGCCGTGGTGCCTTTGCCGGGGGTGGAGCTGAATTCCAGCCGCCCGCCGTGGTCGCGGACAATGGTGTCGGAGATGGAAAGTCCCAGGCCGGTGCCGCCGCTGTCGCGCCTGGTGGTAAAAAACGGATCGGTGATGCGCGCGATGACCTCCGGCGGCATGCCGCAACCGCTGTCCTGCACCTCAACGAAGAGGCGGCTGCCGCCCTTGTCATAACCGGTGGCCACCCGCAAAGGGCCGCGCTGATCCGCCATGGCCTGGCAGGCATTGACCAGCAGGTTGATGATCACCTGTTCGATGCGCTGCCCATGCCCCTGGAAGCCGGGCAGGTTATCGACGTAGCTTGCCCGGAAATCGGTGCTGGCCTTTTTGATCAGGCTGGCCACCAGGCCGGCGGCTTTCCTGACGCTGTCGTTGAGGTCGATGGTGTCCCGGTCGCTGGAAGGCCGCTGGCCGGCGAAATCTTTCAGATCGCTGACGATGCGCTTGACGCGCGCCACGCCGTCCAGGGTGTCCCGGATCATGCGGGGCATGCGGGCGGCGAGCTCTTCGTAATCCATGCCGCCCACCGCCAGGCCGCCCTGGGTGCGGTGGTATTCGTCCAGAACCGGGGCGGTGCGCAGCCAGAACTTTTCCAGCACCTGAATGTTGAGCATGACAGCGGAGATGGGGTTGTTGATCTCGTGGGCCACCCCCGCCACCAGAGTGCCCAGGGAGGCCATCTTGGTTGACTGGTAAAGTTGCTCGCGCTGCATCCGGTCCTGCTCCTGGGCGCGCTTTTTTTCCGTGATGTCCCGGGCGGCCATCAGGTGGCTGCGGGTGCCGTCCGGCGCCGTCATGACGGCGAAGGTGGCCTCCACCGGCAGTGAGCGCCCGTGGCCCACTCGCAGGGCGGTCTCCAGCAGGCAGTCGGCACCGTCGGCCAGGGCGATGCGGTCCAGCATGGCTTCAAAATCGGCGGCGCGCTCCGGGTCCACGATCTCCAGAATGGCGCGGCCGCGGTCATGGCACTGGTCATCGCCCCGGGCGTTCGACCAGGCCTGGTTGGTATAGGTGATGCGGTGGTCGGCATCGAAGGTGATGATGATCTCCCGGGCGGTCTCGGCCAGCAGCCGGTATTGGGCTTCGCTCTCCCGCAGGGAGTGTTCCGCCCGGCGGCGGCGGCTTTCGGCGCCGGCGCCCTGCCAGACGATATAAAAGGAGAGCAGGAACATGACAGCGGTAATGCCCAGGCAGATCATGGTGATGCGCCGGGTGATGGCGGCGATCTGGGCGCGCACGTCCTCCACGTAGACGCCGGTGCCGATAACCCAGCCCCAGGGGGCGAACCCTTTGACATAGGAGATCTTGGCCACGATTTTGTCGGGGTTGTCCTGCCATTGCCACTGGTAGTCCACGTATCCGGCGCCGGCTTCACGGACCTTGTCCGCAAAGGCGACGAAGAGATGCTTGCCCGTGGGGTCGGTCATATCGGTGGTGTCCCGGCCCTCCAGGTCCGGCCGGTAGGGATGCATGACGATGCGCGGGTGCATGTCGTTGATCCAGAAATAATCCTTGCCCTCCGGCCCGAAGCGCAGGTGGCGCAGATGATCGACGGCCTGTTGGCGGGCCGCGGCGTCGCTGATGGCGCCTTTCTGCGCCAGGGTATGATAGTAGTTCACCGTGCTCCAGGCCGACTCGGTGAGCTCGCGGATCAGTTCCCGCTTGCGGTCCATGAGATGCCCCTCGATGCCGGGCAGCAGCAGCCAGAACAGGGTGATGACAAACAGGGCCAGGGTGACGCAGACCGGATAGATGATTTTCAACGGGGCACTGCCGGGAATGCGAAAGCCCAAACGGTGTTGGTTCAATACGGATGGCGGTACGGGCATAAATTACAATTTCCGGGCGATGATGTTGCTGACTGCCGGTGGGTTATCCGCAACGCATGGGCTGGCGCCATGATAGATTCGCTTCAAAAGGGGGGCGGTCCGGCATCACGCTGGACTCTATACCCTTCGTTGCCCGGGCATGTCAATCCGGCAGGAATGTCAAATGAGCCGAGCCCGGTTCAGCCCTTAAACGAATTTAGCCTACCGAACTTGGATCTTTTCAGGCGGCCACTGGACGAAACACGCAGGCCGGTTCTGCTTTGCAGATGGAGATGTTGATTGACGGACCGTCGCCTGGTTGCCATACTGATGCATACAGTTTATCCAGCTGGCGGTTGGCGTATGGAATGCTTGAACGACAGTACCGTTTTGGTGGTCGACGACGATATGGTGTCCGTGGAGATTTGCAAACACCTGCTCGAGAGTGAGGGCTACCGCGTCCATACGGCAACCAACGGCAAAACAGCCATTAACCAGGTGCAGGCGGTCCATCCGAGCTTGATCCTCCTGGATATCCTCATGCCGGAAATGGGAGGGTATGAGGCCTGCAGGATTTTGAAAGGCCAAGATCCTGTCAAGGACATCCCGGTCATTTTCATGTCTTCGCTGACGGAACCTTTTAACAAGGTCAAAGCCTTTGCATCGGGTGGTGTGGATTTTATTTCCAAACCCGTGGAACCCCAGGAGCTGCTCGCCAGAGTCAAAACCCAGATCACCCTTGGTAGTCTTCAGAGGGAATTGAAAGAGATCAATGCCGACCTGGAACGACGCGTCGCCGCCCGCAGCCGTGAACTCTCGCTGGCCAACGAGGCGCTGATGGCGCAGATTGAAGAGCGCAAACAAACAGAACAAGCCCTGACGCGGTCACAGGCGCAGTTGCGCGCCCTCTACGGACAGCTGTCCGAGCTGGAAGAAGCCGAGCGCCGGCGCCTGGCCCGTGAACTGCACGACCAGGTGGGTCAGAACCTGACGGCCCTGGGCATCAACCTGAATGTCGTGCTGAACCAGCTATCCGATGCATCCAGGGACAAGGTTGAGGCCCGGCTGAACGATGCCGTCGAAATTGTCAAGGAGACCGCTGTGGCGATTCGTGATGTCATGGCCGCGCTGCGCCCGCACGTGCTGGATGATTACGGTTTGAAGGCCGCCCTGCAGATGGAGGTCAAGCGGTTTGCGGATAGGACCGGTATTTTTGCCGAGGTGATTGGCCCGGAGATGGTTCCGCGGCCTTCGGATGGACTGGAAACGACCCTCTTACGAATTGCGCAGGAGGCCTTAACCAACGTCTCCAAGCATGGGCAGGCAAAGCGTGTGGTCGTCCATCTGGAACAGACCGATGGCGCAATCCGATTAACCATTGAAGATGATGGCCTTGGATTTGATATGGAAAAATTCAATGCCCATCGTAACGCCGAGTGGGGCCTGATGACCATGCAGGAGCGGATTCAGGGCCATGACGGCTCCTTGCAGGTCCTTTCCAAACCGGGTATGGGAACCAAGGTCATTGTCGAGGTTGCGCCCCAGCGGGATAACAGGGTCGTATAGGCAGCGTGCCGAACGAGATCCAATTATACGGACGTTGGCCGACGGACGCGCAGAAGGTGGTATCTTGGCGATTTCAGTATTTCTGGCAGATGATCATGCGGTGGTCAGGGATGGTTTGCAAACCCTTCTCGAAATTGAAGCGCGTGTCACCGTAATCGGCAGCGCGTCCAATGGTCGAGATGCGGTCCGCAAGGTCGCAAAATTGCATCCCGATGTGGTGGTCATGGATATCTCCATGCCGGAACTCAACGGTATCGATGCCACCCGACAGATTATCGACGCGTGCCCCCGCACAAGGGTCATCATCCTGTCCATGCATGCCAGCAGAGAACATGTCCAAAGGGCCTTGCAAGCCGGCGCCAAAGGTTACCTGCTGAAGGAATCCGCCGGAGCCGAGGTGGTCCAGGCCGTGTTTAGCGTTCATGGCGGCAACCGCTATCTGAGTCAGCCGGTGTCTGAAATTCTCATAGACGATTTTCTGAACAGCCACCCGTCCGATGAACAACCCAACCCACTGGATCAACTCAGCACCCGGGAACGCGAGATTCTGCAGTTGGTGGTGGAGGGCAATTCCAGTGCCAGGATCGCGGATACGCTCTGTCTCTCGCCAAAAACCGTGGAAACGTATCGCAGCCGGATCATGGCCAAGATCAAGGTCAAGGATTTGCCCGGCCTGGTCAAGTTCGCCATCCGCAATGGTTTGATATCACTATAAATATATAATGAAACGCTATTGGGCGCAGAAAACCCGAAGCCAACGACCACCCCAAGAGCGAGTGGGCGTTGTTCCCCCGATCCGGCAGCCCGCTATCCTGGCGGCGCCCGAAATGAGAAGGATTAAGTATTTTTCAAACAATCCCCTGCAATAAATCAAGGTTTCCCCACAGACAGAGAATGCTTCATTTTGTATGTTTGCTCTTATAAAGCGAAAAAGGATGTTGCAGTATAGTTGAATCACATCCGAAGCTGAAGTTGTTTTGACGCCCCATGCTCTCTGTTGCGCTGCTGCTGATCGCTCAACCTGTTCGAATGATATTGAACTGCAATGCACCTCCCCCATTGCGATTGCTGCCGCGCATACTGGTTTTGATCTGGACTCACACTGCCGTTTGCTGCGAAAACCTGGGTTGATGCAACACCTTTTTTTGCTTTGCTTTCAAACGGTTAACTAACCCGGCGAAAGCGCACCCATCCACCCGCAAGGCCCGCTGGCCGGGCTTGCGGGTGATTTGTTTGGAATAAAGATCGCACCTTCACTATAAAGTCCCTTGTTGTCGGGTTCAAAGAGGAAGAGCTTCGCCGGGCGCTGTTGCTGTCATCTCAAAGGACGCCATGAGGTGATTTGCACCCACCGGTGCATTTAACACACATGCGACTTGCAAATTTATCATCTACACATTTATGATGCATATTATTGGTCGCACCTGAATTGACCTGCTCCCATCTGTCCAGCAACTGAATCTTTCCTGTGTCGCTCTTGACGGCCAATTAATAGGAATCACGGGATAGGCGCTATGGCCCGTTCTCGTCGGCATGGTCCAACCGAGGCGGTCTGGAAACAGTGTTTCATGCGGCGCTTTGCGAAATGTAGAGACCTTCTACGAGGTCGTCAATCTTGCGGAGACCGATGCATGCTTGAGAAATCGACCGACAAAGCACTGGCACAGCAAATCAAAGAACTCACAAGGCAAAATGAGGCCCTGCGCAGGAATTATCGCGCCGTTATCGAACACAGCATGGATGCCATCCTGCTGACCGCACCGGACGGCGGGGTGTTATTTGCCAACCAGGCGGCCTGCGATCTGTTTGCGATGGCGGAGCAGGAAATTGTTGCCGCAGGTCGCGATGCACTTGTCGATACGGCAGATCCCAACCTGCCCGCCGCCATCGAGGTGCGCGCACGTACCGGTAATTTCATCGGCGAACTCCGATTGAAAAAAAAGGACGGGACGATTTTTCCCGGCGAGGTCTCCTCGTCGCTGTTCATGGACGAGGATGGGCGCACCCTGACCAGCATGATCATCCGTGACCTGACCGAGCGCAAGCAGGTGGAAGAATCTCTGCGGATGTATCACAACATTGTCTCTTCCACACCGGACGGCATCGCCTTTCTCGATCGCGACTATCGGTACATCATCGTCAACGATGCTTATGAACAGTACTCGGAAGTTGCGCCCCAGCAATTCATCGGACAAACAGTGGCAGAGTATCTCGGCGAGGCGGTGTTTCAAGAACTCATAAAACCAAGCTTTGATAAATGCCTGCAGGGCGAAATCATCAATTACCAGGGCTGGTTCGACTATCCGGCCCTGGGCCGAAGATATGTGGATGTCACCTATTACCCCTACCGGGACAACGGAGAGGTCATTGCCGGCGTCATCGCCAACACGCGGGATATTACCGAACGCAAACTGGCCCTGGATGCGCTCAAGGAGAGCCGGGAACGCCAGAGACAGGTCATCGAAAACAGCAATGCAGGATACTTCTTCGTGGACCGCGACGGATTGTTCCAGAAGGTGAACTCGGCCTGGCTGCGCATGCACAAATATGAGCACGCCGATGAGGTCATCGGCCAGCATTTTTCCCTGTCTCAGTTGGCGGAGGATCTGCAGGACGCCCACCAGATTGTCGAGCAACTCCTGACCGGCGAGGAAATTATCACCGGGGAGTACTCGCGGCGTTGCAAAGACAACACCGTGGGCTATCACGCCTTTACCGCCCGGCCGGTCAAGGAGCACGGCGAAGTTATCGGCCTGGAGGGGTTTCTCATCGACATCACCGAGCGCCGGCAGGCCCAGGCGGCATTGCAAAAAAGCGAAGCGCGCTATCGGCTGATGTTCGAAAAAATGATGGACGGCTTCGCCCTGCACAGAATCGTCACCGACCATCGGGGGGAACCCGTGGACTACATCTCCCTGGAAGTCAACTCCGCCTTTGAAAAACTCACCGGCCTGAAGCGGGAAGATATTATCGGTAAAAAAGTCACCGAGGTCCTGCCGGGGATCGAAAAAGACCCCACCGACTGGATCGGCCGGTATGGCCAGGTGGCCCTTTCCGGTCGCGAGTGCCGTTTCGAACAGCATACCCGCAACCTCGGCAAGTGGTATTCCGTGCTGGCCTTCAGCCCCAAGAAGACGCAATTTGCCACCATCTTCGAAGATGTCACCGAACGCAAAATGACCCAGCAGGCGCTGCTCAGAAGCGAAGCCAAATACCGTTCCATGATGGAATCCATAACCGATCCGCTTTATATCTGTTCTCCGGACTTTACGGTGGAATACATGAATCCAGCCATGATCGCGCGCACGGGCAGGGATGCGGTGGGCGAACGATGCTACCAAGCGCTGCATGATCTTGAGGCCCGGTGCGAAT
>Ga0210123_1000983_pt1 | contig 15527 bp, 15 predicted proteins | sample Muzzi_PWB_D2_FD_185535 | JGI IMG/M metagenome (GOLD analysis project Ga0210123, IMG submission 185535) | Wetland microbial communities from San Francisco Bay, California, USA, that impact long-term carbon sequestration - Muzzi_PWB_D2 (SPAdes) | ecosystem: Environmental > Aquatic > Marine >... | reverse complement strand
ACAGCTACGGGAAGACGAATAGGGTACGGCCAACGCCCGTGAAGCCACGGCAACTTTCTCGTTCCGACGGGCCCGCCCCTCAGTGAATATGGAGATCAACGCGAGATGAAGACCCTGAACGAGCAACGGCGCCGCCGAATTGCCATTTCCTTGATGGCGATACTGGGCGGTGGAACGGTCTTTGGCGGGTGCGAGACGCGGTTCAAGGAGGCCGCCGTCGACGGCACCACCACCACGCTTTTGCAGGGCATCAGCCTGGGTGCCAGCGGCATTGGCGGACCGTTTCCGGTCACCTACACGATCGAGCCATATGGCGGGAATTAGGTCGAGGTTGTCAGGGAGCCCGCGCAATTGCCGTTTTTGACCCCAGCACGTTAAGTCTTCCGATAACTCCTCCGCGTCGTGATCCGAAATCCGGAGTCGCCTACCCGAGGTCCTTTGCAATTCGTCACACAATTAAAGTGTGAATGCTTTTCAGCTTTCTGCCCCATCGCGCGAGCACGACCACACCCATATCCGCAATGAGATTTTGTCTCATTTCTCGCATATTTCGGCTGGCATCTGTCCCAGCGAACGATATACTAGCTAGAGAGCAACAAGCACGTATATGCTTGGCTGGCACGGCTTTCGACCCGCCGTATTGGCATGATAATTGCTGGTATTCTCGCGACCGCGAATCGACTGACGGTTGGATCTGGTCGTTTACGAAACCGGATCGGTCGAGTATGATACAGAGACACAGTCTCATTTATCGAGCAGTTTCGAGTTATATGGATCGGACGCTCGCTCGACGAATGGTCTTGGAGTCATGAAGCATGGGAGCCAGTTCGTTACCGCACTTGGAGGCCGGGGGATTCGGGACAGTCGATTCGATTCATGAGTCGGACATGTCCTCCAAGCGTCTTGCTGATATGGGCTTTGTGCGCGGGGCACATGTGACAATGATCCGCCCCGGCGCACCGTGCCTCGTACGAATCGCCGGGCGATACGTGGGCCTGGGCCTCGCCCATCAGGAGAGCATTCACCTTCGCGCCGGGTAGAGAAGATTCACAGCGAGTACCGACAAGCAACCAAACAGCCGTGCGCCCCCACGCCGGACCGATTGATCGCCGACATGTACAGGATGTTCCGAGACACGAGGGCGCGTAAACCGACGTCATCGTCTCCCCACGTCACCAAGCGTCAAACTCGGCTTATCGCGCTCCTCGGCAATCCGAATACCGGCAAAACTACCCTTTTCAATGCGCTCACTGGGTTTCGCCAACACGTTGGCAATTATCCGGGGGTGACCGTGGACAGGAAGACGGGCACCCTTCGCTCAGGTCCTTCCCACCTGCCGATTAAAATCGTCGACCTCCCTGGCGCCTACACGCTTGCGGCCACCTCAGGGGATGAGGCCGTCGTATTGGATGTCCTGCTTGGCCAGCAGGCGGATATGCCCAAGCCGGACCTCGCCCTGATCGTCGTGGACGGCACGCAACTCACGCGGAACCTCTTCCTGGTCAGCCAGGCGCTCGAAATCGGAATTCCCGCGGTCATCGCCGTCAACATGGTGGACCTTGCGGAACGATCGGGGATCAAGCTGGACGTTGAGGCCATGTCACGGGAACTCGGGGTGCCGGTCGTCCCTATCGTTGCAACACGGAAAGTGGGCATCGACCGATTGATCGATGCCATCGTCGGGCAGACAGAAAACCCGAGCACGGGGCACACGGTCGATTTTCCGGACTTCGTCACGGCTGAGGTGAACGGTCTGGAGGATGTGGTTGCGCGGGCCGACGGGCGTATGACGCACAAACCCGGCAGAATCGAACTCCTGCAAGCCGTCCTCGACGTAGGCGGCTACCATGAGCGCAGGCTGCACGCGCTGCTCGGCGACGAAGTCGTCCCCGACCTCATGGCGCGGCGTCGGCGGATCCAGGAGGCGGGTGAGTCCGTTGTCGAGATCGAGGCAAGAATTCGCTACGCCTGGATCGACAAGATCATTGCCCGCTCCGTTGAGGTCGCCCCACAGACCAGAGGCTCCCATTCGGAAAAGGTGGATCGGATTCTGACGCACCGTGTGTTGGGTCTCGTGTTTCTGGTGATCCTGATGGGGGCCTGCTTTCAGTCGATCTACGCGTGGGCCGCGCCGCTGATGGACGCCATCGATGGGCTGCTAGGCTGGTCGGGCGGAATCGTCGAAGCCATGATGCCGGCCGGTGCGCTTCGCAGCCTGCTCGTCGACGGGGTGGTGGCGGGCGTCGGCGCCGTCCTCGTGTTCTTGCCACAGATACTTATACTTTTCCTATTCCTGGCGATTCTCGAGGACTGCGGCTACATGGCCCGCGCGGCGTTCTTGCTTGATCGATGGATGGGTTTGCTTGGACTCAATGGCAAGTCGTTTATCCCGTTGATGTCGTCCTTTGCCTGTGCCGTTCCGGGCATTATGGCGGCCAGGACGATTGAGGATCGGCGCGACCGTCTGGCGACCATACTCATCGCGCCTCTGATGAGCTGTAGTGCGCGACTGCCGGTGTACATCCTGCTCATCAGCGCCTTCATACCTGCCGTGCCGCTACTTGGCGGTGTAATCGGGTTGCAGGCTGTCGTACTCTTCAGCATGTATCTAATCGGAATCATCGTCGGCGTGGCCGTTGCCTTGGTGCTCAAGCGTACGGTCCTGCAGGGCAAGCCGCAGCCCTTCCTGCTGGAACTACCCACGTACAAATGGCCCTCCGTTCGAACGGTGCTCTATCGCATGTACGAACAGGGCAAGGCGTTCTGTACCTCTGCCGGCACGATCATATTTGCCATGACCATCGTGATCTGGGCCATGGGCTACTATCCCAGGCCGAAGTCGATCGCCGCCAATCACGAGGCCTTGCGCGCCCAGGCGCAAGAGACATATGAGAACCAGCTCTCCGAAATTGCGCAGGATTTCCGGGCCGGCGTCACCACCGCGCAACTGCTGGATCATGACGAGGTCGCCCCGTACATTCGGGCCATCCAAGATGAGAGGGCGTCGTTCAAGAAGCAAGTCAAAGGAGTTGATACAGGAACGCCGGACAGGCAGAGAGCCCGCCAGATATCCGAAATGCGGATCGCGGAGCTTGTGTATGCCGGCGGCGACGCCGGTCAGGCGGCTCGGGCAATCGTTGGGATTACGAAGGGGCTGGCAACACGTACACATCGAATTGAACTGGCGGAGAAGGCCGAGTACCTCCGAGCGAGTTTGCTGGGGCGTATGGGTCAATGGATCGAGCCGGCGGTCAAACCGCTCGGATGGGACTGGCGCATCGGTACGGCGGCGATCGCATCGTTTCCCGCACGAGAGGTCGTCATCGCGACCATCGGAATTCTCTATAATCTCAGTGCAGATCATGACGAAACCTCCACCACGCTACGAAAGCGACTGCGCGCCGCCACTTGGCCCGACGGTCGCCCGGTGTTCAATTTAGCGGTGGCCTTATCGTTGATGGTTTTTTTCGCATTATGTTGTCAATGCGGCGGCACCTTGGCGGTGATCAAGCGAGAAACAAAATCATGGCGCTGGCCTTTACTTACGTTCACATACATGACGGTACTGGCGTATCTCTTTGCGATGGTCACGTACCAGGTGACCATTCGGCTGATTTGATCGGACGCCCATGATCATGTGGCAGGATATTCTAGCGATCCTCGTGGTAGCGGTGGCGTGCGTCTATGTCGTTCGCTACGTGACGAGGTCGTTGCGCCGCGGCGGTGGATGTGGGTGCGGCAAAGGGGACGGGTGCCCGTCGTCGGCGCCCGAGCGCCGACCGGACGCCACCGTCGCCCGCCGGATTCCCCTGGTGACCGTCAATCCACCGAGTGCTGAGGCCGACGGCACCCACTCGACTTCCTGATCGATCCAGCCGGCTGCACCCGTTCTCCACGTGGTCAGCATTGTGCAGACACCGGCACCGGCGATTGGCCGTATGCTGGTCTTGAGGTCGCTCCGCCGGTATCATTGGCAATTTGTGCCGAGGTCCGTCGCGCGGGTCGGCCCCGGTCGTTTTGTACGATTCCCTACTGACTCAACGAAAGGACGGCCGTTCGTGATCGATCAGGTACTCGCCCATCTCGATGCAGAAAAGAAAAACCACGTGAAGAAGCTGTGCGACTTTCTGCGTATCGCCAGCATCTCGACGGACCCCGAACGGAAAGATGATATTCGCCGCGGTGCCGAATGGGTCGATGCCTTCTTTCGTGATTGCGGTCTTACCAGCGACATCGTCGCAACCGGCGGTCACCCCTGTGTGCTGGCCGACACAGGACCTGCCGACGGCAAGGTACCGACCGTCCTGCTCTACGGTCATTACGACGTGCAGCCCGTCGGCGACGAATCACTCTGGCACTCCGAAGCCTTCAAGCCAACCGTCCGCGACGGCGCCATTTTCGCGCGAGGGGCGGCCGACGATAAAGGACAAGCGTTGACGCATATGCTGGCCGTGGCGAGCTGGAAGAAAGTCCATGGCACGGTACCGGTACGAGTCAAGTTCATGATCGAGGGTGAAGAGGAGATCGGGTCGCCGAATCTGGAGGCCGTTCTGCGCCAGCACCGGGAAAAGCTCGCGTGTGACTACGTGGCGCTTTCCGATACGCCGAAATTCGACGCCAACACACCTGCGGTCACCTACGGCACAAAAGGTATGATCTACAAGGAGATCGTTCTCTATGGGCCGAAACAAAACCTCCACAGCGGGCAATACGGCGGAACGATCGCCAACCCCGGAAACGTGCTCGCCTACATCATTGCGTCGCTCAGAGACGCGGACAACCGCGTGACGATTCCCGGATTCTATGACGACGTGGCCACGATCTCGGATAAAGAGAAGGCATCCATCGCCGCCCTCCCGTTCGATGAGAAAGGCTTTCAGGCTTTCACGGGATCCCCGGCCTTGGACGGCGAGAAGGGATTCAGCACCATCGAGCGTCGCTGGGTTCGACCGACGCTGGACGTGAACGGCATGCTCGGCGGATTCATCGGCGAGGGCGCTTCCACGGTGATCCCGGCGAAGGTGATGGCCAAGGTGTCCATGAGGATTGTCCCCCATCAGGATCCGGAGCGCATCTCCAAGGCGTTTGACGACGCAGTACGCGCGGCCTGCCCTTCCACTGTCAAGATGGAATTGATGACGCACGCGGTTGCAGCGCCGTACGTGGCCCCGCTGGACTCGCCCGGCATGAAGGCGGCGGGCGCGGCCATGGAGGCCGGATTCGGCGTAGCGCCTCGCTTCACCCGCGAGGGCGGCACGCTGCCCATTCTGCCGCTCTTCCGCGAGGTACTCGGTGCGGACTCGCTCATGATGGGCTTCTGCCACCCGGACTGTAACGCACACGGGCCTGACGAGTTCTTCGGCGTTGACGATTTTCACGCGGGAATCCGGACGTCCGCGATGTTCTTCCATCTGCTGGCTGAAGCGCATTAATTCCGTGACAGAGTTCGATACCTTCATTGTCCGATAAGGGCCTTTTTTGCGCACGCCATCGGTCCGGAGGTCGCTGGCACTAGTTTGTAACCGCCGCCGGCCCGAGAACTGCCGATATTGAGCTAGTACGGTGTCTCGGAAGTCGCTCGACTATGGTGGGTGCCCCATTCTTCGCAAAGCGAAGGGTGGGGGACGGATGCGAACGTCGTGGAATTACGGTACAAGGATGCCGGTGCGTGCGCTTTCGTCTTGCCAACCGGGTGCCTCAGCGGATAAAGTAGTGCGTGTAGGTTCGCAGAGGCTACCCCAAGGCTTGATAGCGGGGTGGCACGGTCTGGCGAAGCCAGGCCGTGGAGTCTGGAATAACCATGGCCTGCCCCTTCGGGTCAGACCATGCCACCCGGGAATTTGCGATTTTGGGGTAGCAGCTAGTCCCCCTTGCTGGAGGCAGAAGACAGCGGTGAAACGGTCAATCGCAATATCCACAGTGGCGGTCATGGTCGGGCTTGGGTCGCTGGGTGCGCCGCCGGCGGAGGCCGGCTTCTTCGAGGACGCAGCCTACGGTTTGGGCTACGCCGGTTTCAACCTTCAAGGCGATCGCAACGTGCTTAGCGGCGGCGGTGATTTCTTAATCAACCGCAGCTTCGTCGGCAATACGCTCGACTTCGGCGCCTGGGACCTGACGATGACCGGGCCGATATCCTTCTCGGCATCCAACGGGCACCGTTTGGTAGACACGCTTGACTTGTCATTGCGAACCGCGACCAATGGGAACCGCAACAACGCGGCTTCCCCCCTCGGGTACGTATTCAACTTCGACGCCGGCGGGCAGTCGACGCAAGTCGTCGGCAATATGTTCATCGACGCCAACCTCTCGCTAAACGGTTTTGGTTTCTACGACTTCGACTTGACGTACTCGACGCGGCAGGACGTGTTGCGTGATGGACGATTCACCGATGCGGACAGTTCGTTCGACTCGGACTTCGGTCCGATCAAAGTCTCCGGTAACATCTTCGCGGACGTACTCGCGGCCATCACGGCACCGTTCTTCGATTCGGCCGGCGTGACCAATCCTTTTGCCCACTTCAGTGCCTCGGCCAAGCTCAACGAAGCGTTCGCGGCGAATATGGACTCCGCGTTCCTCGCAGCCCTCGCGGAAGGTGGTACCACAAACACGATCCAGCCGGTCCTTGCCTCTGTACCCCATACGGTAACGGCGGGCATCGGCGGTCCGCAGAATCCGGCTGCCGCGCTCGTTCCGGAGCCGACCGTGCTCTTGCTCATGGTAGCGGCTTTGCCGGTGATCTTCGCTCGCCGGTTGCGACGGCTTGTTTTGCCGTAAAGCGTATTCGGAGGAAGCGCCTATCTTGCCTCTTCGGTGTCCTGAGACAACCGACTATCCGCAGGCATGTACTCCCTACCAACCGCGTGTGATTTCAGCAGCAGATAACCGGAATGCGTGAAAGTAAATTTCCCAGCGACGCTGGCTGGGATTCTTTCGAAATGTGTGGTTCAAATAGTGCTCAGGGCTTTGCTTACGCGGCGGCAGACTATCAACGCCCGATACCTTCTTTCGGAATTGTTCAAGCGCAAAAGTACTGCCATGTGCAATCGCATTTCGAATCAGCTGCGCTTGCGTCAAAAACGTCTGATTCACCTCGGAAATCACAGAAAACGGTCGCCCCTCAGGATGCAAGAACACCTTAGCTGCGTCAGTCGCGGCGCTGAGATTTGCTATAGGCGGGTAATTCCGACCTGGAAACAGCAGGATAGAATTGAAAACATTACGACTCTTGGGGCGGACGATTGCCAGTCGCCTGCCTTTCTTCGTGCATGCACAGGTTCCCAATACATCGATCAAGTATGCTTCCCAGCTGGCGCAAATTGAAACAAAACACGAACCATGAACCTTGTAAACATCTGCTGGGCGAAGTGCACGCATCGTTAGAGCCTTTTCAGCCCGTGTACAACATTGAGCGAGCTGATGGACTCTTTTCGAGAACTGGTGTTCTAGCTTAGCGAGCACTGCTGAGACCTAGCTTCTTGAGTAGGAAGCGATGCCGCTCCATCCGGCGTTTTTTATCTGCGGTGGCTTTCACCATGGCATCCTCGACACTCGGCGGAAGTTTGCCGTTTGCGATGTCGTCGCTCACGCGTTCAACGTGTTTGCAGAAGTCAGCAGGGAGTCTACTTGCTCGAGTGCGAACCAAGGGTGATTTGAGGCCGTACATGTGGTCATATACGACTGAAAACAACGAGTAAAACAATGCAGGACGACGAAACCTGCTCTTAGGTAGTGCCTCACCGAGTGTGCGCTCGATTGCCTGGATAACCTCCTCAAAACGTGCGGTTACAACCCCCTGTTTAGGCACTGCATCATCGTAGCGCTCATAATACCCAGAAATGTCTTTTTGGCGCTTTGCCACGATGCCGTGGATAATCAAGAGAATGCATTCTGATACAGCTTCTGCTTCGGCCATCCGAGCGATCGAATCGTCACTAAATATGCGACAATCCCGCCAGAAATCTAGGTGCGAGAATCCAAGATCGTATACAAGAGATTTGAATGCTCCGTGAAACTCAGCGTTACGGATTTCCTGGTGGTTTAGGCTAAGTCCCGTTGAGTTGAGGCGCGCGAAGATTCTGTAGACCTCCGCGTCGCCGGTCTCCGCTGAGAAAATATGCGTGCTAAGTTCGTATGCCAATAAGTCGCTTTGAACACTCGCTGGAAGTTGCCGGAACTTTTTTCGGGCAATTTGCGGATCATCGTTGTGCATGCTACTCACGGTGAAATCATCGCGTTGTGGGTCGAAGTCGGTTAAGGCTGCGGAGTCCAGAAATGACATGACTGTGCGCAATCGTTGTTGTCCATCAACGACTTCAAGCCGCGAGGACAACGATTTCAAATCATGCACCTGCCGCAGGAGGATGATAGGCACGGGATAACCCCGAACCAGCGTGTCGATGAAGTACGATTTGGCATTAGTCTTCCAGACCTCACGGCGCTGGAAACGAGGCTTCAAGTCCAACGATCCTTGGCGCAGATAATCGAGGTACTGGCTAATAGTAATTACGGTTTTGGTTGGATTGATCGTAGACATTGCGCTTACCTGTTCCTTATCGCATGTACGGCTGAATCATACAGGAGGCATACTGTGCCTGTAAAGCAGGTGCCAATTTCCTGAGAAGCTGATGTAAAGGGCCGTAAGGAACAATCATTTCGATACTCACATTTTAGAATTCGCTCGCGGCTTGTGTGTTCACGTAATTCTGTTTCGCGGTTTCTGTCAGGCTCAGGCAACATGACAGGCCGCCGGAAAGCATCGAATCATCGTTTCCGTGACGAAATCGGCCTCATGTAGGTTCCCAACCGTTCGCGCGTCCACCAGGCGCCGGTTTCTTGTCGTGTGTCGGGGCCAGTGAAGTGGTAGTCGTATAGCACAGCTCGCATGTACCGCGGCGGCGTGTCTGGGAAGGGGTTGACCTCGAAGAGCGCCAACACCTCGGGTGATCCCTCCAGCATTCGTTGCATCAGACTTCCCACCCATCGGTTGCGCTGTATGTTGCCCAGTGCGGCGAACCACATCTGCCAGTCGAGACGCGGCTGGTGGGGTTGCACGAAGCGTGGCCGCCGCATCACATCGCCCGGTTTCCAATGGAACTCATACGCGGACCATTCTCGGCCATCGTTGCTGCCCTCGATGACGATCTCCGGTCTCTTCGTCGTCATGCTGCGGAACAGACCGTAGGAATTGAAGCTGCGAAACGGACGTATCGGGTCAATCAGTTTGTCGATGGATTCCGGCAGTCGCACCCCGCGCGACCATCCTCTGTACCCCTGCGCGGTCGTTATCAAGACGATACCGATGGCCAAGACGCACAGTACAATTGTACGCACCAACCTGCGGCTACGGTAAGTGCGTACCGCAGGCATCCCTGAGGAGGAGGCGACGGAGCGACGGAGGTGAAGGCGACCGAGAAGGGAGCGTGAACGAGCGACAAAGGATGGAGTTCGTACCGCAGGCATCCCTGCCTGCTCTTCGGTGCTGGTGTTGGACTCCGACAAGCGATGACGTCGCTGCAGATGTTCCGGCAGACAGCGGCCTAGCGCCTTGGGGATGAAACGGAACAAGAACCGGTCATCGAAAAGTGGGATACAAAGCACCACCGTCAGCAAGTTGAAGAAATTGTAGTTGCCTGTTGCACCAATCACTATCATCAGGAAAACGACGGACAGGCCGGCGAACATCCGTAGCCGCCGCGGCGCGAAGAACAGGAACGGCAAGATCATCTCGATCGCGTACGTGGCACCGCAGCAGAACATATGAAACCACACCGGCAGTTGATGGGCGTACCAGGCTGTCCAGGCCGGCAGCGGCTGCGTCTCGTAGTGGTACGTCAGTGCCGTCAGATTCCACCAAGTCTCATCGCCGTATGACAGCTTGACCAGACCCGAGAGGAAAATCAGCCGAAAGGCAAGCCAGCGAAAGAGAAATATCATGATACGCGACGGCGGCGACTCGGACGACAGCCGTGGCCACAGTCGCCATGGGGCGAAGAAGATCGCCAGAAAGCCGACCTCCAGGAGCAGGGCATCCCACTGAAAACTCAGGAACACCCGGCCCACGGAGGTCAAGGATAGATACATCGCCCACAACGCAACCAGCATCAGCGCTGGTGCCACGCGAAACGTGAGAAGAACCGAGCAGACCATGCCCGCGTAGCAGACGCCGCGCAGCGCCGCGTCACTGCTGTCGAACCAGAAGAGCGTAGGTAGTCGCCAATAGGCGTCGTCGCCGAGCCTCCCCTGCACCCAGTCGAGATAAGGGGTCACCGGGAGAATGCCGTTCGAGCCGATGAGCCCCAGGATCTGCACGAGCAGCGAGGCGAAGGCGATGAAATAGACGACGCCCAGCAGGCGGAGCGTCAGCCATCGAGAGAGTTGATAGGTCGAAGGACTGAGGTCGTTGCCCCAAAGCAGCGACGTCATCCACGCCATGCTGCGGCGGTGATTGGCCACGAAACGATACGCGCGTTCGGTCACTGGCTTGACCAGCGGCACGTGCTTGTAGGACCAGAGCATCCACGACTTGCCGGGTGCGGTGGCCAGCGAGCGGAACACGGCGTGCGCGGCACGACATGTCGTCCCGTCGGGCTCAATGAAGTGGACGGCCTTGGCAAATTCGTCCTCGGCGACTTGCGGGAATCGATCGGTCGCCTGTTGATACGGCGCGTACTCGACGCGATCACCCGTCAGGTGCTGCCAGCGCGCGATCCACTTGCGGCAGAATCCGCAATCGCCGTCGAAGACCATGACCGCTTTCGACAGCGCATTGTCCGGCGTTTCGTTCGGTTCTATCTGTCGTGTCGTTTCTTCGTGGCCCAATTCGCAGATATCATAGTCGATTGATCGACGGATCGCAGGGAATACCGTCTCGACGCCGGAAAACCCCGTTGAAACGGAGTGAACCAATCACAAATGAATGCATCGCACGCATGCCAGCCGTGAAACGGCCGGGCTACTATCGCCCGCCGGGCGAGAAAGCCGCTGAAGCAGCCAGGGAATTTTCCGGCACACATGCGTCCTGTTCTTCGTCGCACACAAAACCGTCATCGCAATCGATCGGGACGACCTCATCGCAGATGATGTAGGCTCCATCAATCGTACACACTTCAAGTCCGTTGCAGTAGATTCCATCGTCGCAGTTATAATCCGCCGAGCAAGGATGACCCCAACAGCCGAGAATATTGGAGATGAACATCAAGAGACCACCGATCACACCAAAGCGGACTGGTGGCCCTTTACGAACTGACCATTGAGCACGGTAGGTCATAGAAAGACCTCCTTTCGATGTGGCCGCGACCAATCGGATGACCTGTACCGACGGAGCACCGACTGCCTGTGATCGGAGTCTCCGCAGATTGTTAGAGCATTTTCGAATCTGGACACGTGTCTGGCAATGCTGGTTTAGCTCGACTCGCTAGTCTCAGCTCGTCTTCCGAGCACAGTCCGTTTCCATCGCAGTCTGGACGAGTTTCTGCACCGTGCCGACGGCATCCGACGGTGCCGCCTTGACGGTCTCGCCGGTGCGGCGGGTCTGGATCTCGACGATGCCGTCGGCCAAGCCGCGCTTGCCGACGGTGATGCGGATGGGGAAGCCGATCAGCTCGGCGTCTTTGAACTTGAAGCCGGGACGGGCATCACGATCATCCAGCAGCACGTCGATGCCTGCGGCGGCCAGGTCGTCGTGGAGCTTTTGTGCCAAGCTCGTGACCTCATCTTCGCGCATGTCGAGGGCGCAGATGACGACCTGGAACGGCGCGATGGACATCGGCCAGCAAATGCCCTTCTCGTCGTGGAACGCCTCGATGGCGCCGGCCATGATGCGGTTCAGACCGATGCCGTAGCACCCCATGATCATCGCGTGGCTCTTGCCGTTTGGATCCAGATACGTGGCCGACATCGAATCCGAATACTTCGTCCCCAGTTTGAACACGTGCCCGACCTCGATGCACTTCCTGAACTTCAGCGGCGAACCGCTCGGTGAGCGATCGCCTTCGACGGCCATGCGAATGTCGGCCGACTCGGTGATCTCGAAATCGCGACCGGGATTCACGCCGGTGATGTGATAGTCCGTCTTGTTGGCCCCGGTGACCGCGTCGCGCATAAGCGTGACGGCCTGATCCGCGATGACGCGCACCTTCAGTCCCACAGGTCCGGCGAAACCGACGTCCGCACCGGTCACCTTTTGAATCAAGGGCGGATCAGCGGCCGCGACGCTGCCAGCCTTGGCCGCCCGCGACAACTTGGACTCGTTGACCTCGTGATCGCCGCGCACCAGGGCCACCAACGGCTCACCATCAGCCTCGTAGATGATCGTCTTGATCATCTGCCTGGGTTCGCATTTGAGAAACCGCGAAACCTCGTCAATCGTGCTGAGGCTCGGGGTGTGTACCTCCGTCAGCGTCGCGTCACCTTCCTGCGGTGATCCGTCCAACGGGGCGACCTCGGCCCGCTCGAGGTTCGCGGCGTAGCTGCCGTCCTCTGCTTGTACCAGGAAATCCTCACCGGCATCGGTGGGCACCATAAACTCGTGCGACGCGTCGCCGCCGATGGGACCGGATTCGGCCTCCACCACCACGTAGGGCAAGCCCGCGCGGCTGAAGATGGCACAGTACGCGGCGTACATGCGGTCGTACGTCTCGTCCAGCCCGCCTTCGCCTTCCTTGCAGGCGTGGAACGAGTAGGCGTCCTTCATGAGGAACTCACGGGTGCGGAGCACGCCGCTTTTGGGCCTGGCCTCGCCGCGGAACTTGGTCTGAATCTGATAGAACGTGATCGGCAACTGCTTGTAGCTGTTGACGAATGCACGGGCGATTTCGGTAATAACCTCTTCGTGGGTCGGGCCGAGGACCGTGCGAGAACGCCAGTCGTCTCCACCCCCACCACCGAGCCGCAGGAGTACATCGCCCATGGCCGCAACGCGGCCGGTCTCCTCCCACCATTCGATGGGGTGCATGGCCGGCATATGCAGCTCGATACCGCCGGCGGCGTTCATCTCCTCACGGACGATCGCCTCGACCTTGCGGAGCGAGCGGTAGCCCAGGGGGAGGTAAGTGTAGGCACCGGCCACCACCTGCCGAATGATGCCGGCCCGCAGCATGAGCTGGTGGGACGGCACCGAGGCGTCGGACGGCACTTCCTTGGACGTCGGAATAAAGAATTCGGACCATTTCATGTAGCATTCTCGACACTAATGCCGCGATTCTCTTGTTTCTTCCGGTGCTCCTCGTGTCAGAGCCGTGGGCGCGAGCCCACGGACCACACCTGTAGACAAAGTGTCACCGGGCTAGCGCCCGGTGCTCTGACTCGGCTGGAGCATACATAGTGGTTTGGGCGGCGATTGGCAAGTTGGAGCGCTTGACAGACCGGTCCTGACGTGGGCACCATGCGTCGCCGGTGGCGGCTGATCCAATTGGAGAAAGGACAGCGGGAAGCACTGCTCGCAGAGCAGTGGCACACCGCGACCGCTCATCCAATCGGGCGATATGGACATCGAAAAGCACTGCTCGCAGAGCAGTGGCACACCGCGACCGCCAGACGAAGGGACCATACTGAGTAGGCTTGGTCAAACGGAGAAAGGCAGGTATGAGCAGCGAATCACACAGTGAGACGTACACCAGCGGCCGGGCGCCGGAGCCGGTCGGCGCATTTCCGCACGCCAAGCGCGTGGGAAATCTGCTGTTCCTCTCCGGGATCGGCCCGCGAAAGCGAAACAGCAAGGAAATCCCCGGCGTCACGCTGAGCGAGAACCGCGAGATTCTGGATTATGACATCGAGACGCAGTGCCGATCCGTCTTCGAAAATGTCCGTACGGTGCTCGAGGACGCCGGCGCGAGTTGGAACGACATTGTCGACGTCACAGTGTTCCTCACGAACATGGAGGACGACTTCGCCCCATTCAACAAGCTCTACGCAGAGTATTTCGCAGGCGAGGGCAAGCCGAATCCCACGCGGACGACGATGGAGATCAACTGTTTGCCTACACCGATCGCCATCGAGTTGAAAGTGATCGCAGCCCTTCCAGAGCAATGAGACATGGACGACGATCTTAAGAAGGCCCACGGGCATTCAAGTCGGCATGCGCTGGAGTTGAAACGAAGCGAGGTGTGTGGCTGTTTCTACTGTCTAAGAGTGTTCAACGCCCAAGAAATCAAGTCATGGGTCGATGACGATCAAACCGCTATTTGTCCATTCTGTGGTATCGATTCGGTTCTTGGATCGGCATGCGGCTTCCCAATCGATCCCCAGTTTCTTGAACGAATGATGCTTGCATGGTTCTAGGGTCGCGGCCCACCATAAATGGCACGTGAGCGCTCTTATCAGAGCCTGTGCCGGATCGCCCACAGGTCGGGGAAGGCGGGCTTAAACAGCGATTCCTTGAGAAAGGCCACACCGAGAGAACCGCCTGTTCCTTTCTTTTCACCGATCGTGCGTTCGACGAGTTTCACGTGCCGGTAGCGCCATTCCTGAACCCCCTCGTCGAAATCGGTCATCAGCTCGAAGAGAATCGCCAGGTTCGGTTTGGTGCGGTAGAGCTTGTAGATGCCATCCTGCACCTGCTCGTTGGCGGCGGCCGGCAGGGTTGGGTTTTTGGTTTTCAACTCCTGCGGGATCTTGGCGCCGTGCAACTCGAGGAATTCGTAGAAGTGGTCGACGATGCTCGGTTCGTGCAGCCTTCTCTTGATCTCTTCGGCACGCGGGGCGTCGTCGGCGTGGTACTTCAGCATCTCCGGTCGCTTGTATCCGAGCAAAAACTCGAACTCGCGAAACTGCGCAGATTGGAAGCCGGAGGCCGTCTCCAGCCGGTCGCGAAAGCTGGTGAAGGACATGGGTGTCATGGTCTCGAGGATGTCCAGTTGTCCGACGAGGGTCTTCATGATGGTGCGGGCGCGCTTCCAGGTGTGAATGGCGCCGAAGAGATCACCGCTGCCGAAGTCCCGTCCGACCTTGTCCAACTCGTGCATGAGTTGCTTAAACCAGAGTTCGTAGACTTGGTGGATGACAATGAAGAGCATCTCATCATGCTCAGGCGGATCGGACTTGGGGTGTTGTAACTCGAGCAGGTCCGAGAGTTGCAGATAGTTCCAATACGTTAGAGGCATGGGGCACCCAATCGATGAAATCGTCGTTCATTTCGCGGCAGCGCAAGCGATTTGGCGCCGACACGAATCGCAGATTTGGAAAAGGACCGTTCTGGGCGCGTAACAAAGAACGCCGAAGGCGTTCCAGAAAGTAGCCCGGGGTAAGTCCGCCCCAAGCGGACGCCACCCCGGGTTAACGGCAGGCTAAAGAATCCAGAACCCTGAAAGGGTTCCAGAAAATACATGGGATTGTGCAACCCCTTCAGGGTTGAGTTTGAAGAACCAACTGTCAACCCAGGGTGGCGCGTTGCGGCTGAGCCGCTTCGCTTACCCTGGGCTACTATCTTGAACCCCTTTGGGGTTCTTTCCTTCTGCACGGGCGCCTCTTTGCGATGAATGGTGTTGCGCGTCCACCCAGGAATGTCGTTTCGGGTCATTGACATCAATTTC
>Ga0210123_1000981_pt1 | contig 15544 bp, 7 predicted proteins | sample Muzzi_PWB_D2_FD_185535 | JGI IMG/M metagenome (GOLD analysis project Ga0210123, IMG submission 185535) | Wetland microbial communities from San Francisco Bay, California, USA, that impact long-term carbon sequestration - Muzzi_PWB_D2 (SPAdes) | ecosystem: Environmental > Aquatic > Marine >... | reverse complement strand
CACCGCCAGGCCGAGCCCGCCGAGGCCGCCGGTGATCAGGTAGTGCCCGCCGTCGCGAAGAGCCGCCGCCAGGGTTTCACTCCCCTCGTTCCCCGCAGCCGCAGAGCTCTCCTGGGGCTCGAACCTCCGCACCCAACGCCTGCCGCCGCGGAGCGCCGCCACGCGCTCCCCTTCCCCGTCGGGGGCGGCCACCAGCTCCGCGACCAGGTCGGCGACCAGCTCGGCGGCTGCCCGGTCGGAGCCGGCGACAGCGTCGGCGAGCCCGGGGGGCAGGTCGAGGCCGGCGCAGGTGAGGTGAGGGTACTCCTGGGGGATCACCAGGAGCGGGCCGAGCAGGAGGGAGCGCTCCGGAACCGGCGGCGGGTCGCCACCGATGCGATGGAGGCCGGTCGAGAGCACGTCGATCCGGGCGGGCCGGCCCGGCGCCACCACCTCGAGGGCCCGAGCCAGGAACACCAGGCTGTCGAACGCCACCGTCCGGCCGGCGTCCCGGTCGACGGGGCCCAGGTTCCAGGCGTGGACGACGCGATCCGGCATCCGGTCCTCATCTGCCAGGGTCTCCAGGAGCTCCCGGTAGGCCTCGGCGCAGGCCAAATCGAGTCGCCGGCTCGCAACGTCAGAGCCCGCCTCACCGGCCGCGCCCTCCGGCACGGCCCGCACCACCCGGGCGCCCAGGGCCGCCAGGCGCTCTCCCAGGGCAGCACCCAGGGCACCGCCGTCGTCCAGCAGAAGCCAGGTCCCGTCGACCGCCGTCGGCTCCGCCGCGGGAGGCCGTGGCCGCCAGACCGGCGCCTGGAGCGGGCCGGCCTCCGCCCCCGTTCCGGTCGCGACCCGCGGGGTGGCGGAGTCGGTCCCCGTCTCCGGTGCCCCGGTCGTGAGCCAGAAGCGCCGGCGTTCGAACGGGTAGGTGGGCAGGGGGACGCGCCACCGTGGTGCTTCCCCGTGAACGCCGCGCCAGTCGATCTCGGCGCCGGCCAGCCAGAGCCGGCCGAGGCTCCGCAGGAGGAAGGCCCCATCGTCGGCCGGCTCGAGCGGGTGGCGAAGCGACGCCACCGCCGTCCGCTCGGGCGCCGCGCGGCGCGCCAGGGAGACCAGGGAGTTGCCCGGCCCGACCTCCAGGAGGATCGCCTCCGGGTCCTCGAGCAGGCGATCGAGCCCGTCGGCGAAGCGGACCGTCTCCCGCAGGTGGCGTCCCCAGGACTCCGGATCGGTCGCCAGCTCGGGCGTCGCCCAGGTGCCGGTCAGGTTCGAGACGTAGGGCAGCCGCGGCGGACGGGGCCCGGCCCGCCGGACCGCCGTGACCAGCTCCGCCACCGCCGGCTCCATCAGGGCCGAGTGGAAGGCGTGGGAGGTGTGGAGACGCCGGCTCCGAATCCCCGCGGCGGCCAGCGACTCCTCGAGCCGGGCGACGGCGGCGGCCGGGCCCGAAACGACCGACGCGGCCGGACCGTTGACCGCCGCCAGGTCGAGCTCCGGCCCTAGGAAGCGTTCGAGCTCGGCCGGCGGGAGCTGGACGCTCACCATCTCCCCCGGCGGCATCCCCTGCATGAGCCGGCCCCGCGTCGCCACCAGGTCGAGGGCGTCGTCGAGGGAGAAGACCCCGGCGAGGCAGGCGGCCACGTACTCGCCCACGCTGTGGCCGAGCATCGCCACGGGGCGAACCCCCCAGCTCATCCAGAGGTGCGCCAGGGCGTACTCCACCGCGAACAGGGCCGGCTGCGCCAGCTCGGTCTGCTCGAGGGCCTTGGCGGCGGCGGCGTCATCATCTCCGGGAGGGTCGAACAGAACCGCCCGGAGATCGAGCCCGAGCCGCGGCTCCAGATGGTCGGCGCAGGCGTCCAGGTGGCGGCGGAAGACCGGCTCGTCCGCGTACAGGCCGGCCGCCATGCCCGGGTGCTGGCTCCCCTGGCCGGAGAACAGGAAGGCGACGGGGCGGCGGTCGCCGTCGTCCTGGCGGTCGAGCAGCCGCTCCGGGTCGGGAGGGTCGAGGGCCGACCGGGCCTCCTCCGCGTCGGTGCACACCAGCGCCCGGCGGTGGGCGAAGCGCCGGCGCCCGACCTGGAGCGTGAACGCCACGTCCGCCAGGTCGAGGTCCGGCGCCTCCCCGAGGCGCCGCGCCAGGGCGGCGGACGCGGCGTCGAGGGCCTCCGGCGTCCGGGCCGACAGCACCAGGAGCTGGGCCGACCGCCCCGCGGACGCCTGGGCGGGCATCTGCTCGGGCGTATGAACGATCGGCGCCTCCTCGAGCACCACGTGGGCGTTGGTGCCGCCGATGCCGAACGAGCTCACCCCGGCGCGCCGCGGCCGATCTCCCCGCGGCCAGGGGGTCGCCTCCCCGTTGACGTGGAACGAGCCGGCGGCGAGGTCGAGCTCCGGGTTGGGGCGCTCGAAGTGGAGACTCGGCGGCAGCTCCTCCTGCTCCAGGGCCCGGATCGTCTTGATCAGGCCGGCGACGCCCGCGGCCGTGTCCAGGTGCCCGACGTTCCCCTTGATCGAACCGAGGGCGCACGAGCCCTCCCGCCGGCCGCCCGACCGGGCGAACGCCGCCGCCAGGGCGGCGACCTCGATCGGGTCCCCCAGCCGGGTACCGGTGCCGTGGGCCTCGACGTAGTCGATCGCCGCCGCCGACACCTCCGCCGCCGCCAGCCCTTGGGCGATGACCTCCGCCTGCCCGTCGACGCTCGGCGCCGTGTAGCCGATCTTCCCCGCGCCGTCGTTGTTGACCGCAGAGCCGAGGATCACCGCCCGCACCCTGTCGCCGTCCACCAGCGCGCGCGCCAGCGGCTTGAGCACCACGATGCCGGCGCCGCTGCCGAAGACCGTGCCGGCGGCCCTGGCGTCGAACGGACGGCAGTGGCCGTCGGGCGACGGGATGCCCCCCTCCTCGTAGAGGTAGCCCTCCGCCTGGGGTACCCGCACGGTCACCCCGCCGGCCAGAGCCATCTCGCACTCGCCGTCCAGCAGACTGCGGCAGGCCAGGTGGACCGCCACCAGCGAGCTCGAGCAGGCGGTCTGGACGTTGATGCTGGGGCCACGCAGGTCGAGCTTGTAGGAGACCCGTGTCGGCACGAAGTCCTTGTCGTTGCCGACGAAGGCCTGGTACTTGGCGGCCACGGAGAGATCCGCGCCAAGGCCGGTCTGGAGCAGGTAAGTATTGAGGCCGACGCCGGCGAACACGCCGACCCGCCCGCCGTCGCCCCCCGGGGCGTAACCGGCGTCCTCGAGCGCCGCCCAGGCGAGCTCCAGGAAGAGCCGGTGCTGGGGGTCGGTCGTCTCGGCCTCCCGCGGCGTGAAGCCGAAGAAGTCCGCGTCGAAGAGGTCGGCCCCCTCCAGGAACCCGGCCGCGCGCACGTAGCGCGGCTCCGCCAGGAGCTCCGGTGAGACGCCCGCTTCCGCCAGCTCCTCGCGGGAGAAGAACCGGATGCACTCCTCGCCCGCACGCACACGGCGCCACAGCTCGTCCACGTCGCGGGCGCCGGGGAACCGGCCGGCGAGGCCGATGACGGCCACCGCCCGGTCCGCGGCCGTCCGGGACGGGCCGGAGGCCACGCTCTCCGGGCCGTCCGTGGCCCCTCCGTGCGCGCCACCCTCGAGCTCGTCCAGAGGCTTGGACAGGTGCCCGGCCAGGGCCGCCACGGTCGGGTACCGGAAGAGATCCACCATGCGCGGCGCCCACCCCAGCTCCTCCTCCAGCAGGCCCCGGACCCGGGGCAGAAGGAGCGAGTGGCCGCCCAGATCGAAGAAGTTGTCGTGGACGCCGACCGCGTCGACCTCGAGGACGCGGGACCAGATGGCGGCGATCGCCTGCTCCACCGCCGAGCGCGGTGCCACCACCTCGCCCGCACCGCGCTCCGACCGGACCCCCGCCGGGTCGGGAAGGGCGCGGCGGTCCACCTTGCCGTTGGCGGTCAGGGGCAGCTCGTCCAGAACCACGACCTCCGAGGGGACGAACGCCTCCGGCAGGACCGCTCGCAGATGCTCGCGGAGGACCCCGGCGTCGGGGGCCTCCTCGCCGGCTGCCACGACGTAGGCCACCAGCCGCCGGTCGCCCGGCCCGAGCTCCCGCACCACCGCCACGGCGCGCGCCACGGTCGGGTGGCTCGCCAGCGCCGCCTCCACCTCGCCCAGCTCGATGCGGTAGCCGCGGAGCTTGACCTGGTGGTCGAGCCGGCCCAGGTACTCGATGCGGCCGTCCGGCCGCTGGCGCACCAGGTCACCGGTGCGGTAGAGCCGCACCCCGGCGTCGGCGGTGACCCCGGCGAGGGGGTCGGGGACGAAGCGCTCCGCGGTGGTCGCCGGCCGCCCCAGGTAGCCCCGAGCGAGGCCCCGGCCGCCGAGGAAGAGCTCCCCGGGGACCCCCGGCGGCACCGGCCGGAAGGTGGCGTCCAGGACGCGGACCACGGTGTCGCCGATCGGCCGGCCGACGGTGACCCGGGACGCCCCGGTAGTCAGCCGCTCGACGGTCGACCAGATCGTCGTCTCGGTGGGGCCGTAAAGGTTCCAGACCCCGCAGGCTCGCCGGAGCAGCTCGGCCGCCAGCTCCGGCGGTAGTGCCTCGCCGCCGCTCAGCGCCCGAAACGCGGGCCCTCCGGACCAGCCGGAGTCGATGAGCAGGCGCCAGGTGCCCGGCGTCGCCTGCATCAGGGTGGCGCGGCGCGCGGCCAGCGTCTCCCCCAGGGTCTCCCCGTCCGCCCCCGCACCACCCTCGGCCACCACCACGTGGGCGCCCGCCGTCAGGGGGAGAAGCAGCTCCAGGACGGCGATGTCGAACGCCAGCGTGGTGACCGCAACCAGACAGTCATCGGGACCGATCCCCGGCCGCTCCCCCATGGAGCCGAGGAAGCCGAGAACGCCCCGGTGGGTCACCTGCACCCCCTTGGGCCGGCCCGTCGATCCCGAGGTGTAGATGACGTAGGCGCTCGCCAGGTCGGACGCCGGAGGCGATTCCGAGGCCGGGTCGAGCTCCTCACGATCGAGTCGGTCGAGCTCCAGCACCGCCCCGGAGAACCCTTCGAGGGCGGGCGCCAGGTCGGATGTCGTCACCACCGCCACCGCCCCGGAGTCGGCCAGGGCGTCGCCGACCCGGGACGGCGGGTAGGCGGGGTCGAGCGGCAGGTACCCAGCGCCCGACGCCAGCACGCCGAGGAGCGCCTCCACCATGGCGGTCGAGCGATCGAGGAAGATGCCGACCGGCACCTCCGGCGCGGCGCCGAGCCGGCGGAGGGGGCCCACCAGCGCCCGGGCTCGCCGGAAGAGCTCGCCGTAGCTCACCGAGCACCCACCGGCGCTCAGGGCGACGCGGTCGGGCCAGCGGGCGGCGCGCCCGGCCAGGCGGCCGAAGAGGTCCGCCGGCTCCGCCCTTGCCTCGGCTGGCACTCCGGTCGCCGTGTCGTTCCACTCCACCAGCACCTGGTGCCGCTCCTCCGGCCCCAGCATCGGCAGATCGGCCACCGGCCTCTCCGGGCTCCGGCCGAGGGCGCCCAGCAGCACGGCCGTCTGCTCCAGCCACCGGCGGGCGGTCGTCGGGTCGAAGAGATCGCCGCTGTGGACCAGCGACAGGCGCAGACCCGGGCCGGTCTCCGCCGCGGTCAGGGAGAGGTCGAACTGGGCCGGCGGGTCGCCGAGGGGGACCGGCAGCAGAGTGGCTTCGCCGAGGCGAGCCCTGGCCTCCGGGTCGCCCGCGGCTACCGCCGCCAGCGGCGCGTCCTCCGGGCGGCGCGGCGCCTGGAGGGTGATCATCGTCTGGAAAAGGGGCGAACGACCCGGGTCCCGGTGCGGACGGAGCCGCTCGGTCAGAAGCGGGAACGGCAGATCCTGGTGACGGAAGCCGTCCAGGACGACCCGTCGCACCCGCTCCAGGAGCTCCCGGCCGGTGGGAGCGCCGTCGAGCCGGACGCGGAGCGGCAGCGGGTTGACCAGGTAGCCGACCAGCCCCGCCAGGTGCGCGTCGCGCCGGCCGCTGGCCGGGGTCCCGATCACCAGGTCGTCCTCGCCGCTCCACCGGGCGAGCGCGGCGGCGAAGCCGGTGGCCAGGACCGTGAACAGCGTGGTCTCCCCCTCCCGAGCGAGCCGGGCGAGCGAGGAAGTCGCCTCCGGGGCGAGAGTGAGGGCGGCCACGGCGCCCCGATCCCCCTGGACGGGCGGGCGGGGCCGGTCGGTCGGCAGGTCGAGCTCCGGCGGCGCGCCGTCGAGCGCGTCGCGCCAGTAGCGCCAGAGGCTCTCCCCCCGCGGGCCGGAGAGGACCTCCTCCTCCCGCCGCACGAGATCCGCCGGGTGGACCGCAAGCGGCCCGAGACCCGCCGGCTCCCCCTTCGTCTCCTGGACGTAGAGCCGCCGGAGCTCCCGGAAGAGGATGCCGAGGGACCAGAAGTCGCTGACCACGTGGTGGACGGCGAGCACCAGGGTCTGGTCCCGCGGGCCGTGGCGAAACAGGCGGAGCCGGAGCAGCGGTCCCGCCTCGAGATCGAACGGTGCCCAGGCCACCTCGTGCAGCCGCCGCTCCAGCACCTGCGCGTCCATGGTGGCGGCGTCGACCCGCGCGAAATCGAGCCGCCCGTCGCGGGCGATCCGCTGGCGGGTCCCCTCCGCGGTCTCGTGGAACGTGGTGCGAAGGGCCGGATGGCGCCCCACCAGCGCCTCGAACGCCCGTTCCAGGGCGTCACCGTCGAGCACCCCTTCCGCCCGAAGGCCGACGGCGATCGTGTAGGCCCGCGGCTGCTGATCGAGACCGTGGAGGAACCAGAGCGCCCGCTGGCCCCGCGTCGCCGGGAGATCGGAGGGTCGGTCGGCCGGAGGGAGCTCGGGGGCCTCCGGTAGTGACGGGCCCGTTCCCGCCCCGGGCGTCCCCTCCCCCGCGGCGAGGGCGGCGAGCACCTGGCCGGCCAGGTCGCCCAGGCTCGCCCCGTCGAGCAGGGCGTCCAGGTCCGGCGCGACCCCGAGCCGGCGGTGGACCTCGTGGGTGAGCTCGGCGGCGCGCAGGGAGTCGAGCCCCAGGGCGATCAGCGGGCGCTCGTCCGGCAGATCTTCCGGTCGCACGGCGAGGAGGCGGGCCGCGCACCGGCGCAGGAGATCCTCGACGGGCCCGTGGCGGGCAGCCGGATCGAGCGCCAGCAGCTCCTCCCGGTATGCCGCGCTCCCCTCTGGCCGCTCCACCTCATCCACCCGAAGGGAGCCCTCCTTCGGCCCGTCCTCCAGGCCGTCCCGCGGAGCGCTCCCCTCCCGGTGCAGCCCGCCGAGTGTGCCGTCGGCGTAGGCCCGGGCGCAGGCCCGCCGGCGGATCTTGCCGCTCGACGTCCGGAGCACGCCCCCCGGCGGCAGCAGCACCACGTCGGCGACGGCCGCCTCGTGCTCGGCGAAGAGTGCCTCGCGCACCGCCTCGACGACGGCCGGAGCCACCGCCTCGTCGCGTACGCTCCGGCGCTCGAGCTCGCACGCCAGAACGAGCCGCTCCTCGCCCGCGATCTCGACCGAGAAGGCCGCCGCGCCACCGGTGCGGAGCACCCCGTGGGCGGCCTCCGCCGTCGCCTCCAGGTCGTGGGGGTAGTGATTGCGGCCCCGGAGGATGATCAGGTCCTTGAGCCGGCCGGTGACGTAGAGCTCCCCGCCGTCGACGAACCCGAGGTCGCCGGTGCGGAGGAAGGGGCCCCCCGGCCGCTCGTCCGCCAGGTGGGCCCTGAAGTCCTGCTCGGTCGCCTCGGGCTTGCCCCAGTAGCCGTGGGCCACGCTCGGCCCGCTCACCCAGATCTCCCCGACCCGGCCGGATGGCCGGCGCCGGCGGGTCTCCGGATCGGCCACCACGACCTCGTGACCATCCTGGGGACGGCCGCAGCCCGTGACCCGCCGCGCCGCCGGCCCGGCCTCCGGCACCGCCCGGTGGCGCTCGAGCTCCTCGGCCGAAAGGTGGGCGACCGACGGCTCGCGGTCGACCTCGCCGCCGCTGACGAAGAGGGTGCCCTCGGCGAGGCCGTAGCAGGGGTAGAAGGCGCGGCGCCGGAAGCCGCAGCGGGCGAACACGGCGGTGAAGCGGTCCAGGGTCTCCGCCCGGACCGGCTCCGAGCCGTCGAAAGCCACCCGCCAGGACGAGAGGTCGAGGCCGTCCAGCTCCTCATCGGACACCTTGTCGGCGCAGAGCGCGTAGCCGAAGTCCGGGCCGCCGCTGGTGGTCGCGGCGTGCTCGGTGATCGCCCGCAGCCAGCGTACCGGCTGTTGGAGGAAGGCTCCGGGGGCCATGAGCACGGAGCGCCCGCCCGAGTACAAGGGCTGGAGAATCCCACCGATCAGCCCCATGTCGTGGTGGGGCGGCAGCCAGCTCACCACCACCGACTCCTCCGACTGCCCGAACGCGCGCCGGATGGCCTCCTCGTTGTGGAGCAGGTTGCCGTGGCTGACGACGACGCCCTTGGGCTCCGACGTGGAGCCCGAGGTGTACTGGAGGAACGCCACCGTCTCCGGCCCGACGTCCGGCACCCGCCAGCCGTCGCCCGCCCCGTCGTCGACGGCGTCGGTGGCGAGGCGCCACGCCGTCCCGAGCACCGGCTCGGCCCGCGCCGCCTTCTCGATCCGCCCGAGGACCGAGCTGTCCGTGAGCAGAGCGGCCGGACGGGCATCTTCGACGATGGTGCGGATCCGCGGCAGGGTGCGGGCCCCGCGCGGCGGGTAGGCCGGCACGGCGATCACCCCGGCGTAGAGGCAGCCGAAGAAGGAGGCGATCAGCTCCAGCCCCGGCGGGTGAAGCAAGAGGGCCCGGTCCCCCGGCTCGAGGCGCTCCCGCAGCCGGCTGGCGATGGCCCGGGCCCGGCGATCGAGGGCGGCGCGGGTGAGCTCGCCGTCACAGGCCTCGCCGTCCCGCAGCCAGCGATAGACGATGGCCTGCGGCTCCTCGTGGAGCCTCTCCTCGAGGAGCTGGACGTAGGAACGATACTTCATGCAGCCGTCCCGCCGTCAGTCTTTCCGTGAGGTCTTGGTGGCCGTGCTCTCGGGGGTATCGATCCGCACGTCCACGTAGGCGGGCGGCTCCTGGATCATCGCCGGGTCGCCCTCCAGAAGCACCAGGCCGTCGTCCCGACGCCCGACCTCCCGGAAGCCGGCGAAGGTATAGGTCACCAGCATCTGACGGTTGCGACCGTTCGAACGGAACTCGGCGCGGAGCGGCACGCGGGCCTCCCGAGCCAGGGCGTGGACGTGGTTGAGCAGGATGGTTCCGACCCCGCGCGACATGACCCGGCACGACATGAGGAGGAGCCGGAGCAGCCAGTCTTGCGGGCGCTTCTCGACCAGGGCGAGGCCGATCTTGCCGTAGGTGCCGTAGCGGTCCTCGAGACTCGCGATCAGCACCAGGTGGTCGCCCGAGCGGCGGAGCGCGTCGAGCTCGTCGTAGGAGAAGGTGTAGCCGGTGGTGTTGAGCTGGTTGGTGCGGACGGTCAGCTCCTCGGCCCGCTCCAGGTCCGCGCGGGCCGCGGGCGCGATGGAGAACCTCATCTCGAGAGAGGCCAGGAACTCCTCGCTCGGTCCGGCGAAGTCCTCCTCCGCCACCTTGCGCGCGGCCTCGGCCTGGTACATGGAGCGCCGCAGAGCGGACTCGTCGGTGACGAACCGGGGGTTGAACTCCGGGCGCTCGGGGATCCCGGCGGCCTCGTCCGCCGACAGCACCAGCACCTCGGGGATCTCGTGAGCGACCTCGTCCCGCTCGAATGGTTGATCGTCGACGAACGCCACGGCGTCCGCACCGAGGTTGACGGCATCGATGATGCGGCGGATGTTCGACGCCTTCGAGCTCCAGTCGATCTGCGGATAGAGGAAGTAGTCGGCCAGACCCAGCTCCCGGAGCTTGTCGAGCGCGGCCTCCCGGTCGTTGCGGCTGGCGATCGAGTGGAGGATGCCGCGGCGGTCGAGGGTCTCCAGGGCTTCCCGCACGCCGTCCCGCAGCCGGACGGCGTCGTTCTCGAGCAGCGTGCCTCGCCAGAGGGTCTCGTCCAGGTCCCAGACGAGGAGCTTGATGGCGCGCGGCTTGGCGCCCGCCGTGGGCTTCGGTGCCTCGATCTGGTCAGTGACTGACATCCGTTGGGTCCTCTCGTCGGGAGAATCGATCCGTCGGCGGCCTCTCGGGCCGCGCTCAGAGCTCTTGGATCGGGTACTTGGCGATCAACACCTGCTGGATCTGCGTGCTGCCTTCGATCACTTCGGTCACCCGCGCGTCCCGCAGGTAGCGGCCGACAGGGCATCCATCGGTGAGACCGATGGCTCCGTGGAGCTGAACCGCGTCGTTCGCCACCCGGGTGGCCGTCGTCGACGCCAGGTACTTGGCCCCCAGGGTCTCCGCGGTCGCTCCCGGGTCGCCCTGGGCGCGAAGATAGCCGGCGCGCAGGCAGACCAGCCGGGCCGCGCGGACCCCGACGATCATGTCGGTCAGCTTGGCCCGTACGAGCTGGTGGTCGGCGATCGGCACGTCGAACTGGCGGCGCTGCGCCGTGTAGGCGAGGCTGGCGTCGAGACAGGCCTGGGCGATCCCCACGGCGCCCCAGGCGACGCTGTAGCGCCCCTGGTCCAGAGCCGTCGCCGCCACGTGGGTGAAGCCGAACCCCGGCCGTCCCACCATGCGGTCCCGGCCCACCCGGCACCCATCCAGACGGAGCTCGGCCAGGAGCGCGGCCCGGGTCCCCGTGACGCCCTTGATCGGAACGCGCTCGAGACCGGGCGTGTCCCCATTGACCAAGAAGGCGACGACCCCCTTCTCCGCCCGCGCGATGACCAGGAAGAGGTCGGCGATGCCGCCGAAGGTGATCCACCGCTTGACGCCGTGGAGGGTGAACCCGTCGCCGTCGGGCCGGGCCTCCGTCGCGACGCTCTTGGCGTTGCTCCCCACCTCCGGCTCCGAAAGGGCGAACGCACAGAGACGCTCCCCCCGGGCGATCTCCGGCAGCACGCTCGCCCGGAGATCCTCCCCGCCCCATCGCTTCACCGCCTCCCCCACCATGTCGTGCACCGTCAGCAGGGAGCGCACCGACGAGCAGCCCTTGCCCAGCTCCTCGGTGAGGAGGCCGTAAGTCATCGGGTCCATGCCGCCGCCGCCCACCTCCGCCGGCAGCAAGGCGCCCAGGAAGCCCCGCTCCCGGAGCCGGTCCATCACCTCCCGGGAAATCTCCTGCTCCCGGTCCCAGCGCGCCGCGTGGGGTGCGATCTCCTCCTGGACGAAGTCCCGGACCTCCCGGCGGAAAGCCCGTTGGGCCTCCGAGAGCTCCATCCGCGGAGCGTCGGCGCCGCCGGTTCCGGCGACCGTCTGCCGGGCGATCAAGTCAGCCACCGGAGGCCGCCCCTCTCACACCGCCGGACCCGGCCTTACGCTCGACGAGCGCGTCCATGCCGTCGATCGTTCGGAAGTTGTCGAGATCGAGATCCTCGTCCGCAATGGTGATGCCGAACTCCTTTTCGAGGAAGTCGACGAGCTGGAGGGCGAGGAGCGAGTTGACGAATCCGAGCGCGAAAATGTCCGCGTCGGACGCCAGGGTCTCTGTGGAGAAGAAACGGCTCAGGAAGCCGCGAATGGAGTCCTTGCGACTCTCCATGACCGACCTTTCACACTGCGGGTTGATAGTCGTAGAAGCCCTTGCCGCTCTTGCGCCCGTGGAGACCGGCATAGACCATCTTCCGGAGTAACGGGCAGGGCCGATACTTGTCGTCGTTGTAGCTCTCGTAGAGGACCTCGAGCGACAGGAGGATCGTGTCAAGGCCGATCAGGTCGCCGGTCTCGAGGGGGCCCATCTTGTGGCCGAAGCAGGTCTTGAACAGCCGGTCCACGTCCGCCGCCGGGGCGACGCCGTCCTGGACCACGAAGATCGCCTCGTTGATGGTGAGCATCAGCACCCGGTTGCTGACGAAGCCGGGCATGTCCTGGACGACGATCGCCTCCTTGTCCATCGTGGCGAGGAGCTCGCGCGCCCGGTCGAGGGTCTCGTCCGAGGTGTGGTGCCCGCGCACCACCTCGACCACCGGCTTGAGGGGGACCGGGTTCATGAAGTGCATGCCCAGCACCCGGTCGGCCCTCTCGGTCGCAGACCCGATGCGGGTGATCGAGATCGCGGAGGTGTTGGCGGCGAAGACGCAGCGCTCGGGGCAGATCGCATCCAGCTCGTGGTAGACCAGCTCCTTGACCTCCCAGCGCTCGACCACGTTCTCGATCAAGAAGTCGACGGAGGCGAGCTCGCCGTAGTCGAGAGTGCAGCGGATGCGCTCCAGCACCTCGTCGGCCCGGGCCGGGGCGGCGGCGGAGCGGTCCTTGCGGAAGAGCGCCTGCATCCGGAGGTCCTTGCGGATGGTGTCGCGCGCCCGCTCGAGCTGGGGCTCCGCGATGTCCACGAGCACGACCCGGTGCCCCGCCGCGGCGAGGGCCTGAGCTACCCCGGCTCCCATCACTCCGGCCCCTACCACTCCGACCGTTTCGCCCGTCATGACTTCGTCACACCTCCCGCCATTCGACCGCTTTGCCGAGGGCGGAGTCTGGTCGCTCCGCACCTTCGGGCCCTTCTCCTCAGTGTGCTGACGGAACTCGAAACGGGACAACTCCGGGGCTCCGGACAGCCCCTTCTCCGGCGTCGTCCCGGTTCGGCTCGGGCGAGCACCTGTAAGGACTAGTGTGGTTGCTTCCTACTGAGCTGTGACTCCGAAAGACTGTGTTCCCCAAAGGTCCATCTCCAGGTCAAGACGACGTGTCGACGGGGAGCCGGGTGCGGCACGGAACGAGGCTACGGTCGAACCCCACCGAGCGGCCTGGACCGATGAGCCGCCGGAAGAGCGACGTGTGATGAGCGACGAGTTCCTGATCCTCCGCGCCGACGAGGTGCGCGATCTGCTGGACGGGCGGGAGGGTGAGATCCTCGACCTCGTGGCCCGTGCCTACACGGTCCACGGGCGCGGCCAGAGCTCACTACCCCACTCGACCTTCCTGCGCTTCCCGGGCGACTCGCTCAACCGGATCATCGGCCTGCCGGCCTACCTCGGCGGCGGGATCGAAGCCGTCGGCATGAAGTGGATCGCCTCGTTCCCCGGCAACCTCGAGCGGGGAATCGAGCGCGCCTCCGCGGTCATCGTCCTCAACGCCCGCGACACCGGCCGGCCGATCGCCCTGCTCGAAGGGTCGATCATCAGCGCGCGCCGGACCGCCGCGAGCGCGGCCCTGGCGGCTCGCGAGCTGGCGACCGATCCGGCGCCGACCGTCGTCGGCCTCATCGGGACGGGCCTGATCAACGGCGAGGTCGCCCGCTTCCTGCGCGCGGCGCTCCCCGGGATCGAGCGCATGGTGCTGTTCGACCTGTCCGCGGAGCGGGCGCGCCAGCGGGCCGAGGCTCTGGGCAAGATCCTCCCGGGGGTCGCCTTCGAGGTGGCGGAGAGCCTGGAGGAGGTGCTTCGCCGGTGCCCGCTGACCTCCTTCGCGACCACCGCCGTCGAGCCCCACGTGAACGACCTCTCCCTCTGCCCGAAGGGGGCGACGATCCTCCACGTCTCGCTCCGCGACCTCACACCGGACGCGATCCTCACCGCGGACAACGTCGTCGACGATCCGGACCACGTCTGCCGGGCCCGGACCTCGGTCCATCTGGCCGAGGAGGCCACCGGCTCCCGGGACTTCATCCGCTGCACCCTCGCGGACATCCTCGAAGGCGACGCCCCGACGAAGGAGGACCCCGACGCGGTCTCGGTCTTCAGCCCGTTCGGGCTCGGTGTCCTCGACCTCGCCCTGGCCCACCGCGCCGTCGAGCTGGCGCGGGAGACCGGGCGGGGCCACACGATCTCCTCGTTCTTGCCGGGGCAGTGAGCACACGGCGGGCCCAGCGGCCGGAACCTCAACCAAGAAGCGACGATTCGGAAGGAGTCAGGCGATGAGCGACGGGGTCCTCGACACGATCGGCAACACACCCCTGGTCCCGCTGCGACGGCTCTACCCCGACGCCCCGTTCCGGCTCTTTGCGAAAATCGAGGCGGTCAACCTGGGCGGCAGCATCAAAGACCGCGCCGCCTACAGCATGCTCAAGCGGGCCATGGAGCGGGGCGAGGTCGGCCCCGGCACCACCGTCATCGAGTCGAGCTCCGGGAACATGGGGATCGGTCTGGCCTGGGCCTGCCTCTACTTCGGGCTCCGGTTCATCTGCGTGGTCGACCCCAAGACCACCACCCAGAACATCAACATCCTCCAGGCCTACGGCGCCGAGGTCGACGTCGTGCGCGAGCGGGACCCGTCCACCGGCGAGTACCTCCAGGCCCGGCTCCGCCGGGTCGAGGAGCTGCTCCGGACGATCCCCAGCTCGTTCTGGCCGAACCAGTACGCAAACCTGGACAACTCCCTCGCCCACCACGGCACGATGAGCGAGATCCTCGAGGCGCTGGACGGCCAGGTGGACTACCTGTTCCTCGCGGCGAGCACCTGCGGCACCGTCCGCGGCTGCGCCGACTTCGTCGCCGAGCACCACATCCCGACCATGATCATCGCCGTGGACGCCGTCGGCAGCGTGATCTTCGGCGGCGAGCGGGCCGACCGCCTGATCCCCGGGCACGGGGCGGCCGTGCGTCCGGCGCTCTACCGCAACGACATGGCGCAGCGGTGCATCCGTGTGACCGACAGGGACTGCGTCGTCGGCTGCCACCGGTTGCTGCGCCGGGAGGCCATCCTCGCCGGCGGCTCCTCCGGGGCCGTCGTCAGCGCGGTCGCCAAGATGAGCGGGGAGATCCCGCCAGGCTCCACGTGCGTCGCCGTCCTCTGCGACCGCGGTGAGCGCTACCTCGACACGATCTTCTCCGAGCCGTGGCTGGAACGCAGCTTCGGCGCCGGCGCCGATGTCCTCCTGGACGCGGAGCCAGAGATCGCCGTCGCCGCCCAGGCCTGAGCCGCGGCGAGATCGGCCCGGGCGCTATAGTCGCCGGCGGCGCCCGCTGGTGGGCGCTCTCACCGGAGGCTCCATGCAAGCGTTTCTGCTCGCCCTGCTCACCGCCGCCGCCTGGGGAATCGGTGGATTCTTCGAGAAGAAGGGTCTCCACGCCGGCAACCTCTCCCCCCAGGTCGGCGCGTTCTTGCGTTCCGCGGTCGCCGTCGTCGTCCTGGGAATCGCCAGTGGCCCGGAGCTCCGCCAGCTCACGAGCGCAGGGCCCCGGTCCCTTCTCGCCATCGGGATTGGCGGTGGCGTCGCGGCCGGCGGGCTCGGCATCCTCTGCTTCTACGCCGCCCTCCGTCTGGCGCCGATCCAACAGGTGATGCCGGTCGCGTTCACCGCTCCCCTCTTCGGCGCCCTGGCCGCCGTCGTCCTCGGCAGGGAGGAGATCTCGTTCCGGACCGCCGCGGGGATGGTGCTGACCCTGGTGGGGATCGCGCTGATCAGCAGTCGCTAGGCCCCGCGGGCCGGCGGTCCACCGGTCGGCCCGCTCGCCGCGCCAACCACCCTACGGCAGAGGCGGCCCCCAACGGCAGCCACACCCAGAGGATCTCGGATCCAAGGACTTCGAGGCCCCGCGCCGAGAAGAAGCGCAGTGGGTGAACCGAAGCGGTCTCGATCGGGCGCCA
>Ga0210123_1000979_pt1 | contig 15557 bp, 14 predicted proteins | sample Muzzi_PWB_D2_FD_185535 | JGI IMG/M metagenome (GOLD analysis project Ga0210123, IMG submission 185535) | Wetland microbial communities from San Francisco Bay, California, USA, that impact long-term carbon sequestration - Muzzi_PWB_D2 (SPAdes) | ecosystem: Environmental > Aquatic > Marine >... | reverse complement strand
GCGCATCAGGGTCGACACCCAGCAGACGCAGCAGGGGGCGGGCATAGGCGAAACCGCTTTCGATAATCAGACCGTCGACCTTGTCCGCATGTTCGGCCGCCAGCTCCAGGGCTGAGGCGCTGCCCAGTGAGCGGCCCATGATGATCAGCGGGCCTGTATGGTTTTGGCGCTGCAGCCAGGTTTGCACATAGGCTAGTATCAAATGGCAATCCTGCATCATGGCGCTCACCGTGGGATGCCCATTGGAGCGGCCATAGCCGCGGTAATCTGCAACCAACAAGTTGATGTTTAATCTGCCGAACAGAGGACCCAGGTCGTCATAATCGGCGACAATCTCACCGTTACCGTGAAAGTAGAGCAAATTTGCGCCTGATGGTGAAGGGGCATGAAAGCGGGCACCCACATGCGTGTTATCATCAACTGGAATAAGATGGTCGCTGGCTGAACCCCCGACCGAGGTTTTTTCCGGCTCAGGGCGCGGGTGAAAAATGGAAGCAATGACCTCCGGCTGATCCAACACCTTATAATTAGCGCTCATCTTCTACTCCTTGCCACCGCAATGTCTTCCCGCCTTTGTTTCAGCAGCTTGGCATTTTACGGCCGCTTTGAGGTAACCCTATCGTGGCAGAAGTCGGAAGGTTCCATACTCACATGGCTTTTTGCCATTTTTTTGCAGCTATAATGGTAATTCGATCGCCAGCCGGGTACCAAACCCCATCTTATTGTTCATATAATAGATCTCTTGGGGAAAAAAGCCATAGAGATTTACATTGCCGCTTAAATTCATTCCCGCCTTCCCCCGGCCATATAACATTTTGCGGGCAAACGGAAACTTTGCCAGGTAGCCAGCGGTCGCTTTAATCATTTCGGATTTATTCTTGACCGCCGCAATCTGTCCGATCATTTGCAGACCCTCAATCTGCTCCCATTGGTCGCTGTCAGAAAAAAGACAGGCGGCGGTCTTTTGATTGGCCATGGCATCTTCCATATGCCTGGATTTTGGGCTTGAAAAAAAAAAGAAAACCGGCTGCAGATAAACAAAGTAAACAGGAGTGGCCCAGGATCGGTCATTCGTGCTGGTCGCCAATACCAAGGTCTTTTGGCGCTCAATCAAGCCCAGGGCATGATGCCGCCATTGTTCCATATCGGATCTGTCGTTTTTCACTGAAGGCATTGAAGGCTCCACGCGTATCAACTGAGCTTAGGCGTTGATTCGACCAGACCGGCTGACTGCACCGCCCGTTCCATCTGCAGGATGCGTTCCTCGAGTGCGCCGGTATAGCCGATGGAAAGGCGCACCAACCCGGGAGAGAGCCCCATTGCGGATTGATCTTCAGGGGCAATTTCCGAGGAGGTTGATGAACCCGAACACGACATCAGGGTGTCATGATACCCAAGGGATACAGCAACGAATCCGAATTTTTCATCATTCTGCAATATTTGCATAAAATTTTCCGCCTGCCGCTGGGTCTTGCCATCCACCGTCAGCATGCCGCCGTAGCCATATCCCTGGTTCAGGATGGCGGTAAAAAGGTCATGCTGGGGATGCGATGCCAATCCGGGGTAGGTGACGGCGACCCCCAGGCGCTCAAGATGGGTGGCCATCACCATGGCGCGGCGGCTGTGCTCGCGAATGCGGATCGGTAAATGGGGCAATCGTTGGATCAGATCGAAGGCGGCGCGCGGGTCCATGGTGGGACCCAACAGCATGGCACGGCCGGTATGCAGGTCTTTTAGCGCATAAATAAACTCTTTTTCAGCGCATATTGCGCCAGCAATCATGTCGCTGGCGCCGCTGATGTACTTGGTCAGCGAGTAAACCACCACATCGGCGCCCAATTGGACCGGCGATACCAGAACAGGGGTGAAAGTATTGTCCACCACCAGTTTGATGCCGTTTTCATGGGCCAAATCGGCAAGCTTGGGCAGGTCGGCGATGACCAGCGTCGGATTTGCCATGGTCTCGACATAGATCACCTTGGTGTGCGGGGTAATGGATCGTTTGAAAGCCGCAAGATCAGTGGGCGCCACGAATGTGGTGCCAATGCCCATATCGGGCAGCATTTCACGCAACAAGGCGTGGGTGCCGCCATAGATCGTGTCGCCGGCCACGATGTGATCCCCCTGGCGGCAAAGCTGGAGCAGGGTGCAGGCGATGGCCGACATGCCGCTGGCTGTCGCCTGCGCTGATTCCGTGCCCTCCATGGCCGCCAGATAGCGTGCCAAAATGGTATTGGTTGGATTGAAGTGTCGGCTGTATAGATAGCAGCCATTTTGCTCCGGTCCTTTGGTGCCGGTAAAAATTTCAGGCATGGAGGCCGGATCCATCACGGTGAAAGTGGATGAGCGGGCGAGAGAGGGGGTGACGCCGCCATGTTCGCCGAACTCCCGCCTGGCATTGAACAAGGCTTGCTCAGGATTGAATTGTTGCATGGCTGCACCTTCGGTTTTGCCATGGAACGGCATGTGGTCTTACAAGCGGTTGATATGGAGATAGTACCACAATGCCTTTGGCAGGCAAAGGGAGAAAGGTTCGCTTTGATTATGGGTTTGAGGGCAGGTTTTGAAACCACGTCTAATGACAGTCACCCATGCGCTGTCCTTTGTAATGGCTGGTCATACTGATCCCTTGTCCTTCCATGATCATGGTGCCGTTCATGGTGTCGCCATGGTAGGTGATTTGACCATTGCCGGTCATCTTGCCGCCTGGATTGTTGCATTGCATGGTCCATTCAATGGTATTGCCCTTGATCTTCGTTGATTTGGTGACACAGGCCTGATTGGGTTTTTCGTTCTTGGGCACGGCATTGTCCTTTTTAATGCACTGGGTATAGGTTTGGGGTGGCATTTTCATGGGCATTCCGGGCATGTCAAAATCCACCGTGATGTTCCATTCACCCTCATGGATATCGGGCCCTGAATCGGCAACCGCTATAGAGGCCAGGGCCAAGCTGATGACCATACCCAGAAGTATTTTTTTAAACATTCTATTCCTCCTTAGTTGGTTTAGCCCGTTGTCCGGAAAGCGATTACGCTAGATGAGGCACAAACCCAAACTTGCTAAATATCTTCTGCGCCGCCGGTGAACTGATGAAATCCATGAAACGGGCAGCGTTGTCGCCGTTAGCGGCGTGCGCAGTTTTACCGATGTAGTAATCGATATGGTCTCTCTGGTCCAATTGCGAACCGGGTTCGACAACATCCAGCGGGAGGCCCGTGTTTTTTGCATATTGGGCCTCGGTGGCCCACACAGGACCGGCATCGACTGTCTTTTTAGAGATACGCAGGGGCGTTTCCCGATGATGGACAACAGTATAAATGGTGGTGCCTTCCGCTCGTTTGGTCTCCATGATGCGTCGAACCAGTTCCTCTCCGCCGGCTTGGCGGTACATATCCATGATATGAAAGGCAATATCTTCTCCTTGTGGATCGGGCTGGGATATGCGGACTTCATCGCGGCCCAGATCCTGCACATGGGCAATGCCGGCGGGGTTGCCGGGCGGAGTCATGACCGTCAGGCGATTGTGCAAGTATTGGCGATAACCGCCGGCGAGCATATGGCCGGATTTTTCCAGTATTCGCATGCTATCAAGGTTTACTGATGCATAAACATCAGGATAGGCCTTCAATGGGCGACCCTGGAACATGGCGCCGCCGGAGATAATCTGTCGCAGCTCCAGACGCGGTGGAAGCGTTTCGTAGAATATATCCCGTATCTGCGGGTGCCGGGATTGAAAGCTTTCCATGAGTTCCGGCATGACCATGAATTGATTCCCGGCCATGAAAAGCACCAGGTCACATCGATGGGCCAGGTGCCGATTGTGCAGGTCGTCGGCGCGTTCCGCCGGTATGACGGGCATTTCAGAACGATTGGTCATGAGGGTAAGTCATAAGCGGATGGCGCCTGCCCGGATTTAAATTCTTCGTCCGTGAGACCCAACCGCACTTTAAAAAATGTCTCCTCCTCATCCGGCGACAGATCCGCCAGCTCCCTGAGGGCCTCCCGAATATCTTTCGACCCTTTTTCATAAACCTTCCAAACGGCACTGTATTCATAGCGAACATCGCGCAACGAATATTTGCCGCGCGTGTTTTTTAAGTGTGAGAAAACCAGACTGCGCACGTATTCCCAACTGTCGCGCCGGGTCTGGTTCTTCAATGCGGTCAGGTGATCCATATTCTTGAGTATCTTTTTATGAAAGCGCTTAAACAGTAAACGGCGCAGGGATATTCCCCAGAGCCCCAGTACCAATAGGGCACCGGCCGCGCCGCAAGCGCTTGTAAGCATGATATCGGCCCCCGCCAGGGGCGGCGCCAGAAGGGCCAATACGAATATGACGGCACCAGCCACAAGACTGGCGCCCAATCCGATGCCAAAGGATTTCAGCCGAAACTTGCGCGCCCGTTTTCGGTAGCTGATCAGCGCTTCCAGAAAGTGCGCCAGCCGTTCGCCGTGGGTTTCGACAAATGAAGCCAGGTTGTCCAGACGATAGCACGGGGCCTGCAATACCGCATTCTTCAGCTCCTCGCGTTGATTCTGCAGGTGGCGCAGATAGCTGATGTCGCCTTCATCCAAGGACATTGAGGCGTCTTGTGGGGAATAGGTCAGGTGGATCATGGGAATATCTTTGCGGCCGGTGATCTGGGAAAGGTTCCAACACAACGTTCCATACACACGCAGTAAATCGATCATGGAGGTGCATTCGTCGATGCGGTTGAGGACAAACAGCACCCGGTCTTCAAATGTTCGGGCCGGCAGCGTATCCCGCAAACTGGTGTGGGCTTCGCGCACTGTACCGGCTTTGTGGGGGTCGAAAAGCACCAGCACCAGGTCGGCGATCTGGGCCAGGTCGCCGATAACTTCCTGATAATTGTACCCGCGGTCTCTTTCCGTGATGCTGTCCAGCATGCCGGGTGTATCGATAATGGCCAAGTTTTTCAGAAATGGCGAGTTGACCTTTTTGAGCTTAAAGTGAGATGAAAATCGTTGGCCGTGTTTTTTAAGGGTTTCAAAAGGATATTCCGGGTCGTTGAGCAGAAATTTTCCGTCTCGCTCGTCGGTGATGCGGACCGGCTCATCGGCTGCCGGGCCGTCATCATAGGTAATCACCGTAAAGGAGTCGTCTGTGGGCGCCTGGCCCGTTTTTTGTATCTTTGCTCCTAAAAAGTCATTGATCAGGGTGGATTTTCCGGAAGAGTAATTGCCGATCAACAGGACCTGGGGGCGCCATTTGATGGTTGTTTCAAGGGGCACATCGCTGTAACCGTAACGTGTTGAGACAGGTGTGAGATGTTCGGCCACCATTTCCAACAGCTCTGATCGAAGGGCTTTAATGTAGTTGTCACGATACATGCATCACTCCGGGGTAAGTCCATTCACGCCACGCCGACGGCTGGTCCGTCTAAGTGGGGGTAGCATCGAATGTCAACAAATTCACGTTTATGGCGTTTATATGCAATACATCGATTTAAATCAATAAAGATACGTGGATTTCATTTACACCCGCACCCGCATTGGCACTCGTTCATTTCCGATTTGCGCGCCAGTGCATGAACCAGTTCGCGTTCGGAGACCGGCGCCACCGATTGAACATCGATAACAAAATCGAAAGGCGGTTTGATATTCACGGCGTCCATTAAAGGGCATAGCAGATGCTCGAAATAGGCCTGTAATTGAGCAGGTTCCACCTGGATGTTTACGCGGTCGCCGGGTATTTTGCCCAGCAAATCCTTTTCGAAAGCGGTTAAACCTTCAATGGCAAGGCCGCATATAAAATCAAACGGAATACCCGACGCTGATGGTTGGGACCCGGCATCTTTCGCGGAAACAGTTAATACCAGGGATACTTTTGTCAAGGGACCGACGGTGGGAGCGCCTTCCATGGTAAGATCCTTTTATTCAGGATGGCCGCACCAAAGCGCGGGATCCAGTCAGATATGGCGAACTGCATGCTAAGGGTTCGCGCAAAGATGTGCCCAGACTATAAAACCCCTGGGACCTGGGTGCAAGCGTTTAGATACCAAGTAACCGGTGTGTCGGCATAAAAAAGGGCGCCAAATTGGCGCCCGGAATTTTCTTTGCCGCATTGCGCAGCGTTATATGCCGAAGTAACTTCTTAAGGTAGTGGAGCTGATGCGCTGATTCAGTCTGCGTTTCACATTGGAGCGCAGGGACTTGGATTTGAAGTTAATGACCTTGCATCCGTAGCGGAAATGTTTTTCCATCAGGTCCGGGCAATTGTTGAAATTGCAGCGCAGTTTCAATCCGTTGGAGGTGACTTTTCGCAGGATATGAATTTCCTTGCCGGCCACTTGATTTTCCTTTCGGCACACGGCATCCAGAAATTCCCGGCGGTTTGGTGCACAGCGGGCAAAGGTAACGGCGCGCCCCATCTGACCCAAAGAGTGGCCATCACTGCCGCCGACCATGGCTTTATTCAGGTTAAAACCCAGTACGGAGCATTTCAGATTCCATTTGTTGAGGTTGCTCGCATTGAGCACCTCGACGCCATCCACCATGCTGAACAGCCGATCCCTGGCTTCATTGGAAAATTGAATGTTGCACACACCGGTGTACATGGCACAATAAGGGTGCGCGAAGATGATCACGCATTCATAAGCCCGCGCCCGGCGGATGATCTCCTCCATGGAGAGACTCAGGGAACTCATCACGCCGTGGCCCATATGCGGGGCCACTTCATTGGCATAGAACTTTTTCAGCTCCTTGGTATCATAGAAGTAGACCAGCAGATGAGAACCTTCGGCGGCCGTGATTTCGATCCCCGGAATGCTGAAGATATCATCGTACTTGTCGATCTCCAGGGCACCACGGATTTCATTATGGTCGGTGATGGCAATGCCGATACCCAGTTTGCGCGCCCTGGCAGCGATTTTATGGATATGGTTGAGACCATCGGAATAGTTGGAATGAAAATGAAGATCTACGACCGTATAATTTTTTGAAAGTTGGGGCAGATCCGGACGTTCAAACAGAACACGATCAAGAGAGCGCATGTATGACCCTTTCAAATTCGGCGGTTGAATTTACAAAGAGATCACTCTGCAAAAAGTTTGCCGCATGATCCCATCGCCAAATTGAGATTACATTGATAGTCGATTTTTAAAGTTTTCTCAAGACTTTCTGCCGATGGCCCGGTTTTTTCCGCTACGTTTGGCTTTGTACAAGGCCTCATCCGCACGTTTAATTATTGACTCACTGGTGTCGTCTTTTTGAAAAACCGTCACGCCGATGCTCACGGTCACTGTAAGATAATCATCATTTTGGCCCGTGCTGGTGGCATAGCGGGCGGCGGCAATGGTGTCGCAAATATGACGGCCTTTTTTCAGTGCGTTCTTGAAATTGGCGCCTGGCAACAGGATGGTGAACTCCTCTCCGCCATAGCGTGCAATATAATCATCCCCGCGAATGGAATCCCGGCATTTTTGGCTGAACGCAACCAGAACGCGGTCGCCGATGGGATGCCCGTATTTATCATTAATCTGCTTAAAGTCATCCAGATCGAGCATTAAGAGACTGAATTCGTTATTCATCACGCGGCTGCGTTCAATCATGGTAGCCAGGGCATCGTCAAACGCTTCGCGGTTATAGACGCCCGTCAGGCCATCGGTCATGGATTTGGCTCGTGTGCGCTCCAGTTCCTGGCGTAAGCTGTCCACCTGGCCGGCCAGCAGCTGGACCTGGCGGCGGTCCTGGTCTTTTTTAAGATCGACGATTCCCCGCATCTGGTTGACTTCGAGCGCCAGGGCGGTCTTGATTTTCTTGATATCATCCAACCGGGTAATCTTTTCCATCTTTTCGGACTGATCGTATACCCGGTGGTAAAAATCGCGGTTCTCCACATCGATGTTGGCCATGGCTCTGGTCAGCAACTCGATAATATCCCTGAGCTCTTTTTCACGATCGGCGATATAGTTGTGCTGGTGTTCGATGAATGAAAGGATCTTTTCCTTTTGTTGCTCGAATTGCAGCTCGACGCGCTTGGGTCTTTCTTCCTCGGCAAATTGTTGGTTCAGTTTATCGACATCCTCTTTAAATCGATCGGATTGGATCTCCTTCACATCGATGGCAAAGGATTTGATGAAATGAAAAAGGGCATCGATGCTGCGTAAAAATACATCGCTTTTTTCTTGCAGCAGTGTGGCTCTCTCAACCAACAGTGCCAATTCCGTTTCACTGTCTGTGGGGCGATAGAATAGCTTAAACGACATGGTATGCAAACCTGTTCATCATGGTGATATTGACGGTCCTGAACGACCTAAGGTGAATATCGCCCCTTGGCAGGAAAACTTAATCAGTTTGAAGGCTATATTTGGGATTTATTTGGCCAGCGTTCCCATGATTCCCCGCACGGCATTGGGGATGTCCCCGGGCAGCAGGACCATCTTGGCGTTGTCCGAACTGGCCATGGCTTTAATGGCTTCCACGTATTTCTCACCCAGCAGGTAGGTGACCGGCAGTTCGTTCTGTTTAATGGCATCGGTGACTTTCTGAATCGCCAGCTGGCTGGCTTCGGCCAGCACAACTTTGGCCTTGGCATCTCTTTTGGATGCCTCCAGGCGGCCGTCGGCTTCGAGTACGGCGGCCTCTTTCTCGCCATCGGCGCGGGTGACGGTTGCGCGGCGGGCCCTTTCGGCAGCGGCCTGCTCTTCCATGGCTTTCTGCATGGTCTGGGATGGATTGATATCTTGAATCTCTACGGTTTTCATTACAATCCCCCAGTCGGCGATGTCGTCTGAAATGGCCTCTTTCAGCCTGGCCTTGATGTGGTCGCGGGAGGAGAGGGCGTCATCCAGATCCATCTCCCCGATGATGGAGCGCAGGGAGGTCTGGACCAGGTTGCGGATGGCCAGTTCATAGTCTTCCACGCCGTAGACCGCCTTTTCGGGTGATAAAATGTTGATATAGGAAACCGCATTGGTGATGATCACGGCGTTATCTTTGGTGATCACCTCCTGGGAGGGGATATCCAGGACAATATCCTTGGTGGTCACCTTATAGGCCACGGTGTCCATGTAGGGAATGATGATATTGAGGCCCGGGTTCAACGTGCGGTTGTATTTTCCCAGCCGTTGAACCACATATTTGCTGCCTTGTGGGACAATGCGGACGCCCAATGAGATGGTGATAATGACCATGACAACAAAAACCGAAACCACAATAAAGCCTTCCATAACCGTAATCTCCTTATAACAATTCCAGACCGGCCTGTGATGGCCGGTGAATTTAACGCGCTAAGTGTTCAGGCTGCGGCTGTGCGCGTCCCTTTGCGTCAGACCTGGCCTGGCAGGGTCAGGGTGAAGCGGTGCTGGTGACCACGAGGGTGTTGCCGGAAATTTCCTTGACCACCACCCGGTCGCCCGGAGCCACCGGTTCACTGCAAAAGAAAGCCCACTCATCCGACCCGAGCATGGGAACGGCGAACCGCATCACACCGTTGCGGCCTTCCACCGGCGCTTGAATTACTTGGCCGGTCTGGCCCAACAAGGACTCCCGGGCGATTCCGGCATGGGTGCGGTCGACCATCCGCGGCCTGATATATTTGAACCACAAAAAGGTCATGGCGCATGACGCCAGCGCCCAGATAAAAAGCTGCCAGGTCAATGAAAGTCCTGGTTGAAGCAGCATGAGACCGGCCACCACAATGGCGGCCAGGCCGAACCACACGATGGTGAAGCTGGGTATAAAAATTTCCGAAATGATCAGCAGCATGCCGAAAACCAGCCAGTGCCAATATGCGATCTGAAATTTCATCAATACACCCTCCGGTATTTATTTGGACTGAAACGAGGCGCTCAACGAGTGGCTTTCGAAATCGTCACGGGTAACAGGCCATACCATGTTCAACCATCCGATTCAACTTGATTATCGTCCGATGGCGATATTCATGCGGACAAGAATCGATCGAATCTGTTTTTATGGGAGGATTTCAAAGATGTCCGAGTTTATCTGAAAAACCATGCCGATCGGCATCCGGGTGCCTCCATTCAACACCCCTTTGATATCGTCAATGTCGATAAAGTGCGCCAAGCGCATCCGCCGGAAATTAATCGTTTTGTGCGCTGATAATGGTCCCGTCGCCACACTCGCGCGGCGTCTTTGCCGTCCTTCAGTCAACTATCCCATGTAGAGTTTCAACAGGCAGTTGACGGCGATCAGGGCGTAGAGGGCCGGTGGGAGCATGGCCAGGGCTTTGGCCCGGTTGCTTTCAACCGGTTCCGCAATGGTACGCAAGCCTTGACGAATGCCCAGGGCAAGGCCGACGAGCAGCAGTAGTCCTTGGATCATGGGGATCCATTCGGGAATAAAAGGCGCATAGGGGACATTCGCCGTGCCGAACAGGTTCCACCCGAAGCCGAAGGGATCGGAGACAACCACCAGCAGGTAGTTGTAATTGACCAGCACCGATGGCAGCGAAAATGCGATCCAGGCGAAAATACCCACCGGAATCAACGCATAGGCCGATTGGAGCATCAAAGCGTTCTCGGCAGCAGGTTGCCCGGCCAGCCGGCTCCCCCATTTGGCCGCCAGTTTGAAAAGAGCTGGAAAAACCACCAGCGCACCGGACCACAGCACGGCAACGTAAAGGAGGAAGGGGATCAGTTGCCGGCTTTCGGTGACATTGGCCGCCGCTTTTATCCAACTCCAGGGGCCCAGCATGGTGATGCTGAAGGCAATGGCCACGGCCAGCATGATGATGACGTTGACCATCTCATCTTTGCTTCTCAGCCCCGGATCGGCGCCGAAAGGCCTTACAAAGACCCCTATGTTGTCCTTGGGACAGCTTTTGATGCACTCCATGCAAAAGCCGCAATGGTTGTTGCGGTCCATGGTGCCTGGATATTGATTCCACGGGCAGCCCCATCCTTCCGGACTGCCGCATAGACAGGACTTCTCTTTATGGTGTTTGCAGACCTGGGGATCGATGACCCGCACTTCGGTGACCGAGGCCATGGCGTAGTTGCCCAGAAAGCCGCCCACCGGGCAGAGATACTGACAAAAAACCCGGCGTCGGAAGAAAATCGTCAGAATGAAGGTGGCGCCCAGAATCAGTACGAAAAGGGAGGCCGTGGCCAGGGGCCGGGTGATGAGGATGATGCCGAATGAGATCATGGTCATGAAAATAAAGTTTTGCAGCCACATGTTGCGCAGCTTCCGGGGCCAGTCCAACTGGCGACCGCTGTAGCGATGGTGCAATCCCTTGAAGGGTTTCTTCAGATAATTGACGGCGGTCAATGCCCGTCGGCTGATCCATTCGGCCGGTGCCGGCAGGGGGCAGACCATGCACCACAACCGCGCGCCCAGGGGCACGAAGATGGCCTTAAGGGCAAACCACCATAAAATCCAGACAAAGATGATGGCAATGTTGCGGTTGCCCACGGGGCTGCCCCAGAAGGCGCTCAGGATGAAGAGATAGAAAACCACCAGGCTGGGCACCAGCACCCAGAAATGAAATCCGCGCGAACGCACGGCCTTTTCCAGCAGGGGAACGGCCTTCAGCAGATTCTTGCGGCGGGCGACAACCGGGCGGACCTGTCGGTCGGATGCCGAAGCCCACCACAGCAGGATACTGAGGGTCAGCCAGATGGAGAGCGAGACTGCGGCGTAATAGGCGGTGTTGGGCCCCACGATGAGTTCACCGGTCATGAACGGGTGCAGGTTGCCGCAGGTCTGGGTGCAGCGAAAGACAAATTTCCCGGCATGATCGGCGGTCATTTCGATTTCGCGCACCTTATCCCAATCCACATGGGATTTGCCGTCTTCATCTTCCCAGCGGTATTTCAGATAGGCAATGCCTTCCTGTTTGATGGTAAATTCCAGGTCGTAGCCGTCCAGTAGAAAACCGTGGGTAACGTCCATAGAGGTGGGCTTGAAGATGATGGTGTCGCCTTTGTTGACGAAAATGCGCGCCGGGCTGTAGCCGTATTTATGGGCTTCCAGTTTGATGGTGCGGGTTTGCGGCATGCGGGGTACCAGGCGGTTCACCAGGGGCACAGCCAGCGCGGCTAAAAATAGAACAAATATCAGGATGAAGGCGGTCTTTCTCTGCATGGATACCTACCGGGATTCTTTTTCGTCGGCTTGTTCGGGGGGCGACGGGTTATGGATCAGCTGTTCAAAAAAAGCCAAAGCGCGGGCGCTGCCCCACGGGCGAGCACCGATGGCTTTGCCGACCATGCCGCCGCTTTGATCGATGATGAAGGTGGTGGGAATGGACCGTATGCCGAAGCTGTGTGCCACCTCACCGTCGCTGTCCAGCAAGGCGGTGAAGTTCAGCTTGTTGCGCTGGAAATATTTTTGAACCGTTTCCCGGGATTCACGCAGGTCCACAGCCAGCAGAATAAAATCGCTGGTTTTGAAACGCTGGTGCAGTTTTTCCAGGTCAGGCATCTCGATTTGGCAACTGGGGCACCAGGTGGTCCAGAAATTGATCACCACGACCTTGCCCTTGAGTCCCGAAAGCCGGACGGGGCGACCCTCCAAATCCGAAAGCTCAAAATCTACCGGCGGCGGAATTTTGGGGATCCTGGAGATGCCGAGGTTTGCAAAGTGGCGATCCGGATTCTCGCCAAGGACGCTGTCCAGGGCAGGTGCCAGTGAGGGGAGCCCCAAAGCCAAGCCCAGTATCAGGAGTCCTATCGCCACCGGTGCGCCGATCCACGACTGCCAGGGGTACCTTTTTCGCGGCCGTCTCATTACAGGGTGAACCGGTTGAAAAATGACAGGTAGCCGGGGATCAGAATCAAGGTGTTGGTATACACCATGATGCCCAGAACGACCATTATGGCGCCGCTGATTTTCTCCACCAACCCCATATGCTTTTTAAAGCGTTGGAACAGACGCATGAAATGGCTGACGCCGGCGGCCATTAGCAGGAAAGGCACTCCCAGGCCCACGGAATAGGCCAGCAGGAGCCACACGCCTTGCGCGGTGTTTCCCAGGGTACCAGCATACATCAGGATGGCGCCTAAAATGGGCCCCACGCAGGGTGTCCAGCCGAATGCGAAGGCGGCCCCCAGCAGCATGGCACCGGGCAGCCCCCAGCGATTGCTGTTCAAATTGAAACGCATATCCCTGAACAGCAGCAACCACCGTACCAATCCCAGCTTGATGATGCCGAAAAAGATGATCACAAGACCGGCCAGTTTGGTAATCAGGTCCAGCCGGGCGCTGATCAGGCCGCCCAACCATGTGGCCGTGGCACCCAGGGCGATGAAGACCAGTGTGAAACCGGTCACAAAAAACAGGGCGCTCAGCAGCAATCGGCCTTTAATTTTGGCCGGAAGTATTTCGCCATCGGCAGCATCCTGCATGCGTTGTACCGAGACACCCGACAAAAAGGAGATGTACCCAGGTACCAGGGGCAATACACAGGGGGATAGAAAAGAAATCAGCCCTGCAGTTACCGCCATCCAGATTGAAACATCCGCCGTCATCATGGCAAGCTCCTATTTGTAAAGCACGCCGGGTCTGCCGCGTGTCAGCTCGAGATTTACCTGCACCGTCCCTTTAGTCGGAACCGTCACGGTATGTTTGCCTGTTTTGAGTTTGGCATGACGGTTTTTAATTGTGTAGTTTCCGGGTGGCAGATCCGTAATCCCATTGATACCGTGGGCTTCCAGATAGTTTGCATCCGGAATCGTAAAGTGCCCCTGAGCGTCCGTCACCGCGAAGTAGGGGTTTTTCATCACCATGATATAGGCCTGCATTTCGGCGTGCACATCGCAGCGCAGTTCGACGATGCCCGGTTTGTCGAATACGACGCTCTCGGATTTCCCCGGCTTGTAGCTGCCCAGGTTGAATTTCTTGGTACGCGACAGCGAAAAGACATTGTGATCCACTTTGTCGTTGTTGGGAAACTGCACCGCAGCCCCCGTCGGTATGGGCAGTACATGGGGAATAAATGTCAGGTTCTGCTGGTCCATGCTGAATTTGGCGTGGGAGATAACCATCTCCGGTAGCGGCGCCTTGTTCAGGTAGATAAGGATATTGGCCGCTGACCGCAGGCCCTTGACCTTTACAATTCCGGAGATGGTGCCGGCCAATGCCTGGCCGAAAGGCCATGCCGTGAATAATAGCACCAGGGTCCATCGGGTGAGTGTCGATATGTTCAAAACAAAATTCTCCTTTTGCTTTTTTTTAAAAGGTTAGGGGGCTACCATGCAGTGCTTGTGATGGGAATATCCGGCGCATCCCACTTTTTGCTGGCGACCAGTGATGTATGCGCCGGGCGGTAGACCAGTTCGGCCGTGGCCGTGGGCTCATCATTCGGATTTTCCACCGCGAACCGATACGTCAGGGTCACCGTGGTTTTGGGGCGAATACGTGTGTCGGCAGCCACTGCTGTCGCGCGCCAGAAGGGTACATTCAGATGGCCTTCGGCGTCCCGCAGCACGCGCGCAAATACGGCGCCGGGCTGTTCGACGACATTGCCCTGGTCGGTATCATCCGAGTCGGCCCACGCCGGCAGGCGTTCGCCTTCGATCATCTTCAGCGGCTTGCCGGCTTCATCGCGTACATCGAGCCGCAGCAATACGCTGCGCATGGTTTCACCGGTGGGCACCCAATGCCCCCCGTTGGTGTTGGTGATAAAAACCGAAATCGTCAGTACTTTGTTCTCCACCTGTCCTTCGATCTCCATGGACAGGGCTGTTTTCAACTGGGTCTCCGTACCGCCGTCGAAATGGTGGGGACGGATGTTCTTGGGATCGCGATGGGTGCCCCACATGTCGCGGGCGTGGCCGTCGATGACATAGTTGTCATAGGGCAGCATCTCTTTGCGCCAGCTCATGTGGCAATCCTGGCATTTTTTGCCTTTGTTAGGATCGTCGGGCGCCAACCGGTCCTGCCATTGTTTCCACTCCTGGTAGGTGGTCTGCACCGGCAAAATACCGGCTTGGGACAATCCGAACCCTTGCCACTCTTCGGTGGTATACACCTCTTGCCAATCCCAGGTCTTCCCGTCAGCCAAAGGTTTAAAGTGGCTGTGGCACTGACTGCAATAACGCCCCTCGTTGTAAAGTGGATTATAGGATGCCGCCATGGGCGGGGCGGTAACATCGTCGTACGGTCCATAGATGAGAATGGCGTTGCCGTTCTGGGCACTCTGGCGGTTCAGGGCTGCCTTGAAACCGCTGGGCCTGGCGGGGTCCTTCAAAACGCGCTGCACCTTATGGCAGTAATCGCAACTGATGCCGTCCCACTCCGAGCGCGCCGAATAAAGGGCATCTTGCAGATCCCTGGAGCGCGGATTGGATGATGCAATGGAAGGGGCGTGGCAGGCAATGCAGTCGCCGTCGCTGCCCGGGTTGTCCAGCTTATACCCCGGGCCCTGGTCGGGCCGCTTGAATGCATCGGTACCGTAGTACATCTGCAGTACTTTAGGGTTCGAGGTGGTATGCGCCATTTTGGATTGATCATAGTACTTGGTGACTTTAACATGACAGCGGGAGCAAACCACCGGAGAGATAAATCGATAATCCGCCCGGTCGCCCCGGGGTACGGCATTCAGGAAAACAGGGGGCATCTCCCCGCCGTG
>Ga0210123_1000978_pt1 | contig 15565 bp, 12 predicted proteins | sample Muzzi_PWB_D2_FD_185535 | JGI IMG/M metagenome (GOLD analysis project Ga0210123, IMG submission 185535) | Wetland microbial communities from San Francisco Bay, California, USA, that impact long-term carbon sequestration - Muzzi_PWB_D2 (SPAdes) | ecosystem: Environmental > Aquatic > Marine >... | reverse complement strand
ATATGGGTGATCTGACCGCCGGTATCGCTCAAGGCCTCATCCAGACCGGGGTAAATGGGGATTCCGTTGGCAAGCCCGTCGAGCACCTGGCCGGCATCCTGGCCGGCATAGGTGCTGTCGATAACCCCCAGGACGCGATAGCGCCGCGTAAAGCGTACCAGCCCATGGGCGGTCTTGCCATAGGTGGTGTTAAAGGCGCCCTGGCAGTAAATGACCGCATGGCCATCCAGTGGGGTGTTCTCGATGGTGTCCACTCAGTTCCCCCTTCCTGTAAGCACCGCCACATACCGGTCGCCGGGCAGCGCTGATTTTTGATGGAAGTCGATAAGGGCAATCAGCCCGGCCATGGATGCCGGCAACACCTGCAAGCCCTCATTTTCTCTTATGGTTTTGGCCAACCGGCGCATACCGCGATCCGTGGCATCGGCAGCCCAGCCTTTGGTGGCGTAGATCGCTTCCAAAGCCAGATCGCCGTCGATGGCGTGCCAGTTGATCAGCGGCTCGTTGACAGGCGTTTCCCGTATCTTTTGCGGGGGCAGATCGGCGCAATTGCGCAAGCCTTTCAGATAAGAGCGTACGATTGGATTCTTGCCAAAGGACGAACCCGCCACCATGCGGGGCATGCGGGAAGTCTTGCCGCGCCGGTAAAGGCTCAAAAACCCCTTGTAGATGCCGGCCAGCGTGCTACCGTTGGATACCGGTACCGCCACGGCGGCCGGCGCATCGCGCAGCTCGTCATAAATCTCATAAGCGATGCCTCCGTAAGCCTGCAATTGCAGCATGGTATTGTCGCCGCCCGGGTTGGCATCATAGTATTCCTTCTCCGCCGCGTAGACGCTGGAGCTTTCCACGGCCGCCTCGTAATCACCGGGAACCCGCAAGATATCGGCTTGCAAAGCACGGATCTCATCGATGCGTTTGGTATGATAGCCTTCCGGGATGAAGATGACGCACCGCAGTCCGGCCAGCTTGGCGGCCGTGGCCAGGGCCACGCCATAATTGCCGCAGGTAGCCACGGTGATCGCTTCGAACCCGCGACGCAGGGCGTCCATGGCCTGGGCAAAGGCAATGCGGTCCTTCTGGGTGCCGGTGGGGTTGCCGCCTTCGAATTTCAGAAAGAGCTGACGGATGCCCATGGTACGTTCCACGTTGCGTGCCCGCACCAGGGTGGTATCACCGACTTCCGAATCGATGATATCTTCATAAGCCTCCAGGCGGTGATCCAAGGGTTGCTCAGCATCAGCCGCAACCCGGCGCTGGTTCTCGATCTCGGTGGTCAACGCATTCGGATCGCCGATGGCACCGTCCAGGATGGTAGTCGGGTGAAGCATATCGTTCATGACGCGAATCCCATTCATGGTTAATGCTTACAAGATACCAGCACAACAGCGCACCGCTAATCAGCAACGAGCGTGCCACATATAATTATCGTGTGATTCAAGAATGTTATCGACCGGACAGCAAAAACATGCCCTGTGGCTTCCGCTATTTTACCTAACGGTCAGAGGCAACCGCCGTTTATCATCAACAAACGGAATCGGCAGTTCCGATCCCGGCGCAACATACGACCCGCAGGTTGTTGCGCAAGGCATAAGATACCGAAATGGCAAAGAAGATAACCATGGGGATTTTCACCCCATAAAGTCCTCTTTATGCAGACCGTATTTTTGCATCAGCTTGTGCAGCTGACGAGAGGAGATCGCGGCTTTCTCCGCTGAATGGTTGATGCGGCCTTTGTTGGCCAGCAAAAGGGCTTTAAGGTACTGGCGCTCGAAATCCTCCACGGCCAGGTTGCGGGCCGTTGCCAAAGGCAGACCGCTGGTGACCGGCACCGAAACGGGTTCACGTAAATCGCCCTCGAACAATTCGCCTGGGAAGCTCTCCTGGGATAAGACCGCGGACGGTTCAAGAATGTAAGCCCGCTCGATAAGGTTTTCAAGTTCGCGGATATTGCCGGGCCATTCGTATTGCTTCAGGGCGGCAATGACCCGCGGCTCGGCCGAATGGATGCCTTTCTGCATCTCTTTGTTCAACCGTCGAATAAATCGATCGATCAAATCGGGTATGTCCCCAGCGCGTTGCCGCAGCGGGGGTATTCCGATGGGAAAGACATTAAGGCGGTAGTACAGATCTTTTCGATATCTGCCGGCATCCACCGCAGACTTGAGATCGTCGTTGGTCGCCGTGATGATGCGCACATCCGCCGTCATGACCTCGGCCCCTCCCACGCGGCTGTAAGTGCCGTCCTGGAGCACCTGGAGCAGCTTGATCTGGGCCGCCGGCGTGAGGGTGCCGATTTCATCGAGAAAGATGGTCCCGCCTTTGGCAATCTCGAATTTACCGGGTTTTCTCCGGTCTGCACCGGTGAAGGCGCCCCTTTCATGGCCGAATAGCTCGCTTTCTACCAGCGTATCGGGAACGGCGCCGCAATGCACGCTGATGAAGGCCTGTTCGGATCGATTGCTGTGGCTGTGGATGAGTTTGGCCAGCATGGTTTTGCCGGTGCCGGTCTCGCCGGTGAGCAAGACGGTTGACTTTGTGCGCGCCACCAGCCTTATTTTGTCGTAAACCTGCTGCATTTCCGAATGCCTGGTCTGTACCGCCTTGAGCACTTCAGCCCCCCAGAACCGGTCACGAAGATGGTCCAATTCCAGGGCGACAATTCGAAAAGCATCCAGGTCGTCCACCACCAGGCGCACCTCAGACGGATCGATGGGATAGGTCAGGTAGTCGTCCGCGCCGGCTTTGACCGTGCTTACCGCGCTGCGGATTCGTTCTTTGCCGGCCATTACCACCACGGCGGCCTCATCGCAATTGGTCCTAAAATCGGCAAAGCGGTTGCCTGCTTCTTTGCGGTCGGTCCCCTGAAGGAGCATTTCGAGATCGATGAAAATAAGGTCGGGATGGGTTTTGCGGACGATGGCAAGGGCATTTTCCAGGGTTCCGGCCATACCAAAACGGCTACCATCGGGCAGTGCCTGCCCCACGGTGCGACAGATTTCCTTGGCTTCGGCGGCGATCAAAATGTGTTTCATGGCAATTGGCGTATTGGTAACTTCAGACTGCTGTAACAACGGATCGAGCGGTTCTTTTACTCCAAAATTCATTTTGCCCCATGTAACATAGGTTCATCTTATATACCGCTCCCCGTTTTGTAATTCAACAACTTTACCTATCCCCGCGGCTTTCGGCTCACGGACAACGGCAATACGCCCGAAGGCGGTACTACGACTTCCGGTTCGCTGCCCTAAAAACAACTAACACTGTCATATTCGGAGGTTGCGAATTTGGCATGGAGTTTGAGACGGTATGATCAACCCCACATGAAATGGAAGGAAAGGCCATGTCCGTTCCCAAAAAAATATTGGCGGCCTGCGACAACTCGCCCCAAGCGGCAGAGGTGGTCGATTATGCCGCCGGCCTGGCGCACAAGACGGGTGCCGCCCTTATCCTGGCCCATATCATCGATATTCGCGGCATTGAAGCGGTGCAGCATGCCTTCGGCAGACTTCCCAACCTGGAAGGTATCGAGTGGTCCAAATATCGGGCCGACTTGGTTCGGGACCGGTACTTTGAGCTGAAGCAACTGCTTGGCATGCACCGGGATAAACAATTAGAGGTGGAAACCGTTGTCAATGTCGGTATGGTCTACAAAGAGTTGCTCGCGCTGGTGGATGACCGCAAGGCCGATCTATTGGTGGTGGGGGCATCACGGCACAATCTGTTGTCGGAACACTTGATGGGGTCGACGGCCAATAAACTGTTTCGTCTATGCCCGATACCGCTGATCAGTGTGGGCCGCAGCATGCTGCGGGCAAACGCATCAGCATTTTGAAAAAGCCGGGCACCGCCACCGACAACCTGCACAAGGCGCAGGCCACCATATAGGTTCCCAATAAGACAAAATTTCATCAAACCTGGAGTTGATACGGAACTAATGCTTCTTAAACAGATGCTGTAGGATCAACGGTCTCTGGAACCAACGGTTCCGGCCGGAAGGGTCAACATATTTATGCCCTATCAATTCATTGCCTTACGGTTCTGGCATGTTGGTTGCGTAAGCTCAAGCTATGGGCTCGCGCAAAAATAAATTTACATTTTTATGCGCCGATGCATCCTGCCTGGCGATGTTGCCCAAACGCAGCAATATCTCGATATTCCTGCACTTGGGCGCCTTGCCAGACAGGCGCCTCAACACCTAAAAATGTAAATTTATTTTTGCGCGAGCCCTAAGGCGAACCATAATAAAGAGCGCACATTGAATACTTCCCTGCCCCAAAAACTTACCGTTGCGATCCAGGGTGTCGTCATACCGGTTTCATGGGATTCCTGCGGCGAACCGACAGCTCTGGCCGTCGCCGGATTCGACGAAAGGGAATACCGGCTGGTCCATGATGAAGCCTTTGGCGGACTGTATGCCTGTATCGGGCAAAGCGTCATTGTTGAGGGACGTCGCATCGAGAGGGACAAAACAACTTGGCTTATGGTGGAATCTTACAAAACCGGTTGAACGCATTCGTTTCGGCCGGTCACTACAATAAACATAATTGGAGGTGGCCATGCAGACAGTCAATAAAATTATGGTGGCGGTGGATTTTTCCCAATACTCCCCGGCAGCGGTGCGCTATGCAGTTGACCTGGCTAAGGATGTCGGCGCAGAAGTCCTGTTGGTCAACGTATACAATCAGCGAGACATCAACGTGCTCAAAAAGATCGAAATAGAATACCCTAAATTTTCATTCAATCAGTATTATGAAGAAAACCTCCTGGATCGGCGATCCCGGCTTGAAGCGCTTGCTGATGAGTGCAAGTCCGAAGCACCTGATGTGAAGACAGTCTCCCTTGTCCTGGCCGGCGTACCGCATGAAGAACTGCTCAAAGCCATCGATGACCGGCAACCGGATTTGCTCGTGGTGGGTATCAAAGGCCGATCGAATCTGATGGACGCCCTCACCGGCTCCTGCGCCCGCAGACTATTTCGCCACAGCCCGATCCCGGTATTAAGCATCCGTAGAAGGCACGCTTGAAGCAGCATTGAGCAACACTGCCCGACATGGTTAAACCTGCTGGCAGGACGCGAAAAGCGTTGCATGCCCCATTGCGTTCAAAGCACCGCCTGGCAGCCTATAAAGCAAAGATCTGGGCAAAGATCTCATTGTCGGCAAAACCGTCCAGCGCCGCGGCGCCGCTGCGACAGGAAGCCGAACACAATCCGCAGCCTTTGCATAGCACGGTATTGACTTCTGCCACTAGTTTGGCGTTCAGGGCAATGGCGCTGTAAGGGCACACCTCGCTGCACACCCCGCACCCGGTGCACATCTCTTGATCGACGCTCGCGGTACGTCCGCCCACTTGAATGGTGGGTTTGCTTAGGACGATGGCAGCGCGTGCAGCCGCGGCCTGAGCCTGGGCCACTGTTTCATCCACGGGATTGGGGCCGTGCGCCAGACCGCAGACAAAGATGCCGTCAGTGGCAAAATCCACCGGCCGCATCTTGACGTGTGCTTCGTTGAAGAATCCATCGGCATTGACAGGCACTTTGAAGGCCTGGGCAAGCCTGCTGTTGACCGGTGGAACAATGGCCGTGGCCAGTATCAGCATGTCGGGGTTCAGCGAAAGCCGCCGGTCGAGCACATCATCTGTAAACGTTACCTGCAAGGCTTCCCCATGTTCCTGAACCTCCAGGCCATCCTCGTGGTCATAACGCAGGAAATGAATCCCTTCTTCACGGGCCTGGCGGTATAAATTCTCCCGCAGGCCGTAGGTGCGCATATCGCGGTAGAGAATGTAAACCTGCATCTGCGGCTTGGCGGACTTAAGCTTCAAGGCGTTTTTAACCGAATGGGTGCAGCACACCTTGGAGCAATAGGGGCGCTGGGGGATGCGCGACCCTACGCATTGTATAAAGACGATGGATTGCACCTCCCGGAAGCCATCTTCTTCGGCCTTGAGCAACGCATCGAGTTCCAGGGCCGTCATCACCCGCGCATGGCTGCCGTAAAGGTGTTCCTTTGGCTTGAGCTCGCTGGCACCGGTGGCGATAATGGCGGCGCCATGCTCAATGTCCACTGGGCTGCCGTTGTTCTGAATGGTGGTCGTAAAATGTCCCATGGATCCGGTCACCTTGCGGACTTGGGCATTCATATAGATCTGGATGCGCGTGTCGGACTGAACTTCGTGAATCAGCTCATCCAGCGCAATGGCCACATCCTCTCCTTTCCAGGTTTCCAGGATATGGTGGGCCTGGCCGCCCAAACGGTCGGATTTTTCAATCAGGTGGGTGACAAAGCCCTGCCTGGCCATGTTTTTGGCAGCCGTCAAGCCGGCCAGGCCGCCGCCAATGACCAGGGCCTCCTGGTTGATCTGCACCTCTTGCTCATACAACGGTTGCATGAGGGTCGACTTTTGCACGGCCATGCGCACCAGATCCTTGGATTTGCGGGTGGCTGCCTGCGGTTCGTTCACATGCACCCAGGAGCAATGGTTGCGGATGTTGGCCATCTCGAAGAGGTATTTGTTCAAACCCGCGGATTGAAGGGTTTCCTGAAACAAAGTTTCGTGGGACCTGGGTGTACAAGCAGCCACCACCACGCGATTAAGCTTTCTATGCTTAATGGTTTCGGCCATGGTCTTTTGGGTATCCTGGCTGCAGGAGAACTGGCTGGTTGTGGCGTAAGCCACGTGGGGCAGTGTGCGGGCATATTCCGCCACGGCCTCCACATCCACCACACCGGCAATGTTGGAGCCACAGTGGCAGATGAATACCCCGATGCGGGGAGCCAAACCTTGGATATCCTGCTGAACCGGTGCTGACTTGGCTTTGATTTGCGACCAGCGTGCGTCGGACATTGCGGCGCCCACGGCTCCCACGGCCGCACTGGCACTGATCACCGAGGAGGAGATGTCCTGGGGTGAATGGGCCGCGCCGCAGACCAGCACATTGGGCCTGGAGGTATTCACCGGTGTAAAACTGCTGGTGACGGGAAAGCCGTCCGTGTCCAGTTCGATGCCCAGCTTCCCGGACAATTTCCGGTTGTCCGGGTGGAGACACATACCTACAGAGAGCACCAGGATATCGAAATCTTCTTCATATCGACGGCCGGCTTGGTCGGTGTAAGCGATCCGCAGCAGGCACCCGTCGGTTTGTTCCACTTCAGCGATGCGCGATTTGATAAAGCGCACGCCATATTTGTCTCGAGACTGAATATAGTATGTCTCGAAATCCTTACCCTGGGTTCGCATGTCGATATAGAAGATAGCCGTGTCCAGTCCGGCCACGCGCTCCTTGGCCACGACGGCTTCCTTGATGGCGTTAGTGCAGCATACGGCGCTGCAGTAGCGACCGGCCCCGGGATGCACATCCCGCGATCCCACGCACTGCAACCACGCTATTTTTTTTGGTTTTTTATGGTCAAAGGGGCGCACCACCTGCCCCGAAAAGGGTCCCGAGGTGCTGAGCATGCGTTCGAACTCCAAGCTGGTTATGACATTGGCGAAGCGCTGGTAACCATAGACATCATATCTGCGGGGATCATATGGGACGAACCCTGACGTGACCACGATGGCCCCCACATTGAGGGTGAGTCGCCGCGGTGCGTCATCGAAGTTCACGGCCCCGGCCGGGCAAAGCTTGGCACAGGCCCCGCATTTGCCCCTCTGCAGATAAATGCAAGCCTTGGCATCGATGGCGTACTTCAACGGCACGGCCTGGGGATAGAGCACATAAGCGGCGCGGCGCCTGACCAGCCCCTGGTTAAAGGTGTCCGTGACTTTTTGGGGGCACTTTTCGGCGCACAGGCCGCAGGCAATGCATTTTTGCATGTCAATATAGCGCGGCTGCTGTTGAATGGTGACCTGAAAACGGCCGGGCTCCCCCGACAAAGCCTCAACCTCGGCCAGGGTGAGAATTTCAATGTCAGGATGCCGGCCGACCTCGACCAGTACGGGCGAAATGATTCACATCGCGCAGTCGTTGGTTGGAAAGGTCTTGTACAAACGGGCCATGGAGCCACCGATGGCCGGCGATTGCTCGAGAAGATGGACATAGTATCCGAGGTTGGCCAGATTCAAGGCGGCCTGCATGCCGCTGATGCCACCGCCGATAACCAGGACAGCGCCGTTGTCGTTGATTTGCATGGGGTTTCTCCTAAATAGAATTAGGACGCCGCCAACCCTGCGCCCTACAGCGTCCGGGTCAGCGCCGGACCATCATCCGCAAGAGATTTAGATTGATCTAGAAAATTTTCAATACCGCCGATGTCCAGTTTGTTTTGGTCCAACCCCAGCGTCGCTGCATCGCATCCCAGGCTCATGCCCAGCAGTTGGGGGTAGAGAATGGAAGCCAGTTTCAATCCATTGCCGTTTTGCGCCGCTTGAAGATGCTGGACGGCATCGAACTGAATCTGGCAATAGGTGCAGGCGACACATAGATAGTTGGCCCCTGACAGTTTGGCGTCCGCCAGTTTCTGATTCATCAACGCCACCGACAGGGATGAATTCTTTTCCCATAGCGGGTTTCCGCAACATTCCAGACGTTTGTTCCATTGCACACTTTGGGCTCCAGTGAGATCGATCAACTTTTCAAAGATGCTGGGTGCCAAGGGGTCGTCAAAGCGGGTTACTTTGCTGGGCCTCAGCGCATGACAGCCGTAATGAGGTGCTATCTTGAGTCCCTTGTAGGGACGTCGAACCTTGGCGGCAATGGCGTCCGGACCGACATCGTGGATCAGGACGGACAGCAGATGCCGGACGTTGGCGGTACCAGTCCAATGCAGTCCTTCTTCGGCCAGCAGGCGGTTGATCCTCGCTTTGAGGTCCGGCTGCTCCTGCGACCAGTGCCGGGCGTGCTGCAGACTGCCGAAACAGCATTTGCAGGGTGTCAGGATATCCAGCCCACGGGCTTCAGCCAGGGCGAAGTTGCGCGCGGCCGAGAACAGGTAGGCATCCGCATCCAGCATTCGGGTGGGGTAGCCGCAGCAGTTAAATTCGATGTCGACACAATCCACGTCCAGCGCCTTGAGGATAGCGCGCGTGGATGTCCCATAGTGGGCCAGGTAATACGGGATCTTGCAGCCCAGAAAGAGAGCGTAGGTCATCGGCAGATCCTTTCAGGCAGTGGCTTTTTCGGGGCTCGTAGAGCGGCTCTGCGCGTCTTTGCGCCAAGCCAGGTTTTTAAGCGTATTCAACACTTCGGTCACCTGGACTCCCTGAGGGCACTGCTCCTGGCATTTGTAGCAGGTCGTGCAATCCCAGATCATGGTTGCGCCCATGGCCAGATCCATCAGGCCCAATCCCACGGCATGCATGATTTGATGGGGCAGCAGTTTCAGCGCCTCTCCCGGATTCGGATGACAGGCCACCACCGGGCATACATTGGTGCAGGTCTGGCATTCGAAGCAGGTTGCAAAGGCCGTCGCAGCCATCCAGGGCATCTCATCGGCATCTGTCCTGGCTATGGCGGCCGATATTTCGTCGGATTGGGCATGGATGACGTGGCCGTTTTGCCGGCGTAATCGCAAATAAGGAGCTGGGTGACCGTTCTTTTCCAGTTGCCTGCGAGCCGCGAACCAGATGTCCTGCAAATTGATACCCGATGGGCAGATGCTCGTGCAGCGATAGCAATCCGTACAGATAAAGCTGCCGTCGCTGAGGCGACTCAACTCCTGGTCTTTTAATTGATTGTTTCCAGCCATACTGAATGTCAGCAGCAGTTTTTCCGAAGGCAGGATCGCTTCGTTGCCCATGAGTTGAAACACCGGGCCGACGCTGCAATGGGTGCTGCATGCGCCGCAATGTGTGCAGGCATCCAACGCCATAGCCCTTTGGGTTGCCTTGGCGGGTGTATCCTGTTCTCTTGTTTCTTTTGGATTGCTGACGGCGCTGACGATAAGGCTCAACGGGCTCACGATCATGTGAAACAACCGGCTGAAGGGCAGGTAGGCCAATCCTGCGAAACAGGCGATAAAATGAAGATACCAGAGCATCACATCCATGCGCACATCATTGAAAAAAGATGCCATGGGGGCGAAAAGGCGTGACAAACCGTAGGAGACGAAGGCCGATTGGGGACGGTCATGGCACTGCATGCAGCTCTCTTCATGGAGGCTCAGCCCCTCTTCCAGCACCTGCTCGTCGACATCCATCTCCAATGCGTCGACCATCACGCCGAAGTTCGCGGCCCAATAGGCTTTCAAGGGAGCGACCTCTTCAGGGTCGTCCGTACCCATATAGTCCGCAGCCATATCATCGAATATCGGTTCCGAAATGATCTGGGCCCCTTCCAGGGCAAACCCCGATGCAATGATGACAAATAAAATGACAATGGCAATGATATCGACGTGGTTGGTGGTCATTCGCAAGCGATTGATTTTGACACGGCGGTAAACGGCCAGGGCGACGCCGACCAAGACCATCATGCCCATCAGGTTTCTTAAAAAGTAGAATGGGTTAACGGTGGAGATATAGCCGGAGAAAAGGGGTTCGGTAATCTGCCCGTCCAGGGCATGCATCAAAGTCAGGCCGATGAATCCGAAAAACATCAACCCGTGCATCAGCCAGCGGACGAAGTCCTGCTTGATCACCCGGAGCTGCAAAACAGCGTCCGCAATAAAAACGATCAGGGCCTTTACGGCGCTAATGCCAAAAACGGTTTTGAGCAAACCGCAAAGGACCGATTTAGCACGCCGGCCAGCCGGGACATGGGTGTCAGAAGGTCCGATGTCAAGCTTAAACCAGCGGTAAATCCGCAAAAACAAACCCACGAGAAAGATCGTCAAGGATAAGTAGAATAGCTGCGTCATGATCATCATGCCGATCCCCGACGACCTTTAATTGGCTTTGCTCAGGGCATCCACCAATTGTGCCCGCTTGTTTTCCAACCGCTCCTTGAGAATTTTGCCAACACCACGCATAAATACGAAACCCAATTCATAGTCCGAGTAGAACAACTTCTCCAGGGCATTGCTGTTCCAGCAGAGTACCTTAGAGTCCTGCAGCGTTCTGGCATCTGCAATATATTTTCGCTTCTCGGTATCCACGACGGATGAAATGCCGAACGCCCGGCCCGGATAGACGTCCTTGATGCGATAAGGATGACTGGAATCGATGCTGATCTCAAGGGATACCCTGCCCTCAACCAAAGCGAACAGGTACTCGGCATACTGGCCATCCCTGAAAATGTACTGACCCTGCTTGTATTTCCGCGTATAGGTAATTTCCTTTATTTTATTCAGCTTCCTCTCGTCACAGGTTGCCAACATCTTCAATGACCTCAGATCGTTCATCTCGAGCATTGGATTCTCCTTTCCCAAAACCCTGTGCAATGGGGCAAAGCGTAGCGTTGTTTTTCTTACTCGTTGATATAATGAGGTAGTTACATGAGGTAAGGTCACCCCATTGTTTAAATAACCATGCCATGCATTCATCACCAATTGACATCACCATAACTGCAGGGGACACACTTCTTCGGCGTGATCTCTACCGTCGCAAGGCAGGTTTGCTCCTGTGACACTTGAGATGGCTTCCCTGGCCCGGCCGAGATTTCCCTCGGGCAATGTCGGGCGCGATTTAAAATTGCATAATCAGGCTAATTGAACTCAACAGATCATTTCTGATCTGACTTAAAGACTTTGGGATGTTGAGTTGCCCTTTGGCCGATAAGAAATCGGGTCAAAGTCACTCAACCGGAAGCATGGAGGCAAATCAGATTCATTTTCAGGATATACTCTACTTAAAGAGTATGAATTAAAATCTGTGTCTGCGTCAAGATAAATTTGAGGATCAGATGACCGGATCTGGTTTGGGGGCGCCACCGGGATGATCGAAGCCTCGTCTGAAATAGAATGGTCAGGAAGCCAGGCGCAAAAACGCATGATTGAATTTCAGCTGATCAGTCGGCGGATCACGTGGGCATGTTTTTTAGCCGCACCGCCGTGGGGTAGGATGGCCCTTCTGGCGGCCAGGCCCACGGCCTGAGCCAGGTCGGGGCATTGCATCCATTGTGCGGCAATGCCGGCCATATCGTCGGCGCCGCGAACCTGAATCCCGCCGCCGTTGGATTGAATCATCTCTTTGGCATCGGCAAAATCCTCCATGGACGGGCCATAGATCACCGGTTTGCCCCACATGGCCGGCTCCATAATGTTTTGCCCCCCTTTGGGAACCAGACTGCCGCCGCAGAACACCATATCGGCGATGCCATAAGTAGCGGAGAGCTCACCGATGGTGTCCAAAACCATCACGGGCGCTTGGCGGGGACAGGTGTCGCTGATCTGAGTCCGCAGCTGGCATTCCAAACCGTGGGCCGTCGCCCATTGCCGAATCTGATCGGCACGTTCGATATGGCGCGGGGCGATGATCAATAAAGCATGCGGGCATTGCCGCCGGAGTTGGACGAAGGCCTCCAGAATCACCTGTTCTTCCGGGTTACGCGTACTGCCGGCCACGAAGACGGGCGTATCGACAGTCACGCTGTAGAGTGCCTGGGCCCATTGTCTGGCACCATGGTCTTTCAATGGATCGGGCACATCGAATTTGGCGTTGCCGCCAACGGAAATGCGCGCTGCGTCAGCACCAAGGGATTGAATCCTCCTGGCATCATCCACACTGATCATGCTGAAAGCATCCACATGGGACAGGGTATAGGCCATCAGCGAACGCACCTTGCGGTACCTTTGAATACTGCGAACGGAGATACGACCGTTGGCGATGGCAATACGAACGCCCATGCGCCGGGCGCTAACAATCAAATTGGGCCAGATTTCGGTTTCCAGCAAGACCAGAACATCCGGTTGAACAGCCGCCAGCGCTTTTCGGGCGGGGCCAACCAGATCCAAAGGGGCGAAAAAGCAGGTTGCCGATGCGCCCAAAAGTTCCCGGGCACGGGCCAATCCCTGTTCGCGAAGGGTGGAAAGGAAGATGGCACCCTGGGGATAATGATGCAGCAGAACCTTGCAAATGGCGGCGGCCACCCCGACCTCACCCACCGACACGGCATGTATCCAGATGCGCGGGCGCCTTGCGTGGTCCGGGAACAGGGCTCGCGGATAGCGCCCCATACGCTGATAAAAACGCTCAAAGTTGTGGCCGCGGAAACGATGGTGCAGCCATATCAGCGGCACTGCGATGACCGAACTGCAGGTGGTCAGCAGTTTATATGCAACATAGCTGGAATTCATTGACGTGGGATTTCAACAAACTGACCGCCTTTGATTTTCAGTAGGCTTAGGCTCTTAATGGCCTCACCGTTTTCAGCAAATGCTGTCGGACCGGTGACGCCATCAGGTTCGAAGACCTGTAAAAGGGCGTTTCGCAGGGTATGGCGGTGGCTGATCTCCGCATGGGCCAGAAGCTTGAACATCAGCCGCGCAGTATCGAAAGCAAAGGCTTCGATGATGCCGGGTTCGGACCCGTACAAATTCTGAAAGGCTTGAACAAACTGACGTACCGGCTCCTCCGGGCTTTGGCTGAAAAACCCCTCGGCCATGATTGCGTTTTGCGCGTAATCCCGGGTCATGGTGATCAGTTGTTCGGAATGCCACAGGTTGGTACCGGCCAAATAGATATCCCGGATGTCATGGTAGGCCAGTTGCGGCAGGATCAATCCGGCTTTATTGGGAGCATCCGGAATGAACAGCACATCGAAATCGATATGCGGTTCGGCAATCTCCGGTTGCTGCTGCCGTCCCAGGGCCGGGCCTTTGATGCGATCCTGATCGGGGTCCTGGAAAAAGAGGCCGGTCAGCCGTGAAACCGGATCGGGCAACACATCATCCAAACTGTCCGCGGCAGCGGAAACCTTGCTGAAATAGGGATTCTCTTCAATGGTAACGGCAGACTTTTGTTGAAATTCTTCAGGCAGTGTATAATAGGTCCCGACCAATTTTCGAATGGCGGTGGCGAAGTCGGTCTGCTGTGTATCATAGGCTTCAACCCCCGTTACGCGTCCGCCCTGTCGAATCACCTCGTCCCAAAAGAGGGTCATAAAGGTTCGCCCGTAAGGTTCCTTGGGGTACATGATAGCAAAATCCCGCAGCCCCACGCTGTTGGCAAAATAGCTCACCAACGCTTTGACCTGGCTTTGGGGTGTAATGAAATGCCTGAAAATAAAATCCCCGATCTCCGTAATATCGGGCTTCTGGGTAAAGGTCACCATGGGGATGTTCAGTTTCTGGGCCTCCGCCGCAGCCGAAGGCGCCGTCACAATGGGGCCTACAATGGCCCCTACCCCGGCCTCAGCCAGCTCTCTGACACGTTGAACCGCCGTGCTATCATCCGAGGCGGTATCCTTGATAACCAGCCGTATGGCTGGCGGCTGCTCCTGCGCCCCTGATTGTAAAAGACTAAGGGCCAGCTCAATGCCGTTCAAAGCCCGCTGACCATATAATTGATAGGAGCCGCTCAGCGGGAGCAGGCATCCAATGGTATGGGGAACAAAACTTAATCGCTGCTCGAGGGTGTCGATAATCTGGGCAGCATCCTGGGCGTACATATGGTTCGGGTAGGCCTCCTGGAAGGCGATTAAAAGCTCCAGGGCCTCGTCATAATTTTCAAGCACCACCTGCAGCGTGGCATACCGATACATGAGATGGCTGCGGGCCAGGTCATCATCCATCTGATCCCACAGAGCCTGGATATCATCACCGTTGAGCTGCCCGATACCTGCCTTGAGATTTTCCGCCCACGATTCTTTTTCAGCCTCGGGCGCGGAGATGTAGAGCATATAAGTATACGCCACGGCATTGGCCGTTTGACCGGCTTCGCTGTGCTGGCGCGCCAAACGCCGCCATAATTTCCGCCGTGTTTCATTATCAGGGTTGGTACTGAGCATCTCTTCAGCCTGGGCGATGGCCTCCGCAGGCTTTTGATCTTGGATCAACAAATCGATGATGGCCAGGCGGGCATCGTTCGCCAGAGGGCTTTGGGGAAATTGGGTCACCAGCCGCTGATAGAATGCCTGGGAGGCATCATAGATACCCTGCTGCCGATAGATCGATCCAATCCGACTCAAGGCCATATCCGCCCTGCTCCCTTGTGGATATTGACTCAAATAACGGCTGTAACTTGCCAGGGCATGATCATAATCACTGCGTGCCAGATGTTGCTCGCCCTGTTGAAATAAGAGCGCTCCCGGACCTGTGTCCTGGGGCTGCGTTTCATGAGTATACGGCGGCGCAGTAACGCAACCGCCAATGAGCAAAACAACCAGCAGGATCCAGCAGTATGTATGGCATGGTTTCATGGATAAGGAATTTTGGTGATGCCGCTTTCGTCAAAAGCCAGTGGATAAGGGCCTCGGTTTTTTGGGCTCAATCTACACCAAAATCAAATATTGTCAAACCTTTATTCAAATTCACCGGGGCCGCGCCACTTATCTTGACAGAATCGTTTGGAAAACCGTATAGTAACGTGACTTTCTCGGGAAGCCGCTCCGATTTTTGAACTGCAGACAGTGTCCGACCGACCTGGATTGCGCAGCTTTGACGCCAGGGGAAGCGGCCAATGGTTGACACAACTTGGTTGTTGAATCGTGTGCCCTCCCCTATAAGCTATCTCAAAAAAACGGTTT
>Ga0210123_1000977_pt1 | contig 15569 bp, 13 predicted proteins | sample Muzzi_PWB_D2_FD_185535 | JGI IMG/M metagenome (GOLD analysis project Ga0210123, IMG submission 185535) | Wetland microbial communities from San Francisco Bay, California, USA, that impact long-term carbon sequestration - Muzzi_PWB_D2 (SPAdes) | ecosystem: Environmental > Aquatic > Marine >... | reverse complement strand
CCACGGCCGGCAGTCCTTCGGGCACGGCCGCGATCGCCAGGGCGAGACCGGCCTCGACCATCTGAAACAGCTCGGCCCCCTGCGCCACCCCGACACCGATCACCACGGCCGCGACAGCCAGCGTGCCCCACACGAGGTGACGGCCCAGCGTGTCGAGGCGGTACTCGAGCGGCGTCTTCTCGTCGGGAATCTCGCCCGCCAGTCGCCCCAGGCGGCCCAGCTGCGTCTCCATGCCTGTTCCCACCACCACGGCGGTGCCGGACCCCGACGCGACGGCCGTAGACTTGTAGACCATGTTGATGCGATCGGGGAGCGTGTCGGCGACCTCCCGTCGAGCTCCGGGGTCCTTGGCGACGGGCATCGACTCCCCGGTCAACGGCGCTTCGTTCACCTGCAGGTCCGCGACCTCGACGAGGCGCGCGTCGGCGGGCACTGCCTCTCCTTCGGCCAGCCGGATCACGTCGCCCGGTACCAGGTCGCGAGCTTCGATCTGCTGGACGTCGCCGCCGCGGACGACGGTTGCCTCGGGAACTTCGAGCTCGAGCAGGGCCTCCATGGCGCGCCGGGCGCGCAGCTCGGTCACGAAGCCGAGCATGGTGTTGAGCAGGAGGACGACGCCGATGGCGATCGCCTCGGGAGCTTCGCCGAAGGCGAGCGCGACCACCATGGCGGCGAAGAGCAGCAGGACGACCACGCTGCGGACCTGGGCGAGGAGCAGCCTCCACGCCGGCACCGGATCCACGAGCTCGAGGAGATTGGGGCCATGTTGCCGCAGCCGCCTCGCCGCCTCGGCCGGGGCGAGTCCCTCCCGACCGGACGTCAGGTGCGCGAGCGCCTCCTCCACGGAGAGCGCGTGCCAGGCGATCGCCTTCACGTCCAGCGAGCTCGGGATGCTCTCATCCGTGAATCCTGTCACACCAGCGCCCCCCTCCTGAGACAGAATGTCCGCGCCAGGGTTCGCCGACCGTGCCCGGAATATGCCGAATCACGGCGCGGCGCGTACGGCCCGGCGAAAAGCCGCTCCCCGTGAAGCCGCGGCACGGTTCATCCATATCTGGTACCTGCCCCCCCGGGGGAGGCAGGCCACGACGCCCCGAACACGTTACACCCGAGGATGGTGCAGCATGAGAGGACCGGAGACCATCGACTACGTCCGCTGGCTCGATACGCTCACGGCGGACGATATCGGGGTCGCGGGTGGAAAGAACGCCTCGCTCGGCGAGTTGATCCGGACCCTGGGCGCCCAGGGAATCGCGGTCCCGGACGGGTTCGCGACCACGGCGGATGCGTATCGAGAGTTTCTCGAACGCAACCACCTCTCGGCCTTCATCCGGCAACAGCTCGACGCCTGGCGAGACAACCGCCAGCCGCTCGAGCGAACCGGCCGGTCGATCCGAGAGCGCATGCTGGAGGCCCCGCTGCCGACGCCGCTGACGGACGCCGTCGGCGCCGCCTACCGCCGCCTCTCCCAGGAATCCGGCGACGCGGTGATCGACGTCGCCGTTCGCAGCAGCGCCACCGCGGAGGACCTCCCCACCGCCAGTTTCGCCGGGCAACAGGAGACTTACCTGAACATTCGGGGCGAAGCCGACCTCTTCGTGACCTGCCGCCGATGTTTTGCCTCCCTGTTCACCGATCGTGCGATCGTCTACCGCGAGGAACGGGGCTTCGATCATCTGAAGATCGCCCTCTCGGTGGGTGTTCAGAAAATGGTGCGCTCCGACCGGGCCGGCGCCGGCGTGCTCTTCACGCTCGATACGGACACGGGCTTCCCGGATCTCGTCCTGATCAACGCCGCGTGGGGGCTCGGAGAGCTCGTCGTTAAGGGCACGGTGACGCCGGACCAGTACACTGTGTTCAAGCCCCTGCTGGACGACCCGGAGCTGTCGCCGATCACCGGTAAGACCTGCGGCGCCAAACAGCAGAAGCTGCTCTACGCGACGGATGAGACGGCGGAGGCACCGACCGGCGTCTCGAGCACGACCGCCGTCGTCGAGACCACCGGGGAGGAGCGCAGGTCGTTCGTCCTGTCCGACGCGGAGATTCTGCAGCTGGCACGCTGGGGTCGGGAGATCGAGCGCCACTACGGGCGGCCGATGGACGTCGAGTGGGCGAAAGACGGGGACTCCGGCGAGCTGTTCGTCGTACAGGCCCGTCCCGAGACCGTTCAGTCGGCGAAGGGCGCGGGCGCCCTCTACGCCTGGAAGCTGCTCGAGCGCGGGGAGGTGCTGACCCGGGGACTCGCCGTCGGCGACGCGATCGCCGTCGGCGACATCTGCGTGCTCGAGAGCGCCGCGGCGATCGACCAGTTCCGCGACGGAGCCGTTCTGGTGACCGGCGAGACCGATCCCGACTGGGGTCCGGTGATGCGACGGGCCGCCGCGATCGTGACCGACCGCGGGGGACGCACGTCGCACGCGGCCATCGTGAGTCGAGAACTGGGCATCCCCGCAATCGTCGGTACGGGCGACGCCACGGCGGTGCTGCGCGATGGACAGACGATCACGGTCTCCTGCGCGGAGGGGGAGGAAGGCCGCGTGTACGCCGGGCGGTTGCCGTTCCGCGCCACCGAGCTCGACCTGGCCTCGGCCGTTCCGACGCGCACGCGACTGATGATCAACATTGCGGAGCCGGGAGCCGCGTTGCGCTGGTGGCGTCTGCCCTGCCGTGGCGTCGGTCTCGCGCGCATGGAGTACCTGGTGAACAACGTGATCCAGGTGCATCCGATGGCCCTGGTCCGCTACGACACGCTCGACGACGAGGAGGCGCGCCGACGCATCGACGAGCTGACGGCCGGCTACGAGGACCGCACGGACTACTTCGTCGATCGCCTCTCGCAGGGAATCGGGACGATCGCCGCCTCTCGTTATCCCGATCCGGTCATCGTTCGCACGAGCGACTTCAAGACGAACGAGTACGCCCGGCTCGTGGGCGGTCGCGTCTTCGAACCGGTCGAGGAAAACCCCATGCTGGGCTGGCGCGGCGCGTCCCGCTACACGGACGAGGGCTACCGCGACGGCTTCGCTCTCGAGTGCCGGGCCCTCCAGCGCGTGCGGGAGCGGATGGGATTCCGCAACGTCATCGTGATGATCCCGTTCTGCCGCACGCCGGCCGAAGCCGACCGCGTGCTGGAGGAGATGGCGCGCCACGGTCTCGAGCGCGGCGTTGAGGGCCTGCAGGTCTACGTCATGGCGGAGATCCCCTCGAACATTCTCGAGGCGGCCGAATTCGCGCGGCGGTTCGACGGTTTCTCGATCGGATCGAACGATCTCACGCAACTCGCGCTCGGCGTCGATCGCGACGCGGCCCGCCTCGCCGACCTGTTCGACGAGCAGAGCCCGACGGTGCGGAAGTTGATCCGGATGTTGCTGGCTGCCGCCCGCAGCGCCGGCCGGCCAGTGGGGATCTGCGGCCAGGCGCCGAGCGACCGCCCCGAGTTCGCCCGTTTCCTGGTCCGGGCCGGGATCGATTCGATCTCGCTCAACCCGGACAGCTTGCTGAAGGTGATGAAGGTCGTGGCGGAAGAGGAGGCCCGGGGCGCTCACGGCGACCGACCCGTCGCCGGCGTCACGAACTCGGGCGGGCCGCAGGAGCGTCTTCTGCGGAAGCACGCGGGCCCGACCTGATGACGTGGCGAACCCGCAGCCGCGTTCAACCCGGGGTCGCTTCGTTTCCCGTCTCTTCGGGATCCGCCTCGTCGCGCATCGCACGCCATAGTCCGGGATGGCGACGCCGCACATAGACCCCGATCGCCAGCGCCGCGAGCGCGTCGGCGACGAGGATCGACACCCAGGGAACCCCGGGTCCCGCCTTCGCACCCATCGCTCCTATGAGGGCGAGGCTGAAGAAGAACATCCCCAGCAAGACGAAGAAGGCGAGGTACCACAGCACCGGGTGCAGTTCCACCTCTCGCACCAGGACGGCGATCACCATTCCGAGGGCAAGGAACGTCAGCAGGTGCACGCCGTTGTAGGGGAACACGATATCGGGCGTCACCGCCACGGCCCCTCCGTGACCTAGCAGCGCGCCGCCGAGCACGGCCGGCGTGTAGAAGAACGAGGCGCCGCGCAGGACGTCCAGGACACCCGCGACGAGCGCCACGGTGACGTACCCGATGAGTCCGATCCAGAGACCGTCGGCCAGGACCTGTCCACGTTGATCGTTCACGTCACTCCTCCGTGTAGTCTGCTGCGGAGTCCTCCTCACTTACGGTGGATTCGAGCAGCATCATCTTCAGCAGGTCGTGGCGTGCGATCATGCCTATCGGGTGCCCGCCTCGCACGACCGGAACGTGCTTGAGATCCAGGTCGAGCATGAGCCGAAGCACGTCGGTCAGGCCCTTCTCCTCGGTCACGGAATGCACGGGACTCGTCATGACGTCGCCCACCACGAGTCTGCGAGCTTCGGCATAGACACGCTCGAGACTGTCCTCGTTCAGCCATCGTCCCAACACTTGTGGGGCACTGAAGGTCGAGAACGGAATCCTGGCCCGACGCGCGGCGAAATCGCCCTCCGTGAGAATGCCGGCCAACTGGCCGTCAGGGCCCGTGACCAGCAGAGCTCCAACACGTTGCCGGAGCATCTTCTCGGCCGCCTCGGCGAGATTCGTATCGACGCCGACCTTGATGGGTGGGCGTGTCATCACCCGCGACAGGTCGGCCTCCCAACTCCGCTGCTCCCTCGTGGTTCCCATGATCTCCTCCTCGCCCTCGGCTCCGAAACGCGTGAGGTACCACGGCTGCGGCCAGCCACCTTGGAACAACGACGTGCCCGACCGCTGGACAGGTGTGCAGTCATCGTGCCCCCCGGGTGACGTCGAGGACGTCATCGGCCAAGTCATTGTAACCGCAGTTGATTGACCAATTCGTGAATGCGCTCGTGCGACCAGGGCTGCCCCCCGGACCGGACGAAGAATCTCAACGACGGGACGCTTCGCCCGGACGATTCGGCACGAGCAGCTTCAGCCGCTGGTGATCTTCACGCTCCCGCTCCTCGAGGATTCGTGTCGTCCGTCCTATCTGGGCCTCGAGATCCGGCTCGACGCGACGCTCCAGGGTATTGAGCTGACGCGAGGCGCGAGCCAGCGCCTGCCCGAGCCTTCGCAGGGCCACTTCCTTCGAGGCGGCGTCGAGCAACAGATCGACGAGATCCTCGAACGCGTCGGCCGTGGCCGAGACGGCCGGGCTCGTCGCACCGGGGGCTAGCCCGCGGGTGGACGGTGCCCGCCGAACTGGCTGCGTGGCCTCGACCTGCACGGCGGAAACACCCCACTGCTCCACCGGTTCGAGAACTACGGTGAGCGGTCGCATGGGCGATCCGAGAGTCGTGGCCCCGCCGCCGCCGCCGGCGGCGAGGCCCTCGAGCAGCAGTTCGTAGGCTTCGTCGGCCCGGACCTCGACCAGCGCCCGCGTGTCGGCGGCTGGCCGCGCCAGCCGGAACAGCTCAGCAACCAGGGCCTGGCGACGGCGGCGCAGGATGTCCTCGCCCCGACGGACCCTCTCGAGTCGGCGTCGGCCACGCAGGAGCTCGTGGCGTGTGGGCGGAGGTCCCTGGCGTCTCATGGCCCGGCGTCCCCGTCCGAGCGGGCGTCCCCGTGCGGGCGCCGCTCCCACGTCTCGTCGTCGATCCGAACCAGCATCCGGCGCGGCACGTCCTCCAGGAGGGACCAGCCGAGCTCGATCGTATCGCCGAGCCCACGCCGTGTCCTGCCCTGTCCGACGAATTCCCGCTCGAACCGGTCGGCGAACGCGAGCGCGACGCGGTCGGCCTCCGGAAGGCTCGATTCGCCCACGATCGCCGCGGTGAGCCGGGCCTCGCGGCCGCTCGCGTACAGAGCGTAGAGCTGATTGGCCCACGCGCGATGCTCGGGTCGGGTGCGGCCCTCTCCGATACCGGCGTTCATCAGCCGCGACAGCGACGGCAGCACGTCGATCGGCGGATACACGCCCCCGCGGTGCAGCTCTCGGCTCAGTACGATCTGCCCCTCGGTGATGTAGCCCGTGAGGTCGGGAATCGGGTGCGTGATGTCGTCATCCGGCATCGTGAGCACCGGAATCTGGGTGACCGACCCCTCGGCCCCGCGCAGTACCCCCGCCCGCTCGTACAGGGAGGCCAGGTCGGTGTAGAGGTACCCCGGGTACCCGCGGCGACCTGGCACCTCTCGACGGGCGGCGGCCAGCTCGCGCAACGCCTCACAGTAGTGCGTCAGGTCGGCCAGCACGACCAGGACGTCCATCCCGTGCTCGAACGCCAGGTGCTCGGCCTGCGTGAGCGCCACGCGGGGAGCGAGAAGCCGCTCGATGGTCGGGTCGGAGGCACGATTCAGGTAGACCACGGTTCGGCCGGCCGCATCGGCGGCGTGGAAACCGTCGAGGAACCCGCGGGTCTCGCGCTCCGTGATGCCGATCGCCACGAAGATGACGGCGAAGGGTCGACCCGCGGGCGCCCGGGCCCCCGCGACGATCTGAGCAGCGAGGTCGAGGGCGGGAAGACCGGGTCCGGAGAACACCGGCAGTTTCTGCCCCCGCACCAGGGTGTTGAGGCCGTCGATCGCCGAGATGCCGGTCTCGATGAACTCCGACGGGCTGCGACGAGCCACCGGGTTCATGGGGGCGCCCCACACCGAGCGGAGCCTCTCTCCTACCGGGGCCGGCAGTCCGTCCAGGGGGGTGCCGGTGCCGGACAGCACGCGGCCCAGGAGCTCCGAGCCGACCGGCGTCCGTAAATGGTCGCCGCTCAGCGTCACCTGCGCCTCGCCGGCCGCCAGGCCGATCGTGTCCTCGAGCACCTGCACGACGGTGAGCTCCGTGCCCACGTCGATCACCTGCCCCCGCAGCTCTTCGGGCCCGCTCGTGATCCGCACCTGTTCGCCGAGAGCGGCGCCGGGCGTTCCCGGCAGGAACAGGAGCGGCCCGGACGCGGCATCGGCGCCGGGGTAGGTCCGCGGCGGCAGGCTCACGGGGCCTCCCCCGTCGCGTTCTTATGTAGGCCCACGGGCACGGCCGCTTCCAGCCCCAGCTGCTCGCGGGCCTCGCGGATGCGCTCCTCCAGCTCGGCGTCGGGCGCCGAGCGGACGCGGTCGACCAGGCGTCGGGTGGCGTCGAAGTCCAGGTCTTCGAGGTCCCGGCCGGCTGCCAGCGCCTCGAGCGCCTGGTGGCGGCTCGCCAGCAGGAGGCTGGCCAGCGCCATGATTCGCTCCGGGCTGCTGAACGCGTCCACCGGGTCGAAGGCGTTTTGGGCGAGAAGCTGATCTCGCACGAGGCGCGCAATTTCCAGGCGTACCCGGTCGGCGTCCTCGAGCGCTTCCGGCCCGACGAGGGCGGCCACCTCCCGCAGCTCGCGGTCCTTCTGCAGAAGCTCGGTCACTTCGCTCCGCCATCGGGCCCATTCGGGGCCGAGCCGGTCCGCGAAGTACGGATCGAGATCCCTCGTGTACAGGCTGTAGCTCGTCTCCCAGTCGACGGCCGGGAAGTGGCGCTGATGGGCGAGCGCGGGATCGAGGCCCCACAAGGCGCCGCACACCCGAAGCGACGCCTGCGTGACCGGCTCCGAGAAATCGCCGCCGGGTGGTGACACCGCGCTCACGAAGGTCACGGCCCCTTCTCGCACCGGTGCTCCCAGACAGCGGACACGGCCCGCCCGTTCATACAGATGCCCGAGTCGGTTCCCGAGGTAGGTCGGATACCCCTCCTCGCCCGGCATCTCCTGAAGCCGCGAGCCGATCTCGCGCAGAGCTTCGGCCCAGCGCGACAGGCTGTCGGCCATCAGGGCTACCCGCAGGCCCTGGTCGCGAAAGTACTCGGCCACGGTCATCCCGAGATAGATCGACGCCTCCCGCGCAGCGACCGGCATGTTGGACGTGTTCACGATCAACACCGTGCGATTCATGATCGATCCGCCGGTGCGAGGGTCCTCCAGGGCCGGAAACTGCTCCAGCACCTCGGCCATCTCGTTGCCGCGCTCTCCGCAACCGACGTAGACGACGACGTCGGCCTCGGCGTAGCGGGCGAGCGTCTGTTCGATGACGGTCTTTCCGGTGCCAAAGCCGCCCGGCACCGCCACGGAACCCCCCTCGGCGACCGGGAACAGGAAGTCGAACACCCGCTGGCCCGTGAGGAACGGTCGGTCGGCTGGCAGACGGGCCGCCACGGGCCGCGGCCGACGCACGGGCCAGTGGTGCGAAAGGCCGATTTCGCCGCCGTCCTCGAGCCGGGCCACCACGTCGCCGATGTGGTGGGGTCCGGGCGTCAGCTCCGCGATGCGGCCGGCTATCCGAGGGGGCACCAGAACGACCCCCGACGGTCCCTCGGTCGCCCGGACCCTCGCGAGGACGTCGCCGCCGCTCACCGCGTCGCCGACCCCGCGAACCGGCTCCACCGACCATTCCCGGTCCTCGGACAGTGTGCGGGCCTCGACCCCACCCCGGATGAAGGCCCCAGCTTCCTCGGCAAGACGATCGAGGGGGCGGCCCACGCCGTCGAGCACCGAGCCCAGAAGGCCGGGGCCGAGTTCCACGGCGAGCGGACTTTCCGTGCGCGCGACCGGCTCGCCCAGCCGCAGTCCGGTCGTCTCCTCGAACACCTGGATGATCGCCCGGTCGCCGTCGAGGCGGATGACCTCGCCGAGCAGGCCTGCCTCGCCGACCCGCATCAGCTCGTAGAGCATCGCGTCGCCCAGAGGCGCGGCCTCGACGAGGGCGCCCACGATGCGGACGAGACGCGCGTCACCGGCGGCGCGGGCGTTCACCGGAGCCTCACGCGGTAACCGATCGCCTGGCGGAGGAGCTCGACGACGTACTCCTCGGCCGACGGTCGGGCGGTCCAGCGGGGACCCGGAAATGGCAGCAGCACCGGGATCGTCTGGCGCTCGAGCCGGCGCAGTGTCGGGCCGGCGGCTGCCTCGTACAGGTCCGACTGCACGAGGATCACGCCGGTGCGGGACTCCTCCGCCATCTCTTCGAGGGCTCCGGCGGCGCCCCCCGGACCCGTCGCTCGCGCGCTAAGGCTCGCGAGGGCGAACCCCGGTTTCACGGCGGGATCACACAGCACGCGGACCAGCCCGGTGGTCCGGGCGCGCCGCGCTGACGAGTCCGAGGCAGGACTCACGTCCACCGCTCCGGATCTGGCGGGGCGCCGAGGGCGCGGGCCCATAGCAACCCCCGCAGGTCGTGCGCTTCGAGCTGTTGACGCACCAGGAACGCGAGCACCGGGGCCGGGCCGAGCGGATCCTGTCGGGCGGCGTGGTGCTCGGAGGCCAGCTCACGGACCAGGAGGGCCCGTTCGAACCGCGGCGACGAGAGCTCCGGGTCAGCCAGCGCCGCCCCGAGGTCTCGGGGCAGGCCCGCACCGAGGAGCGCCCGGGCGGCCTCGGCGTCGCGCGCCCCCAGGGCGTCCGCGAACAGCTCGGCCGTCAGGGCTTCACCGCCCTCGACGAACGCAGACCCGGCGGGGAGCCCCCCGTCGGACCCGAGCGCCAGGACCGCCCGGGCGTTCGTAACGTCGATCGCCCGCCGAACCCGTCGCACGAGTTCCCGGCCGCCATGACGCGCACCCTCGAGAGCACGGCCCGCGAAGGCTCGGAGCAACGCCTGCTCCAGCGCGATTAACGGCGGCAGGTCGGGCCAGCTCTCGACGAGCGTCCGGTGTTCCTCGAGGGCCCTCGCCGCGAGTGACTGTCCGCGATCTACGAGGACGGCGAGGGCGTCCTCCGGGGTTCCTGCCGCCGCGGCTGCAGTCCGCATGGCGTCGGACAACCCGGCGGCCGGGGGGACGGGATTCGATGGGTCGGCGGCTGGCACATCACCGGCGGCCGCCCGCAGCAAAGCCCGCACGGCACGGAAGTCGTCGGCCTCGAGATGGACGCGGAAACACCGGACCCGCGAACCGAGCCACTGTGCGAGGACGGCCTGCCGGGCTGCCCGTACCCGGTCGAGAGCCCGTTCGGCGGTCCGTGGGGCATCACCGGGCTCCAGGGGATAGCCGAGCCGCTGCAGCTCGCGGCACAGTGTGGGGACATCGGAGCACAGCCGCACCCGGCGCCACGCGGCCTCGTCCAGCAGATGGCCCGAAAGACCCCGGGCCCGTGCGTTCGCGTCAGCCCACCACGTCATCGACGTGCCTCCAGGTCCTCGAGTACACGCATCTCGAGTTCCGGCCGGGCGCCAGCTAGCCGGGTCGGGAGCGTCACGTCCACCCGAACGCCCGTGACGGTACCCCGGACCTCGAACCCGGGAGACGCGTCTTCCCCCTCCTGCACCTGGATGCGGCGGTCGTCCGTTCCACTCGCGGCGTTGGATGGCTCCGCCTTGAGGATGGACGACGCCGCCGTCCGCAGCGTGTCTCCGAGGCCGGCGGGACAGCTCACCACCACGTCGGTGTCGCCGAGGCAAGCGAGCGCCTGCCGGAGATCGGCGGTTACCGAAGACGCCCATGCCTCCGTCCGGACGGCCTCCGGCAGCAGGGCTCGCGCCTGCTGGAACACGCGATCCAGCGCATTCCGGCGTGCCCGCAGCAGTACCGTGCGCACGCTCGTCCGGGCCGCCGCACCGGCGGCGGCGTCCTGGCGGCGGAGCTCCTCGTCGAGGACCCGCTGCGCCTCCTCGCGTCGCCGTTCGAAGCGCGTTTCCGCCTCCTGGCGCACGCGCTCTGCTTCGCCTTCGGCGTCGGCCACCAGTTCCACGCAACGCTCTTCCGCCTCGCGCTCCAGCCTCGCGATCAGCGCCTCCATGCCCACGATCGACCTCAACCGCCGCCGAGCAGGATCATCAGAGCGACGACGAACCCGAGAATCACCATTGTCTCAGGAATCGCGATCATCAGAACGACGGTCGTGCCCAGCTCAGGTTTCTCGGCCAGGGCCGCGGCCGCGGCCGCTCCGATGCGTGACTGCGCCCACGCGGTCGCCAGCGCGGGAATCGCGACGGCAAGCGCCGCGCTCAAACCCAACCAGAAGACTTCCATGCCTCCCCCATCGTTGATGGTCATTCCTCAAGCCGCCGGTGCATCAGGCGGTGACATCGGTTCGCCCGGCTCGTCGGTTGCCGGCTCCCAGTGCCGCAGGGGCCGGTAGGACGCCCCGCCGGGACTGTAGAATTTTCCGAAGAATTCAACGTAGTGGAGACGCAGTCCGTGCACGGTCGGCCCGAACAGCCCGAGGGCGAAGTTGACCGTATGGAACAGGAGTGCGAAGACGACGCCGACCAGCACGCTGCCCGTGGCGCCGACCATCCGATTGGCGACGACGGCCATCATCACCGATGCGGTGCCGAGGGCCATGATACGGGCATAGGACAGCACGTTGCCGAGGGTCGAGAGGAGTTCCAGCGGCGCCAGCAGGCCCTCGGCCACAATGAGCAGCGGAAACGCGATGAGCAGCGCGATAACGGCGGGTGTGAAGAAGCCGCCGGGCAGAATCTTGACGGCCGTCAACAACGCCACCGCGACGAGCACGACCATGAGCGCGGAGATTCCCCGCCCCGCGGCCTCACGAGTCTGGCGGTGGCGGACCGCGGCGATCATGCCCAGCACGAGGCCAAGGACGATGTGCACGAATCCGATGGCGACCGCGAGGGCCAGGAACGGCACGAGTGCTTCCTCGCGGTCGAACACCAGCGGCCGAAGCCCGACCAGGCGTCGGCCTAGATCGCCGAACGCCTCGCCGTACAGGAAGCCGAACACGATCGACGCGGCCGCGCAGGCCCCGGCGATCTCTGAGACGGAACGCAGCAGCGTGCCGTCGCGTGAACGCACGTGCAACACGAGCGCGAGAAGCGCCAGCGCGAAGCCATAGCCCACGTCGCCCAGGATCAGCCCGAAGAACGCCGGAAAGAACACCGCTACGAACGGCGTCGGGTCGATGCTGCCGTATTGCGGCAGCGGGAGCATGCGCGTAATGGCCTCGAACGGACGAAGCAGGCGCGGGTTGTGGAGCACCACAGGGGTCTCCTCCGCCTCCTCGTCCCACGTCTCACGAGCCACGTGCTCGACGACGATCAGCCCTCCGAAGGACTTGCGCAGGCGCCTATCCAGCCCGGCCTCGAACTCTTCGGGGACCCATCCCTCGAGCACGAAGGCGCGATGCGTCGTCGCCACCCGCCCGAGCGCGGCGAGCTCCGCGAGCCGGTCACGCACGGCGGCTCGGGCGGTCGTGAGTTCCCCGGTTCGTGCGTCGGCCAGCGCCTGACGCCGGCTCTCCAGCTTCCGCTCGCGCTCGTCCAGCACGACGAGTCGCTCGTAGATCGCCGGCACCGCCTCCTCGAGGCTGCGCGTCTCCAGCCCGGGCGGCGCCGGCAGCTCGCGCACGCCCGCTTCACCCAGCAACTCGTCCACACGGGCGCTCCGGCCGGCCGGCATCAAGAGAACGGCGGCCACCTCGCCGCCTTCCAGGGGCTCCGTGCGCAACTCGTAGTCCTCACCCAGCAGCGCGTCGAGTCCATCCCGCAGTCGGTCCTGCGATCGTCCCGCCTCCAGCACCAGGGGCAGAATGCGTATGCGGTCGGGATCGGGCTCGCGAGGCAGCAGGCGGCTGAACCCCTCCTGGTAGGCGCGGTAGCGCTCGAGCACGCCGCGCTCCTCCGCCAGCTCGGCGCGCTCGGCCGCGAGCCTTGTGAGTTCCCGCCGCGTACGGCGCGCCAGCTTCGCCCAGTCGGCCAGGCGCGCGACTTCGACCCGGGGCGCTGGCTCCTCGTCTCGCCCGGTATCGTGGTCGTTCTCCCCGGGCAGCCGCTCGAGCACGAAGTCCAGATCAGCCAGGAGGCGCTGGAGCTGGCGAGCCCGTCGATCGCGTCCCGCCCCTCCCGCGAGGGCATCCACCCGGGTCGACCTGACGTGAGCCGGGTGGAAGACGCCGACGTCCTGGAGCACGTCGAGCACGTCGCCGATGCGCTCCCGCGGACCCATCAGTCGCAACCGCACCATCTCGGCGATCACCGCGCCGGCTCCGACCCGTCGGCCAGCAGCCGTTCTATGAGCTCTCGGGCCAGGGCCTCGATCCGTTCGGGCGGTACCGCGCGGAGTCGCTTCGCCTGTCGAGCGGCCCGATCGCGCTCGTCCTGGATATCGGCCGCGCGCTCCGCCGACCGCGACGCGACGCGTTGCTCCCGCTCGACGTCCAGCTCGCGCTCGAACTGCTCCTCGCGGGCTGCCAGTTCGGCCTGGACGGCTCGAAGGATCCCGTCCGCCTCCGCGCGGCAGGTCGCGAGACGCTCGTCGATCCGGGCCTCGACCTCGAGCAGGCGCTCGAGACCGTCGCCCGGGTTCTCCGCACTCGTCGTCTGCTCGGACATGGACGCCTCCCGCCGCCGGCGCACCCAGGCTCCCGGCGCATTGTCCGCCGGTCGGATTACAGGTCCCTGGAGAGCGGGAAGCGTGCCGGACGTCGATGGCGCGGCGTCCCGCGTCCGATGACCCCGTGGACCCCATGATTGCGGGAACGTCGGGAGGATCCAGGACGGAGCACATGCCGCCGTGTGCGGGACGGAAAGGACCCGCATGGGACGCCGTTACCGCGACGAACCGGGGGCCGCGGGACAATTTATCACGTCGCGGACCCATCCTTCGGGGCGAACCGGCCGTCTAGCGGTCGTCGCCCCGCACGCGGGTACCGTCGGACACGGCATCGGACGGGTAGAGAACGACACGGTCGCCCGCCTCGAGACCTCCCAGGACCTCGGCGTCCCGCCGACCCCGGTGACCGAGCTCGATGCGACGCGTTCTCGCCCGATCCTCATCGACCGCGAACACCGCCCACTCCCCCTCGACCCGGAACAGCGCGCTCACCGGAACTCTGAGCGCGTCGTCGCTCTCCCAGGCCACGAGGGACGCGTCCACGCGATATCGGTCCCCAAACACCACGGGCGTCTCGCCGAAGGTCACGACGACGTTGACGCGCTGCTCTTCCACCCCGAGTGGAGACACCTTGGTGAAGGCCGACGGCTCGATCCGCTGGACATGCCCGAGCAGCGTATCGGCCTCCGGTCCCGTCGTGATCCGGGCCGGGGCCCCGGACCGCAGGCGCGTGGCGTCCTCGGTGAGGACGTCGACGATGATCTCGAGGTCGGCCGGGTCGCCCAGCTCGAGGATCGGGGACCCGGCGGTGATAGCCCGCTCACACTCCTCGTACAGCCGTAGCACGCGGCCGCTCACCGGGGCTCTCACTTCGGTAGGCGCCGCCGTCTCGCCGCCGGCCGAACCCAGCAGAGCCGCCCGGGCCGCCTCCACCTCGTAGCCCGCGGAAGCGGCCGCGTCGCGGGCCTGGTCGAGCTCGTACGCCGCGGAGCGCTCCCGGGTCTCGGCCTCGTCGAGCCGCTGGGGCGCAATGGCTCCCGGCACCTCGGCGACCACGCCGCGCAACCGCTCCAGCGCCCGACCGGCCTCCCCCCACACGGCCCGCGTCTGGGCGACCCGCGCCTCGGCGGCCCGACGCGCTGCCTCGGCGGACCGCAGGCGCTCCGCCGCCTCGGCGGCGCTACGCGTGTCGAGGGGAAGAGGATAGATGCGGGCGATCACTTCACCCACCGCCACGTGGTCGCCCGCCTCGCACTGGAGTCGCTCGAGGCGACCCGTGACCGGTGCCGAGACCACGTACCGGTCCCGTATCCGGGTCTCCCCGTCCTCGTCCACCGTCACGCGTACCGGGCCGCGGTCCACGACCGCCGTCTGCACGGACACCGGTTCGGGTCGCACGGCGACATAGACGAGGACGCCCGCCACGAGCACGGCACCGCCGATCAGCAGGTGCTTCGCGGAGAGACGTCCGGTCGATCGGATGTTCATTTCTACCTCACTCACGCGTCTTCAGCACGGCGATGAGATTGATCCGGTCGAGGCGGCGCCGCACGAGCAGCGCAGCGACGACGGCCGCTGCCAGTACGATCCCGACGGCCAGCAGGTACGATGCCGGTCGCACGACGACGGGCAACCGGAAGACGTCGGTCTCGAACCGCAGCATCACGAGCAGGGTCAGGGCCCATCCGAGCATGAGACCGAACGGCAGCGCGGCGAGCACCAGAACCGCCTGTTCACCCAGCAGCATCCGGGCCACTTCGTGCCGTGTGAAGCCGAGCACACGCAGGCTGGCGAGCTCCCGGCCGCGCTCGGACAGGGCGACCCGGGCCTGGTTGTAAACGATGGCGATGACGAGCGCGGCGCCCAGCAGCAGGGTGGAGCTCAGCGCGATCGTGAAGCTCTTTTCGATGGTGTCGTTGAAGCTCTGCACGACGGCGTCCTTCACGATGACCGTCGAGACGCCGGGGAGGCGCTTCAGTCGCGCATAGAGGTCGTCCGCCCGCGCCTCGTCGACCTGCAGCCACACGCCCGAAACCGTGCGTCCCTCGCCAAGCAGCCGATACAGCGTCGCGTCCTCCAGGTACACGTCGGCCCCCATCAGCTCGTCGACCAGGCCGGCCACGATGATGTCCTGCACGGGTCGACGACCTTCGGTCACCTCGATCCGCACCGTCTCGCCCGGACGCACCTCGAGCTTCGAGGCCAGTCCTCGACTGATCATCACGCCGTTGACGGGCGGCGCGTGCACTTGAAACTCCGCGTCGACGATCCGCCGCAGCTGACCAC
>Ga0210123_1000976_pt1 | contig 15580 bp, 11 predicted proteins | sample Muzzi_PWB_D2_FD_185535 | JGI IMG/M metagenome (GOLD analysis project Ga0210123, IMG submission 185535) | Wetland microbial communities from San Francisco Bay, California, USA, that impact long-term carbon sequestration - Muzzi_PWB_D2 (SPAdes) | ecosystem: Environmental > Aquatic > Marine >... | reverse complement strand
ATATAGGAAATAGGAATTTGAAAATAGATAACCGCAAATGGACGCAAATGTAATTAGAAGATGAGAGGGTCTCGGAAAACAGGAAGTTAAGAAGGTTAGAAAATCAGAAGGTCGGAGACTCTAAGACATGCCAACTTTCTTACCTTCCCACTTTCTCACCTTCTTGCTCTTCACTTTCTTATTCTTCAAAATATTTGTGTTTATTCGTGTTCATCCCCTGCCCGCCATCGCTCTCGCTCAGGCGAGGCGGCGGGGTGGTTTCCCTTATCCTCTTTTCTCTTTCCTATTTCCTATACTTTGGAACATAAAGGATAACACGAACCAAGGAGTAAATAATAAGATGAATCAGGAGAAAAGCAAGCCGAATATTTTGGTCATCCACGGACCCAATCTGAATATGCTAGGAAAAAGGGAGCCCGAAATATACGGTAAGACAACGCTGGATAAAATTAATTCTGACCTTAAAAACTTAGGCAAAAAACTGGGAATTTCCGTTGAGACCTTTCAGTCCAATCATGAAGGGGCCATGGTCGAAAAGATCCAGGAAGCTGCTGCCACTCAAAAAGGGATGATTATCAATCCTGCTGCATATACCCACACCAGTATCGCAATTCGCGATGCCCTGCTTGCCCTCGATATTCCGATCGTCGAAATACATATTTCAAATATCTACAAAAGAGAACCGTTTCGACACAAATCCTTGGTATCGGATGTTGTAACCGCCCAGATTACCGGATTGGGTATTAAGGGATACAGTATAGCATTAAAAGCCTTGGCAGAAATGATTCAGGGTTGCTAACTTGTGTCCATCTGATATTAAATTCTTCTTCAAACCAAAATAATTCGTGTTTTTTGCACGTAATCTGTCTATCTTTGGCTGTTCTTAAACCACCCATTATGTAATTTATGTAATAGTTTTAGGAGATTTTTTTCATAAAATCGGGTACTGTTTATTTTTACGATTTTTCTAATTATTTGAAAATAATGGAAAATAAAAAAACCGGTTTTGTGCATGATTTTTGCAGAAAGATAGACTAAAAAAGCCAAACCGAAACCGGTTTTAAGGCTGAAACCAAAATCCGCAAATTAAGATCATAGGGAGGATATTTTGAATTGGGTGATTCATCTTTTTAGATGAATATACTCATTCGCCAACAATTTACTAATTAATGACAATTAAAATTTAGGTTAACACGCCATTTTTAATTTTTTAAAAGGAGGAGACTTATGAAGAAATTATTTTTAGTGGTATTTTTATGTAGTGCATTTTTATTTATCGGGAATACAGCATCGGCAATCCCAACTCTCGGCGTTGCCCCTGGCGCTCCGGGAGATACAGGTTTAGATTCTGCCTCTTTCGATGGATTTCCAATGCCGCTCAGTGGAGGATCACTCACAGTATGGTATGGATCGGATAGCGGTAATATTAATTATGACTCAAGTATTAATGATATTTGGCTACTAACCACCTCTTCGGCTGCAGCTGGAGGTTCGTGGACGTTCACTCCGAACGGCGGCTCTGCTCTATCGTTCACCCTACAAGACTTATCAGTTGCCAGTTATAAAGATCCGGTATATGGGGTTAATTTAACTGATGGAGGTTTCCCTTTTTCAGGTTCGTGGTCTGCACTTGATCAAACATTTTATAGTTACGAATTTGGAACAGGGCAAAAGGAATATTATTACCTTAACGGCCAATTAAGCGCTCCGGGAGTTGTAATTGGTGACTGGATGTATGCTGTGCTTGAAGGCAACAGTGTCGATGATTTCTCGCCAAAAACAACCAGTAGCCAAGCCGTTCCAGAACCCACAACAATGGCTCTTTTAGGTTTCGGGCTGGTAGGGTTGGCCGGGTTTGGAAGAAAGCGGTTTAAAAAATAACAACCGGATTGCACTTTATGCAGTTTTAGACTTACTGAATCGGGTTTTGAATAAAAGACAAAAAGGCAGAGATTTAAAAGTCTCTGCCTTTTTTGTATCTAACATTTTTAATTTTAAAGAATCAACGCAAATTCTGTTCACCTTCTCTTCCTAATCCCAACGATTTTCTAAAATTGTTTTTGCTATCAGTGCATTCATTATTAGAATTGAAAAAAATTCGTTTCCTAATAATAAGCCAGTAGGATATATTATTTCTTTTCATTCAGTATAATAGTATAGTATTTTGAAATAAATCAATTTCGAAGGAGCTTCAGGTATGATTAAATTTTTGGCTGAAAGCTGTCTGAGTGGATTAGGGATCGTTTTGAAAGAACCATAGACGATTAACCTTTATGAATGTCCCCCTCAGTTAAAGCAGAAAACTTTATTAATAGCCCGGTCCGGTTCTTTCATTACGAGCCCTTATTCACGAGTTCTTTCAGCAAAAATTAAATTATACCTGAAGCGGTAATGTTTTTAAAAAACTAAATTGTAACCCTTCAGTAAATAAGAAAGACATAATTATACAATGCAACATACCCACCAATCCACAATAGCAAAAGAAATCAATATAAAAGAGTTACAGGTTCAGGCGGTTTCAGTTCTTCTTGAAGAAGGAGCAACCATCCCGTTTATCGCGCGTTATCGAAAAGAAGCGACAGGGAGTCTGGATGAAGTTGACATCACATCGATTCGGGACCGGTTGAACCAGCTTAAAGAGCTGGATAATCGCCGGGAAACCATATTGAAATCTCTTGAGAAGCACGGGCATCTTACAGATGAACTAAAAGAAGCGGTTTTTGCAGCCGAAACCATGGCGATCCTTGAAGATATCTACCTCCCTTATCGGCCCAAGCGTCGAACCAAAGCCACGATTGCCATGGAAAAAGGTCTGGAACCCCTTGCAAAAATTATATTTGAGCAAATTGGAAAAGGATGGCGATCCTTGAAGATATCTACCTCCCTTATCGGCCCAAGCGTCGAACCAAAGCCACGATTGCCATGGAAAAAGGTCTGGAACCCCTTGCAAAAATTATATTTGAGCAAATTGGAAAAGGTCCATATGCATTGGCCATTAATTTTTTAGATTCTGAGAAAAAAATTGATTCGGTTGAAGACGCACTTACCGGTGCCCGACATATTCTTGCCGAATGGATCAATGAGGATTCCAAGGCTCGAGCATGGTTGCGCCGGTTATTTATAAAAAAAGGAACCATTAGAAGCGTGGTTGCGTCCGGAATGGAATCAAAAGGTCCCAAGTATAAAGACTACTTTGATTGGGAAGAACCTGTTGCCAAAGCGCCTTCACACAGGATACTTGCCATGCGGAGGGGAGAAAAAGAAGAGATCTTAAACCTTACCATAGCGCCTCTTGAAGAAGATGCTATCGCGATATTGGAGAAGCTTTTTGTCAAAGGGAACGGCGAGGATTCAAAACAGGTTCAACTCGCTGTTCGCGACAGCTACAAAAGGCTTCTATCTCGATCCATGGAAACAGAAATACGTTTGGTCTCAAAAGAACGTGCCGATGCCGACGCCATTAAGATATTTGAAGACAACTTACGACAACTCCTGTTGGCCCCTCCCCTTGGTGCCAAAAGGGTTATGGGAATTGATCCGGGGTTCAGGACAGGATGTAAAATCGTCTGTCTGGACAGGCAAGGGAAATTCCTTCACCATGAAACCATATACCCTCATCTGTCTGAAAAACAGACCCGGGAGGCTGCGCAAACAGTTAAGATGCTGTGCCACAGATACCAGATCGAAGCCATTGCCATCGGCAATGGTACCGCCGGCAGGGAAACCGAAGATTTTGTCAAAAATTTGTCCATTAACGATGTTCATGTCATATTGGTCAACGAAAGTGGGGCTTCTATTTACTCATCATCGGCCATTGCCCGTGAAGAATTTCCCGATCTCGACCTGACCATCCGCGGAGCGGTTTCCATCGGCAGACGTTTGATGGACCCGCTTTCCGAACTTGTCAAAATCGATCCAAAATCCATCGGAGTCGGTCAATACCAGCATGATGTTGATCAGTCCTCCTTAAAGCAGGCTCTGGATGACGTGGTGATAAGCTGTGTTAATAGTGTGGGAGTAGATGTCAATCAAGCCAGCATCCAGCTCCTAACTTACGTTTCGGGGCTGGGTCCTCAATTGGCCCAAAATATCGTGGCCTATAGAAATGAAAACGGCCCCTTTCGATCAAGAATGGAGTTAAAGAATGTGCCGCGACTCGGTCCCAAGGCCTTTGAACAGTCAGCGGGCTTTTTGAGAATAAGTAAGGGCAATAATCCGTTAGATGAAAGCGCAGTGCACCCTGAAAGCTACCACATCGTCGATGCTATGGCCCGCGATCTTGGGTGCAAGGTGACGGATTTGATGGCTGATAAAACACTCAGGGAAAAAATAGACATTTCAAAGTATGTGACAAACACTGTTGGAATACCGACGTTAAATGATATACTGGATGAGCTTTCAAAACCGGGACGCGATCCAAGAGAATCATTTACAGCATTTGCTTTTGCAGATGGTATTAAAGAGATCAAGGATCTAAAGTCCGGCATAAAGCTTCCGGGCATTGTCACCAACGTCACTGCATTCGGGGCTTTTGTAGACATAGGTGTTCACCAGGATGGTCTGGTCCACATCAGTGAACTCTCGGACAGGTACGTGAAAAATCCGGCGGATATCGTCAAGGTTAACCAGAACGTCATGGTGACGGTCATCAATGTCGATATTGACCGAGGCCGGATCTCTTTGTCCATGAAAACGTCTCCGGGTAAACATGCTCACAATAAAAACACATCCATGCGTTTGTAATTTTTTAAATCGCCCAAATGCATGTTTTGCCGTGAAGACTTTTTATAAATGAAGCGCTAGTGATCGCAGCCCGAAGAACAGTTACACCCGGAACCACAGGCCATGGGTGTCTGAGTCGGGGTGGTGCTGATGCCCACGACTTCGATTTCAAAGGTTAACGATTCACCGGCCAGAGGATGATTTAGGTCCATGGTCAATTTGTCATCATCCAGATGAACAATTCGAGCGGGTACCTGGCGTCCTTCCGGAGTGGTGAGACCGACTGTCATACCGACGCAGGGGTTCATTCCAGGGGGAACTTCCGATGTGGGAAAGGACTGCGTTAGGCTCTCATCTCTTTGTCCGTAGGCATTTTCCGGTGCGAGGGTAAACACCTTTTTTTCGTTCAAAGTCATTCCCATGAGTTCTGTTTCAAATCCCTCAATCAACTGCCCTGCACCCATTTGTATTTCAAGCGGCTGGCGTCCCTGGCTGGTATCGAACACCTGGCCGTTTTCCAATGTTCCTTTGTAGTCCACACTGACAAAAATACCGCTTTCAACTTTTTCCACATCGATCTCCTTCGTTTTGTATTATTAATGGTACCAATTTATGCATGAATCTATCCAAGTCAAGTCAAACCTTTTTTGAATTGGTTTCAAACCTTTCTCCAGTTCCCAATCAACCAAGACAGGCAGGTTCTTTAAATCGCTCTGGCAAGCGCCTTTCCAGCCTCATAGGCTGCTTCAAGATATTCCGGATACTTTAAAACATCACCCTCAAATTCCAGCCCGCGGTATAACAACGATCGAAAAAGCTCCATGTCCAACACATCGAAAAAATATTTGACTGTCAAAAGAACGCCATTAAAAAGCTTTTTGCCTTTCGTTGCCCCGACAGAAATAAAAAGGCCCTTTCGTTTGGGCTCCCATTGACCGAAAGGAACCTTGTCGATCCAATATTTTTTTACCCACAGCGACTGACATCTATCCATTAAAATTTTTGTGTGGGCACTCACCGTATAAAAGAAAATGGGACTGGCAAGGATTAACCCTTTAGCCGACAGGATTTGATCCACAACCTGTTGAAAATCGTCTTTAATGGCGCATCGTCCTTCCTTTTTGCAGGCGTATATTTCCAAACAAGGAGACATCTTTAGGTCCCTTAGAACGATTTCATTGACCTGAGCGCCGGCGTCGACCGCTCCCTGAACAGCATGCTTGAGTAAAGTTGCGGTATTCCCCTGCCGCCTTGGGCTTCCATAAATCGCCAAAATTTGAGGCATTTTGTTCTCCTTTATTTATATGAAACCTAAATTGAGCGATTTTTAAGTTTGCCGCAAATACAAGGAAGATGTTGTTTCGCTATAGTCGCCTATGCGGAACGGCATCTGACACAGTAGGTGCGGTGAATTTGGGAATCCCGTAGGGTTTCAAATTCTTGAAATTCTAAATGGCAGAATACCTTAAAAATATGATTGAATTAACCTTTTCAAAAATTTGAAACGCTCAGTTTAGGTGAAAGTATAAAAGCGCTTTAGGCTCTTTTATTTGAATTCCCTGGGTTGTGTCAAGGCGGATATCTTTTGACATCGATTTTTAAATGGACTACGGTTAGTCGCTTTTAAATTTAGCTCCCTTTAGTAAAGAATTCCGACCCAAAGGACCAGGTTTTTCAGGGCAAAATTAAACACGATTATGTTATGAAAAACGTCAATACTTCAAACTCGAAGCAGGAAATCTTGTCCGGTGTGGTGTGTGCATCATCGGCATTTTTGATCTGGGGATTAAGTCCCATCTACTGGAAAGTGCTGCACAACATTCCTGCCTTTGAAATCATTATGCATCGGGTAATCTGGTCATTTCTCTTTCTTCTTATCATACTTGTATTTCATAGACACTGGAATGAATTCACGGCGGTTATAAAAAAACCACAGACCATTTTGATTCTGCTGCTTACCACAGTGCTTCTCGGATTCAACTGGTTCATCTACATCTGGGCCGTTAACAATGAACATATTCTCCAGGCAAGCCTTGGATACTTTATCAACCCCCTGATCAATGTTCTGCTGGGGATGATTTTTCTCAGGGAGCGATTTAGACGCCTGCAAACGGTGTCATTGGTACTGGCTGGAATCGCTGTGCTATATCTAACCTTTTATTACGGAGAATTTCCATGGATAGCCCTGTCCCTTGCCTTTGCTTTCGGATTTTACGGCCTGATTCGAAAAGTGGCGCCGGTCGGTTCTCTGGTAGGCCTATTTATAGAGATGCTCTTCCTTTCAGGCCCGGCCTTGGCCTATATCCTCTTTCTAAACAGCAAGGGGATCGGAGCCTTATTTCACATTAGCACTAAAATTGATCTTTTTCTAATGGGAACTGCTTTTCTTACAGCCTTTCCGCTTCTTCTCTTTACGCTGGGTACGAGACGGCTGAATCTCTCCACTGTCGGTTTTTTACAGTATATCGCTCCGAGCTGCATGTTTCTTCTGGGCGTCTTTTTGTACAATGAGCCGATTTCAATCGCCCAGATATTCGCATTTGTTTTGATATGGACAGCTCTCTTTATTTATTCCACAGACGCTGCAAGGTATTATCGGCAGGCCAAAAAGCTGCCGGATCTAAATCTTTCATGAAAGCTTTAGTTAATCGGGTTGACGCGGAAATGGAATTTGGGATAAAAATAGTCTATGTTGAAAGCCATTCTGTTTGATTTAGACAATACATTGATTTTATTTGACGAAGCCAGGTTTTACCAGGGATACTTCCGAAAGATAGAAAAACTGTTCGCAGATATCATGCCCGCGGATAAATTCGTGGAACGGCTGATCAGCGCAACCCGTTCTCTGGTGCAAAACAACGGTGAAATGACGAACGCTGAATATTTCATCACGGCTTTTGCTCAAAATCACAAAGACCGTCGAGAAGAACTGTGGCACCGGTTTTTGTATTTTTATGAGACCGAATACGACACTCTTGAAGCCAACTTTACACTGCCGGATCATTTGTATGAAACCATGGACAAAATTGTTCAGACCGGTTTGAAAATGGTGCTGGCTTCCAACCCGATTTTCCCCTTAGATGTCCAAATGAAGCGTCTGGCTTGGGCCAAATTGGACCATTTGCCATTTGACTTGGTGACCCACATCGAAAACATGTCTTTTTGTAAACCCAGAATCGAGTATTACTTGGAAATCAGCCAAAAAATTGGTGAGCCCCCTGAAACCTGCATAATGATCGGCAACGACCCCGTCAATGACCTGATTGCCGCAAATACCGGAATGAAAACCTATTTGACCGATGACAGTAAAGGGGCCGACAGGGTAAGAGTGGATACCCGTGAAATTTCGCAAACGCCTCAATTCGCGGATATCCCGGATCCGGATTTCAAGGGCCCCCTTTCAAAAGTGCCCGAGGCTGTTTCGGCGTTATGCCGATTGTTGCGGAAATGACCAACTTGCTTCCACGGTAAGTGTTCACGGGGTGCACTTCTCCGCTTCACTTTAGAGTCTACGTGTCTGGTCATTTCAACGACTTAGCAGCGGTGGCATTCCTGCCCCCTCCGCGTTCTCCCGCGAAAAGCATGCGGGAGCCGCGGTCTCCCCCACTGCTAAGCCATTGAAATGACGAAGCCACTCCGTCAATTTCGTTTCACGGAGAAGCGCACCCCGTGAACACTTACCTTTCACAAAGAAAAATAATTAGCGCAAGCTTAGACGACCTCACACCATAAAACACCATCCCATCAACTATTTTTAAAGCATCGATTTCAGGCTTTCACTTTTAAGCAGCCATTATTTAAAAGAAAAACTGGGAGACACACCCCCTGAACACCTACGTTCAAATTGTGTAATTAATTTCACAATTCATAGACGTTTTTTACTCAATATCGCACCCCGGTTCCTGCATAAAAAATTATAACTATTTATAATATCTATATTATTTAACGACATCTCATCTGGCATAGCTTTTGCTTTAATTTGCTATAATTTTACTTTTACAGTCCGATCATAAGTGCAGGCATAAAGACCGGTCAACATCTTCGTAATATTAAATATTTTATTATGTTTCTTTGGGAGCGTTAAATGAGGGGTAAAAACGTCGGATTTGTTTCAACGCGGTTTGCCGGCATCGACGGTGTTTCTTTGGAAGCCAGCAAATGGTCTGAAGTCCTCGAACAAAACGGACATAACTGTTTCTGGTTCGCCGGTGAATTGGATCGAAATCCTGAAAAGAGTTTTCTTGAACCCAAAGCCCATTTTCAACATACTCAAAACCAATGGATCAATTCGCAGATTTTTGGGGAAACAGGAAGAAATAACTCCATTACCGAATTGATACATGCCTTGAGATCTTATTTGAAAATTCAGCTCTACAATTTTATCAACCAGTTTGATATTGACCTTTTAATCGTCGAAAACGCCCTGACCATACCGCTTAACATTTCTCTGGGACTTGCTTTGGCAGAAACAATCGCGGAAACAGAAATTCCCACCATTGCCCACCATCATGATTTCTACTGGGAAAGAGACAGGTTCTCGGTCAATGCTGTGAGCGATTATCTGCGTATGGCATTTCCACCCAATATACCCAGCATCCGGCATGTGGTCATCAATTCAGACGCTTTGGAACAGATGGCTCTACGCACGGGAATCGCTTCGATTATTGTTCCAAACGTTTTGGATTTCGATCATCCGCCTGTTGTGGATGAGAAAAAGATTCTATCGTTTCGAAAGAGTCTTGGTTTAAATCCCGATGACAAAATTATTTTACAGCCCACGCGCATCATCCGCCGAAAGGGTATTGAGCAAGCCATTGAACTGGTGAAGGAGCTGAAAGACCCTCGTTATAAACTGGTTGTATCTCACGAAGCCGGTGACGAGGGCTTTGAATATGCACAGTGGCTCAAAGACTATGCCTTGGAACATGGGGTAGACCTTCGCATGTTAGCGACACAACTTTCAGATCCGTGGAATGGAAATGGAAATTATCAAACAGAATATACGCTATGGGACATCTATCCTTGTGCAGATTTTATCACATATCCCAGCGTCTGCGAAGGTTTTGGCAATGCGCTTATTGAAGCCGTTTATTTCAAAAAACCGGTATTGGTCAATCGATATGCCACCTTTATCAAAGATATAGAACCCAAAGGTTTTGAACTGATTGTTATGGATGGATTTCTCACAAAAAACACCGTTCATAAAACAAAAGAAATTATTGAATCTCCTGAACTAAAAGAAAAGATGGTCAATACAAACTACGAGATCGCATCCCGTCATTATTCATATTCAGTTTTAAGAAATCAGCTGATTACAATGATGAACGACTTTTCTTTTCAGCAGGAACAACAAATATCCAATAACGGTTCAGATTCACAGCATGTCATCTATCTAAAAAGAGGCCCATCTCCGGTCCATTATGACCGATCGATGCACAACGTCACTATGGATATGTCCGAATAAATCATACAACGATTTATATTAAAATGAATAAAATTCAAATATGTATCGATCTTATTACAGTCTCGCTAAAAAACCCTTCCAGCTAACCACAGATCCAAAGTTTCTTTGGCTCGGTGAGAAGCACAAGGAAGCACTGGCAACTTTAAAATATGGCGTCATCGACCAAAAGGGATTCCTGCTTGTTACCGGAGACGTGGGCACGGGCAAGACGACATTGATTAATGCGTTATTGGAAAATATCGAAGAAGATACGCTGGTGGCAAACATAACGGACCCTGCGCTAAATCTCATTGAATTCTTTAATTTTGTAGCATTATCATTCAATATCCCCAAGAAATTTGACAGTAAAATCGATTTTATTGTTTATTTCAGCCGATTTTTAAAAAAAGTATACTCGGAAAATAGAAATGTCCTTCTCATCATAGACGAGGTTCACAGCTTATCAAAAGAAGTTCTTGAACATATTCGGCTTTTATCCAACATAGAGCTCCCGGAAGAAAAACTCATCAACATATTTTTTGTGGGCCAAAATGAAATACATAAAACCTTGGCTTTGCCTGAATGTCGCGCCCTTCGACAACGAATCAGTTTAATTTATCAGATTGAGCCTTTGTCAGAGAATGAAACTTTGGCATACATTAAACACCGATTGAAAGTCGCCGGGACTGAAAAAAATATTTTTACTCAAAATGCCGTTCAAGAGATTTATCATTTTTCCAAGGGTTACCCGCGTCTTATAAATACCATCTGCGATCATGCGCTATTAACTGGGTATGTGCGAGGTTTCAAAAAAATCTCCCCGGACTTTATCACAGAATGTGCTCAACAATTCGATTCCATAGGTGAAGTCCGAAACAACATTCATTCAATTTCCCATGAGCAACATTATCCGGAATGCCGATCTCATTCTGTAACGTGTCCGTTTTTAAAAGATAGTGCCGAGGAAACGGCATCGTCTGAAAACACAGGCACTCGGGTTTTCATTTTACCTCAGCCGGAAAGCACCCAAAAATATATAAACGCTCAAGAAGAAACTCAGAATAATACTGCTGATGGCTCTAAAGGATCTATCTTAACGCCATTGCAAAAAAGAAAGTTTTCCTGGACGCCTGCCGTATCTTTTGCAACCCGCATGCAAAATAGACTGTTTTCCTGGGTTGCTGCTGCCGGTCCTTTTTTAAAACGCACGCAAAAAAGACTGCTTTCCTGGGCCTCTGCTTCAATTTCTTTTATAGCGCGTATGCAAAAAAAACTGTTTTCTTGGGTATCTATCGCCGTCGTACCCTTTATAACACGCATGCAAAAAAGACTGTTTTTCTGGATTTCTGCTGTATCTTTACCAACACTTCTTCGAAAAAGACGGTTTTTTTGGACGTCTGTTGTATCTTTGGCTGTGATGATTCTGGTCATCACAGGTCTTTATCAAAAGGCATTGACAACGAAAAATATTTCACCCAAAACGACATCACTTGCCCTCAAAACAACGCCGTCATCTCCAAATAATCCCGAAGATCATTTAACCTCACGAAACGACCAGATAAAAGTTGCCGAAATTATTCCGGATCACCAAACAAAAGCACCATCTACCCAAACAGCCGAAATATCGAAACCCAATGTTTTAGAGCAAGCTGAAACAGCGCTTCACAATAAAAATTTTAGCCGGGCAATTGATTTGTTTGAGCTGGTCATCGCGCAAAACCCAGCCAATGCATCAACGATAAAAATGTACTACTCAAAGGCCTTGCGAGGGCAGGCGGCGAGCGTCTTTTTAAAAGATCCCGATACCGCAGAGATATTACTGTCCAAGGCGGTTGAGGCTGCCCCCAAAAACGGCGAAGCCCACTTTGATTTGGGAAGGCTTTATACAAAATCAAAAGATTACCCAAACGCCATAACAGCCTATCAAAAAGCAGCAAATCTAAATTACCGTTCTTCGGACGCATTCTATAATCTGGGTTTTATCTATGCAGCAACCAACGATTTTGCAAATGCCGAAAAAATGTTTCTCCATGTTGTTGATTTAAGACCGACCTATCTTGATAAAGTGCTCTTTAACCTTGCTGTGGTTCAACAAAAACAGGGAAAAAACCAACAATGCATCGAAAACCTTGAAAAGGCTATGATAAACAACCCAAAGAATCAAAGGGCACAACAATATTTAAATCAGTTAAAAAATTATAAGGGAGTGTCATAGTGGTGTGTGGCAGACAACACAGAATCGCCAAAGGCCTATTGGCACTCATCTTGATCTACATCTTTGCCGGTTGTGCATATCAGCAACCGCCCTTACAACCGGCACCTGAAGAACCGCCTCCGGCTGTTGAAATCAAGCCCGAAACCCCTATTTCAGAACCTGTAACACCGGAATCTGAAACAGCCATGGTCACACCCAAGCCATCTGATTTAGAGATACCGACACCGGAGCCCCGTTTCTATTTACACAAAGTTCGCTGGCCGGAAGAAACACTCTCACACATCGCAAAATGGTACACCGGCACCGTGAAAAATTGGATAACCATTGCCAAAGCAAATCCCGGACTGGATCCTAAAAAAATTGACGTCGGTGACACAATTTCCATCCCCGAAGACCTGTTGACCTCACGCAAACTAATGCCCCATTCCTTCGTTAGCGCATCGGTTCATAAAAAAGTTACTTCTCTTTCCCCATCCAAGAAGACATCAACACAGTCTGAGTCGCCGAAACTATTCGAACCCATAGAATCCGAACCGTCAACAATAGAAACAGATTCAACTAAACTGTTTGGGCCCGTGGAAACCCCACAGCCATCCAAAGAACCTGATACAGCAAAATTGTTTGGACCCGTAGAATAGAACCCTTCATGTTTACGTTTATCCTCAACTCACTATCCATGTGGGCTGAATTACACACGGGTCCTATCTTACACCCAAGAAGATTCTAAGGGGTCACTTCCTCAAATTTCACACCTTTAACTTTAGACAACGCCAGTAAACAGGTAGGTCGAGAAAATTATTTAAGGTAAAATCATATGGACTCAATCGCTTAATAGAAAAAGCAATATGGCATGTTTCAATTAATCCGGTTCGTTTTTTGTCTTTGAAAGTAACGTGGCGTTAAGTCAACACTGTTGACACGAACAGGTTGATTGTATTAATCAAACTTGATGAATTCTTAAAAAGTTTCTTATCAAACTCTTTTGACATCATCATCCTTCTTGTCCAATGCAGGTTACGACGATTTAGGATATGCGTTTTATTTACGTGCAACTCTATTGATGCACTCGCAAAAATTCTTTTGTGAGCAAAATTTGAGCCTTTGGGGATTCAGCGTTTCAAGCGGTGGTGCGTTAAAATTTCAAGCTGTCTGAGGAGCTTGCGACGAGTTCTTGAAATTTAGCAGCACGGCTTGAAACGCCCCCAAATGGTCACTGAGCGAACAAAAATTGACTTTTTACGAAACCATCATTATTGGAATTTCAAATGCAATCATCGAAACGAAAAAATATTCCCGGATGGTGGCTGCCTGGAAATAGTGAACCCGAACCCGGAGAGCAAGCTGTCCGATCGGCAATTTTAAAGGTGACACAGCCGGTTTACCTCTTAGATCACAACGGCCTTTTGGCCGTCGGCAGGGGCGGCACCATCACCATTGCCGGTGATGCCCCTTTGGCATCCGCTGCTGTTCCGCTTCGTGCATATGCACCGCCGCTGCACCCCGAAAATCTTGGGGATCAGCAGTTTAAGGACAAGCATCATCTTCGCTATGCTTACATTGTAGGTGCCATGGCCAACGGCATTACATCGGTTAAGATGGTCGAAAAGGCCGGAAACGCCGGATTGGTCGGCTTTTTTGGGGCTGCCGGTCTTGCCCTTGATCGAATCGAATCCGCCATTGACCGGTTGCAGAAAAATTTAATAAACATCCCCTTTGGCTTTAATTTAATACATAGCCCCAACGACCCTGAGCTTGAAGCAGCCGTGGTTCGATTGTATCTGCAGCGAGGCATCAAGTTGGTCAGCGCATCGGCATATCTGGATCTTACCCTTCCATTGGTTTACTATCGCGTAAAAGGAATTCATCGTGATGTGCACGGTGAGATCATTTGTCCCAACAAGGTAATCGCAAAAGTCTCCAGGGTTGAAGTGGCTGCAAAATATTTTTCCCCACCGCCGCAAAAGATTCTGGCGCAGCTCATTGACAAAAACATGATCACCCGGGCGGAAGCAGAACTCGCTGGAATGATCCCTATGGCCGATGACCTGACCGCAGAAGCGGATTCCGGCGGTCATACCGACAATCGGCCGGCAATTTCGTTACTACCCACCATGATTGCCCTGCGCGATGAATTAGCGCAAAAGTACACATACAAAAATCCGCCCTGTGTGGGTCTCGGTGGCGGAATCTCCACCCCCCACTCCGCCGCTGCGGCATTTGCCATGGGCGCAGCCTATATTCTTACGGGTTCCGTCAATCAATCCTGCGTGGAAGCCGGGACATCCGAAACCGTCCGCCAAATGCTGGCGGAGGCCGGCCAGGCTGATGTGACCATGGCCCCGGCCGCGGATATGTTTGAAATGGGTGTTAAGGTTCAAGTGCTCAAACGGGGGACCATGTTTCCGCTTCGGGCTGCAAAACTTTACGACATCTATTCATCCCACGACCGTTATGAGAGCATTTCCGACAAACAAAGACACATGCTGGAGAGAGATTTTTTTCGTTGCACCTTTCAGGAAGAATGGGAACAAACCAGAGCCTATTTTACACGTCATGATCCCAAACAGATTGAATGGGCCGAAAAAGACCCCAAACACAAAATGGCCCTTGTGTTTCGATCCTACCTCGGCCAATCTTCCAACTGGGCCAACTCTGGCGACCCGTCACGAAAAATCGATTACCAGATATGGTGCGGCCCGGCCATGGGCGCCTTCAACCAGTGGGTTAAAGGCTCATTCCTCCAACCACCGGAAAACCGTAACACGGTTACCGTTGCCATGAACCTTCTATATGGTGCTGCTGTGGTAACCCGAGTCAACTGGTTAAAGCATCAAGGAGCGGTATTGCTTCCCGGTATGGATAATTTTGCTCCCATGCCCCTTGAAAAAATACAAGAGTTGCTGGATCACTGACATCCGGCCATGCTGGTGTATTCACGACTGCACAGGAAACTGTGCAACGCTGCACTGTCGGATACGTGATTTGCCATTTCCTGATTACACCTATGTTGCTAAAAAAATAAAAAACAGGGCATTTTTTGAATCGTTTTTTGGGGAAGGATTACAAGCTGAAAATCATTTAAAAGAGCTACTGGACGAAACAAATGATCCTATTGTTCAAAAAACATTAAAAACAATTAGGGACAGCAAAATAATAATTGTCCTTTCTATCACAGCGACAGCTGTTTTTGCGGTTTTGGA
>Ga0210123_1000972_pt1 | contig 15622 bp, 18 predicted proteins | sample Muzzi_PWB_D2_FD_185535 | JGI IMG/M metagenome (GOLD analysis project Ga0210123, IMG submission 185535) | Wetland microbial communities from San Francisco Bay, California, USA, that impact long-term carbon sequestration - Muzzi_PWB_D2 (SPAdes) | ecosystem: Environmental > Aquatic > Marine >... | reverse complement strand
ACCGGCAGGTAGCAGTAGTCCATCCCCAGGCTTTGGAAAACCCGGTTGTGCATGGGCGGCGAGACCGAATGTCCCAGCGGATTGCCGAGGAGAATGACCAGCTTGGTGGTGACGGTGGGGTAGTCCACTATTGTAAGGCCTCATAGAGTTGTCGGCGTAATGTGTTGCCAATCTAAAAATACACTACCTTACAAAATATGGGGAGAGATGCATGCTGGTTTTTGCACTTTCCGCCGGCTTGCCAATGTAATAGCCTGCCAAGCGGCACCGATTGCTAAGAATGACACAATGTCATAATTGAAAATCATTATCAGCTATGGTTTTGGGTGAGGTGATGAGCGCTTGCTTTTTACGGTAACCCTAAAAAAGTGACTTTCCGATTGAAGCCACTGCATTCACGATTAGCATCATATAATTTCTTTTAGGTAAACTCCCGGCTCTGCCGGGGGACGATCAAAGTTTGGCGGTTCCTGAAAAATGAGGAAGCCTCCATTCCCGTGAACCGCTCAAAGTTACGAGAAGGAGGCTTCCGTAAACAACATAAGCAGCTTAAGTCACTCAAAGTGGGAATGCAAGTCAGTAATATCCGATTAGAAAATTGCACGTGAAATATTAACAAATATTAACAGGATGGATGTCATTTTGTTTGCCGTATTAAAGAAGATACACATATAGAAATTATTGAAGAATTTCCGGTGAATGAAACATCTCATGTATTCTTTGATGCCATGGTTTTGCTTGGAACTCCCAATGTCAATCAAACCAAAAAGCCTGTTCACTTTGTTGGTTATAATATTGATGGCAAATCCTACTGGGTAACTACCGATCGTTTTGATTTATTAGCTGAGCAGGTAGCTCTGGTATACAAACTTCACTGGGACATCGAAAGTTTTTTTGCATGGTGGAAACGGCACCTCAATGTCTATCACCTTTCTGCTAGAAGCAAGAATGGCCTGATGGTGCAAATCCTTTCTGGTCTTATCACCTATCTTTTTTGGGCTATCTACTGCCAAAAGCAGCACGGGGAATCGGTTTCTATTCACCGTGTACGGAAACTCCGCAAACAAATCCGAAATGAAGCAAGACAACAGGCTGCGGAGAAAGCAGCTGTGCAAAATCGGAAACGAAGGAAGCGTCTTGAACGGTTAAAGAAACCCTATGTGATTTCCTAACTGGATGTTGTTGGGTAATCGGAGTGTTTCGATATCCATTTTTTAGGGCTTTAGCAATTCAGTCGGCATGTGCTGGTTTGTCCTGTCTTTGACTAAAAGAGTTGTAACTAGTGCTTTGGACTTCTTATTGAATATCATGTCATGGCCAAGACAAAGGCCCATTGATATATTGAGCTGCGTATTATTGCCGTCGAGGTGTTCGGCCTGTCCTGAAGGATTACAGGAAATGCCAAAATGAACATTTTTAAGGAACACCTGATTGGGAATCATACCACATTTGCAATCTATTGAAAAAACCTCCAGACCTTGCTTCTTTAAGATCTCTTTAAGGATCTCTGAAAACTCGTGGAATCTGCGGCAATACGCTATCCCAACTCTCTCAATGCCAGCCAAAGTAATATATCGTTTGATTTCATCAATGCGACTCTGCCCATTCGCGCGTGTTTTAATGGCAAGCTGCATGATTTTTTTGTCTTCATTGTCATATAAGTTGTCTATGTAACTATCACCTGTGACTAAGTAAGATTTCATAATAACCTTTGCTGGTTTATCGTTTAAATTTAAATTAAATCGCAATGAAATATTATAGAAGTGATTACTGATTATGGGGTTACTCCTGAATGGCTGCTCCTGATTCTACTCGTTTCATAATGTCCACCGCAAAGAGTCCTGTTGTACCCAACCAGCAGCCCCTCCCAGTCTTTATGATTTTCGTAGATTTTGTATGCATACTTTTCGTTTTCTTTATAAATTTCTCCAATTTGATATTTACTATTGTTAAGCATGTTACAGGGGTAAATCCCTCCTTCCGGCTCAATATACAAGAAGCTTAGATGCTCCCAATTTCCTGCCAAACAAAATTTCTTCTGACGAGAAACCTCTTTGAAAACATTATCTCCGTAAGGATTCGGACCCAGATTTGCTAAGTGGTCTAATTTAATGTCCTTGTAACGGGAATTTTCACGAAGCTCGACCCAATATTTCCAGAATTGTTGTATATCATGATTGCTAAGAACCTGCTTATACATGCTCGAGGCAATGTCGACACAAAAATATCCCATGAAAAAAATTTCATTTACACCCATATTATATGCTTCATCAACAAACTCAGGTATTTTATGAAGTGTATCCTGCATCACTACATAATTATAAATAACACGGAAACCTGAATCAAGCGAGATCCGGGTGGCGTTTAGAACGTTTTCCCGGTCTCGTCCGGTAATTATTTCATGAACGCCTTTGGGGAATATAGTGAGTTTGATCGTCTTAATGCCATTTTTATGCAACAGAGGTAGAAGATCGCGATGTCTTTTAGTTAGATATATGCCATTTGTGGTGATTTCGGTAGAACCACATTTTTTCTTGATTTCCAAAAAATCCCAATAGTGAGGTAACCATTCGTTAACTAGAGGGTATACGATATACCCGTCCTTTAAAAATAGATCTGTTATTTGATCTGCCTTTTCAAATGTCCAGCCATTTCCTCGTGGGCTACCTTTCTGATAACAGTGCTTGCATTTTGAATTACATTCCCTCGACATCCAGATAGTAACATATTTAATAAAAAAATCTTTTGCTGATACCGGGTTGCTCAGTGCCTCATAAACCTTATCTCTAAATCCGGAAGTTGTTCCATCAAAAGTAAAATTTTTTGTAGACATTTTCAGAAGACTCCTTCGCTTTTAGCTGTATGTGAGCTGCATTTAGCACAATTATCGCATCTCTTTGAAGATGATGAGTGTGTTAGTTTTAATATTTCAAAAAGAGATTTGTTTACCTGCCTGGGTTCAAAAATGTCTTCATGATCAATGCCTCGGTAAACGAGTAATCGGTCACTAAGTGATTTTTCAGTTATGCCAATTGTCATTTTAATCATCTCAACAACTCCTGTGCTGCACACAATTGAGATTATAGGCGCCAGGTAGGGTAAATCCGGATCACTATCGTCGAAACTATTTGGATCAACAGAAAGTTCAAAATGTTCGTTGATAGTACAATTGAAACAGAAATTGCTGAGATTCTGGTCAAATACATACAAAAAACCTTTAAATCCAAGTTGGGCAATATGGACTGCAGGTATATGATTTTCAATACAGAATTTATTGATCAGATAGTGAGCATGAAACTTGTCAACTGAAACAAATATCATGAGGTTGTCATAGCGACTTTTTATTTCCTCAAGGATATTAAGGCTTATAGGTTTAGATATTGTTTCAATTTCAATGAATGGATTGATTTTCTTTAAGGCGATTTGGGCCGAAATTACTTTCTTTATTCCTATGGTTGCATCATTATGCAAATATTGCCGACCTAAATTCGATGCTCCAACTACATCGTGATCGCAGAGAATTAGCCGGCCGAAATTACTGAGCGCCAACTGGTGGCTAGCGGCACAACCTCCTCCCCCTAATCCAACAATCAGAACGGTTGTAGATTTTAGTTTGGCCATCCCAATATCGCCAACTCCCGGTAACAGCATTTGTTTCCTAAACCTTTCTGTTTCGCTTTGTTGTAACATAACGATAGGTATCCTGTTTTTTAACAATGTTAGAAAACGACTTGTTTGTGGAAATGAAGAAAAATAAATCTTAATGTATGTCAGAAATTTTTTCTCCGGCAAAAATATTTTCTTCTAATGATTTGATTGTAATACGATTTTCCCAGATATAGCGATATTCTTTCGCGAGTCGCATAGCAAAATCAGAAAATTCATTTATTCTTAAAATTACCGCATCTTCATTGTTAACTTCCTTTAATGAGTAGAGTGAATTTTTAACGACAGGAATGCCCCCAAGCTTGTTGAAAAATGTATCGGTTTTTACTTTGATAGTCGCAGATACTATAAAATCATCAAGAGAGTGATCTAAATGATAATTGATCCATTGAGATATAAAAACCAGGTTAACAATAGTGCCCAGTTGTGTTTTGCGTAATTTCGGAGTCATTGTCCAAGAAGAATCGTAGCTAATATCTTTATGGTTATAATCAACTTCGCTAATTATTCTTTCAACTTCTCTGTGCAGAAGTGTATTGCCTCCGTTTGCTGTTATTGCAAGCAGGGGAAATGTAATATTGTAATATTTACAAACACTGTACCTACATATCCTTGCTGTTGCCAAAGGGACGAAAGAGTCAGCCTCTTTTTCAAAGAGAGCAAGTGTTGTGCAATAAAAGTCACCGGTATTAAGAGGCATGACGGTTGGACCATATTCATGCCTATAACCCTCAAGTCTAAGCTTTGCTATTTTGAAGAATATTTCCTGTTGGAGCACATCGTCCCAATTATTACTTGGGTTCTCAAGTACAAAAAGCTGGTATTGTGAGAACATCGTCTTCCTCCACCTTTCCTTGGATTTCCGTAATTGAAGTATCGTTTGTAGAACAACAACCTTTGATTAAGATTATAAAAAATGAGTATATCATTTTGTGATCAAAAATTTTGACCGCTAGGAGGCTGTCCGAGAATAGAAATGTTATCTCATATCGAGGCAAACCCGAAAAAATTACCGGAGGCATATACTGAATATTCCGAGGATAATTTTTCCGAATTTAACGAAGATATTGGGGAAAAGGGCATTCAAGGACAGCCTCCTAAATTTCACTTTTAAAAGCCAATGGCTCAACTCTTCACTGCAGATAATGGTTTGTCTGACTTAGCAAACTCACTATCTTCAATGTACTCACGATCTTTTATACCTAGAGCTAAAACCCCAGCGAGCAATGGAAGCCAAACAAGTGCATGGATTACAAATGGGAGTCCTTTGTGGTCTGCAACAATTCCAAATAGTCCAATCCAGACCCCGCCAAGGCCATTTGCAAATCCAAGGACGAGCCCCGCCGCCAGAGCTACATTTTGACGTATTGCTTCCTGGGTAACGACGATCAACGCTGAAAATGAAGCGAAGAGGAAGGCACTACCAAGCGCCAGGAAGATATATTGCTCAGGCGAGTTTGAGTGCAAGAAGAAATAGTAAAGGGGACAAGCAGCAAGCATTGATAGCACGATAACTACTTTTCTCCCTATTATGTCGGAAATATAACCACCGAAAATAACACCAATTGCAGAGGATATGGACATGGTCATGAGAAAATAGTTGCCAGTGGCCGCTGCGATTTTTTCGTGTTGGATATAGAGAGGTAAAAATGAGATAAACCCAAAAAACGATGCTGACCATAGGCTGGTCACAAAAACGATTGTCGACAGATTTAATAATTTGGGACGAAGCACCAGCCACAGAGGTTGGATCGTGGGTGTTACATTTTTTTCTACCGAAAGAGGTTCGGGAAGAGGGATAGTAAACAAGATAAGAACGGTTGAAAAAAGCGCTGGAAGGATGAAATAGGGCGTAACATTTAACCCAAATTTTTCAATAATTGGAGTAAGCATTAAACCTGTAACTGCCCAGCCGCAGTTACCCAAGGCAATAAAAACAGCTTGATACAAGCCTTTCTTTTGACTGCTCATTTCAGATACTTTTGCTGATCCAAATGGATGAAACATGGCATTACCGATCCCGGCAAGGGATGCCAGCAAGACAAGAAACGGGAAGCTCCGAACTATTCCCATAAGACTTAAAGGTAGGGCCATAAAAAGAGTTCCAAAATAATAAAGCCACTGGTTGTTTTTTTTATCTATAAGGTAGCCAAACAGTGGCTGCACCAGAAAGGATGTCACAGTGAAAGCAGTTACCAGCGAAGCTCCCTGACCAATGCCTATGGTTCCATCTGCAACCAAGAAAGGTAACAAAATCATGATGATTACGGCGTACCAATCGTTGCAGGCATGTGCCAAGGACAATATGGACAATTTACTTATTTTCGATTCGAGTAGATCACCGGATTGCATAGCATTGGCTCCTTGTTTTGTTTAAAAATACTTCTTGAACGTTCAATCTTATTTGAACAACTAGGCTATGTATGAACTGGATATTGCATGGTAAATATGTAAGATATCCAATTCGTACACATGGTTGTTGGAAGCTCTCTATATCAATAGAGATACGACATTTCAGCAGCAATTTAACCTACAACTATTGATAGGTTAAATTGATAAACGGATACATTAGAGTCCTTCTGAAAAGAGTGCGATGACACACCGCAGACATGTTCGAAAAGCTTGTTCATTCGGATTCTCATCATATCTCCCGATACAATTTTCTTGAGCACCTTGATTTTCAAGAAAATTGAATTCTCAAGGTAGTCATAAAATAATCAGCGATAGATTTTAAGGAGTGAGGTAAAAATGGAGCAACGTACTATAAATACAAAAGAAATGGCGATCATCAAAAAAACAGTTTGTGATATTTTGGAGATCAATCCCGATGACATGACTGAATCAAGTCTCTTCATTGAAGAACATAATGCAGATTCACTGCGGGCCATAGAAATCCTGGCGACACTTGAGAAACAACTATCCATAAAGATAGCACAGGAGAGATTGGTATCGATGGTGAATCTCAAAGGGGTCTATGACGTTGTCAAAGAAGCCTTCGATTCGAGCAAATAAGATGGAATCACGTCGAGTCGTTGTAACCGGATTAGGGATCGTATCAAGCATAGGTGTTGGGGTTGACTCATACTTACAAGCTTTACAAGAAGGCAAAAATGGCTTCACAGAGATTTCCTCCTTTGAAACAAAGGGGTTTGAAAAAAAGATAGGTGCAGAAGTTAAAAAGTTTGACCCTTCCAAATGGATAAAATGGAACGATCTTGAAAAGCTCGGACGAAGCAGTCAATTTTCCGTAAGTGCTGCATGTATGGCGATCGAAGACTCTCGTATAGATAGGGAGCGGTTGGCAAAGGAAAAATGTGGAGTCGTTGTAGGCACCACTGACGGAGAGCAGCCAATTATCGATAAAAACACAAAATTATGGGCTCAAAACGAATTGGACAAAGTTGAAGCCGGTGATATATGCCAAGCGTTTGCCCACAAAATTGCCGTCTCAATAGCGGAAGAACTGATGGTATCAGGAGAAGTACTTACCATTACGACAGCTTGTGCTGCAGGTAATTATGCCATCGGTTACGCATATGACCTTATTCGGGGAGGGGATTGCGACTTGATGATCTGTGGAGGGGCAGACAGTGTAAACAGGAAGAACTTCGCAGGTTTTTTTCGTTTAGGCGCGCTATCTCCAGATGTATGCAGACCGTTTGACCGAGAAAGAAAAGGTATAATTCCAGGAGAGGGTGCCGGCATCTTATTTCTGGAAAGTTTGCAAAGCGCGGTTGCACGGAAAGCTGACATATATGCAGAGGTTTTAGGTTATGGATTAAATTGTGATGCCTATCACATGGTCTCTCCACAGCATGAAAGCATCGCAGATTGCATGCGTATCGCTCATTTGAATGCAGGGATTTGCTCTAATGATGTGCACTATATATCTGCCCACGGTACTGGTACAAAGACAAATGATTTATGTGAATCACGAGCCATAAAAAGTGTTTTTAAAGAAAAAACACCTCCTACGAGTTCATTAAAATCAATGTTGGGTCACACTATGGGGGCATCCGGGGCTTTGGCAAGTATTGGGTGTGTCCTGGCTTTAAAGAATAATTTTATACCTGCTACCATGGGATATGTAACTGCAGACCCTGATTGTGACTTGGATTGTGTGCCAAATAGTTCGAGATCGACCAATTTGAAAGTGGTTCAAAACAACGCATTTGCCTTTGGCGGGAACAACGCAATTGTGGTTCTCCGAAAATGGGAACAAAAGAAGGATTTGGTTTCATGAAATATGGAAATGGAAATCTTGTAATCTCGGGTTGGGACATCATCTCGCCCATGGGTATAGGCAGAGATGAATTTACAGAAAATTTCAAATCTCGGCGAATCGGAAATCAAAGGATGAATGATAGTTTCAGCGGTGTGAAACTAGACCAAGCATATGTTGCCGAAAACTTCAATGTAAACAGTCTACTCGGTAAACGCGGCACCAGGACTTTCGATCGGACAACGCAGTTGACTATATGTACAGCAAAACTTGCATTGGAACACCGTGGGATTTCTGAAAATGAAAGGTTGAAAACAGGTATAGTACTTGGTTCGACCAACGGTAGTCTTAAAAGCATAACTGATTTCAGTAGAGATACCTTTACTCAAGAAAAGCCGTATTTTGTAAATCCGTCACTATTTCCAAATGTGGTCTTGAATTGTGCGGCAAGCCAATGTGCAATCTGGCATAAACTACGCGGTCCGAACGCAACAGTTTCGTCAGGAAGCATGTCGGGTTTGAGCTCAATACAATATGCAATGCGATTGTTGAAGAACGGATATGCAGATCTCGTTTTGGCCGGAGGGGTTGAGGAATATTGTAAGCAGAGTGCATGGGCGTTTCAAAAATCCTTACCAAAAAGGATCCGGGGAAAAGAGTGTTTCGGGGAGGGTTGTGTTTTCTTTGCATTGGAAACAAAAGAATCTGCGGAAGCTAAAAATCGTGCTTTTTATGCAGAAATTATTGCATGTGAATGCCGGTTGATTCCACGTATAAAATATAATTTCAATCAGTTTTCTGAGCACCTCGCAGATTGTATTGCGCATGTTCTTGAGATTTCACGGGTAGAGCCCAGGGATGTGGCCGCCGTTAGTAAATATTCCTGCACAAGTCGTAAAATAAAAGAAGTTGAGACAGAGGCCCTGCAAAAAATATTCAGGAAACAAAATTATCTCGAACAGTTTGCGATAAGCGATCTGTCAGGGAATGCCATGAGCGCAGCGGTATCCTTTCAGGTCGCTGCTGCTTTGACATATACCTCTGAAAAACATGGCAACGATAATACTTATATATTGATCACTACGTTATCTATCGATGGCTATGTCGGTTGTATGTTGTTACAAACCAAAGGCAGTCGAGGGCGCATTAATAGTTAGGTGGAAAGAGGATGACTTCTTGAGCCCGTCTTGAACCTTTTGTTAACGGTGCAAAAATAAAGCGACTGTTGTTCTTTGGAGGGGTGGTGTGGATGATGATCTCTGGAAGAGGAGACAGGAAAAAGATGGGAAAATTGAAATTCTATTTTTCGTTTAGAAGTCCCTACTCTTGGATTGCTGCGAAACAACTTCAAGAGGAGAAGATTTTCAACCGGATTAACCTGGAAAAGATACCTTTTTGGGAGCCTGATACGTATACACTTGAAAAATTGAAAAAGAGAGGAGGCAGATTCCTTTATCAGCCAATGTCAAAAGCAAAGCACCTATATATTCTTCAAGATATTAAAAGAATGGTCAACAAATTAGGATACCAGGTCATTTGGCCGATAGATACCGACAAGCCTTGGTGGGACCTGCCCCATTTAGCATATCTGTCTGCTTGTCGAGTCGGAAAGGGAGATGAATTCTTTTGGGCGGTATCCAAATGGCGCTGGGAGATGGGGGAAAACATTTGCCAGCGGTCCGTAGTAGAAAAGATCGCGGAAGAGATTGGTCTTGATTCTCAGGTAACAATCAATGCTCCCAATGATGATCGAATTCGAGAGCAAGCCGTCCAAGCTCTCTATCAATGTTATTGTGATGATGTGTTTGGTGTTCCGTTTTTCATGAATGGATATCAGAAATACTGGGGCGTGGATCGTCTTGACGATTTTCTATGCAGTACCGGATTATTTGGAAAAAGAAATACGGACCTTAAAGATGGTCCGATGGAAGTTGTTGTAAGGGAGGGGGCATATGATACCGATCATCCCGGAGGATGCGGGTAATGCAACATTTTGCTGATATAGCAAGATTGCGAATCCCAGATACGCTTATCGGATTGTCAAAAGTTAGAACACATAACGGATATTATATGTTGTGGTTTGATTTTCAACATATTTTATACATATCGACATGCTGCAAATCTTAATCCGTATAGTCCAACAGGTCCCAAAGAAAGCTATTCTCCTATCTAATAGAAGCACTATGAGCAACAATGCTGCCAGCATCTATTACTAACATTGAGGTTATTAATGGAACGGAATGAGATACAATACTCAAAGATAGGAAATATCCTCCCTTATGGGTATCCTTTTCTTATGGTAGATCGAGTTCTCGATTATACCAGGTTGATATCAATACGAGGACTAAAAAATGTATCTAAACACGAACCATACATGAAGACTAATGATCAAGGTGACAAACAGTTTCCATCCGGACTCGTGCTCGAATCTATTGGTCAGCTTGCTGGAATACTGCATTATCTTAGTTTTGGAAGGAAACAGAACTGTCAATACATTCTGGGTAAAATTTCTGATGTGTCCATTTTATCATTAGTCTTTGCAGGTAATCAATTAGTCCTTGAGGTAACATTTCAAAAAGTAACAAGTGGTTTCTTTATCGCAAGTGGCATAGCTAAAAATGATATCGGTCGATCCGTGCTTACGGTCGGAGAACTGATAATTGTTTTAAAGTAGTGTCGTGAACAAACCAATTTCACAACATATTATGCAACCTTCCGGATTGTTAGAGAATTCTCATGATAAATGACAGTATTACGATCAATGGCAAAATTGGAAGCGGGCTCCGCTTTATTTCTGGCACCGAACCATTTGCCATGGGACATTATCCCGGCAATGCTCTTTTTCCGGGAGTTCTTTCTATTGAACTTATTATTGAAGTTTGCGAACAGTTGGTCCGACAATTAAATGGGCAAATTAAAAGCTGGGCGACGCATATAGAAAGCATTCGCTTCCTTGAAGCCGTTAGGCCTGGGGATGTTCTCCATATAGAAGTTGAGATAAATGAAAGCAGAAAGAATGGATACATGTTGAACGGAACAATTATCAACAACAGGGACTTGGTGGTGGTAAAAGGGCTCTTTGGGATGTCACCAGAGGAAGTCAAAACACTGTAACGTAACAGTATATTACAAATTTCTTCTTGAGTTTGCAATATTGCGGCCCTGCCCCCAAGCGCTTTGATATCGAAAGGAAACTGATACTTTTTAAGGTGGTCGCTATCAATTGGTTGAGAGAGATGAATATTGAAAAAAGAGGTGTTGCTTTAGTCTCAGGGGCTTCGCGCGGGATAGGGAAAACCATTGCACTGGAGTTAGCTAGAGACGGTTTCGATATCTCGTTCTGCTATCTAAAAAGCGAAAAAGAGGCCACGGCTGTCTATCACGAAATCATGGGGATTGGACGTAGAGCCTACAGGGGCCAGTGTGATGTGGGAAATTTTGCGAGTGTAAGTGAGTTTATGGAAAAGTCGCGGAAAGTATTAGGTGATCCCAATGTAGTGGTGAACTGTGCAGGTATCGTGAGGGACTCTCCACTTGTGACCATGTCATATGAAGATTGGCATGATGTCATAAATAGTGATCTGAATAGTATGTACAATATATGTAAGCAAGCTGTATTCGAGATGATGAAGAGGAGAGATGGTTGTATTGTGAATATATCATCCGTTGCTGGCATTTACGGAAATGCTGGACAAGCCAATTATGCAGCTTCAAAAGCCGGGATAATCGGCTTTACAAAATCTCTTGCTAAAGAGGTAGGACCCTACGGTATACGTGTCAATGTCATTGCTCCGGGATTTATTCGGACAGACATGAGCGAATCAATATTGAAAGAGCAAAGCAAGGTCGTAAAGACGATTGCACTGCGACGTATAGGCGAACCAGGCGATGTCGCCAATATGGCCAGTTTTCTTATTTCAGAAAAAGCATCATACATTACAGGACAAGTTTTTCAGATTGATGGTGGCATTGTACTTTAAGGATTTCTCTGAGACTGCCTATCCTAGTCAAGCTGGACAGTGATTCCACGTGAAGTCGATACTCAGTCCAGTGATGTCGGACACGAGTATCGTAACGGAGCGACACTGTTTGTCCTTACCTCCCTCTCATAAGTTATGTCAGTATTACATTCTTTTTTTTCTCATGGAGTCTTCTTGTAGTTTTGTCTTGTGAGAGCTATGCAACAGGCGATCTTAAAATGTGTCAGCCAGTGTTAGGTCACCGCTGTTGATGGCAATGCTCAATGGGCAGTTAGAAGTGTTCCCGACAGACAGGCTCATGGCGAAAGGACTTTGTTTATCTTTTGTGAAAAGTGTAACCTTCCACGACCATACGGGAAAGATCCAGCTTTTTTATGTTGCCGTACCGGAGCTTTCTTAACATCCGAGCGAGAATAATCAAGTTTTTTCAGCTACTACATCATACACACATTACTTCTACTCATCACCAGACGTGTTAATGTCATTCTGACCCAATATACTAAGAATACTCCATTTCCTGCCGTTATCCCACAGCGTCTTGCCTGTAAATCATAGCAACAAAATACAGCACATATTTTCTTGACCTTGAGAATGATCAGTATTAATTTTCAAGAAAAATTTGCTCATTCCATCGTGAATCAAGTATCTCTTTTTTCAAAATCAGAGATACTCGATGTCTAAGTTTGCTCAACAAATACTGTATAAAACTAATGAGTTCAAATGTCCTTACCAGATACGAATTAAACAAATTGTTGGAAATAATCCATTCGTTGGTCTTTATTAAAGATAATGATCAATTTGAGAGCGTGGCTTGCGCAGTTAGAGAACTAGTAGGATACGACTTTATTATTTTTGGGTTGCCAGGAGCTAACTCAAATAAAACGCGGGGTATTGTAGACCTAAACATAAATTATCCACAGGAATGGGTTGATCTGTACCAGAAAAATGAATTTTGGCGTATTGATCCTGTCGTTTTAGCAACCAGGGAAGGAAGGATTCCGCAGCATTGGGCAGATATTTATCGCAAGTTTTCTCCTGATAAAAATTTTATAGGATTAGCAAGTGAGTTCGGGCTCAAAGATGGTTGGACCTGTCTTACCAAAGGGGGCACAGGTCTTCCCTGGACGATAATTTCCGTAGGTGGAGGTTTAAAAAAGTATGGAAAAAATATTAAAAGGGAAGCGTACATTCTTGAAAAAACTTCTCCCTATCTTCATATAGCACTATCATCACTGAAGGCAAAAGATGAATCTAAAAGACTGCAGAGTCTTACCAAAAGAGAGCGTGAAGTTCTGAAGTGGTTATCCCTTGGGAAAACGTCCTGGGAAATATCAGTAATCCTTAATGTGGCGGAAGTTACTGTTAATTTCCATGTAAAAAACATCAAAACCAAACTTAATACTGTTAGTCGCAGTCATGCAGTGGCAGTTGCCACACAGTTGCTTGGCATGTAGAAAATGCCACACTTAAGCGACTTTCCTCATTGCACCAGTATTGTTAAACCAAGCCAGCAATTGAGGCTTACTGCTTTGATTTATGGACTCAAATTCACGCCAATTGATCCTTACCGCAACAGCGGATACTCCATCCGGCATAATAATTGTTTTGCCCATTATCCGGCAAGGAAATCCTGACATTCTTAATAATCTAAAAAGTTTCTTCTCTATCACCATACACATATCGCTGATAAAATTTTTACAGCACCAACAATAAAGGCCTTTATAGAGCAGCATGGAAACATGCATGTTGCCATGAGGAGTTAGTATTTTCATCGCTCTGGTCTCTGCTTCCGTGCATACCCGACTTATCTCCACTGTTCTATTCGTTTTACCAATTGGCGTTTCGATTAATGCAGTAAACTCTCTTTCCATCATAAAGGTTCTTTGCGGTAATGTTATCCGCAGATGGGCAATCAATCTTCTGTTTTGGTCAAAAACTCCTAGCGGGACCATTCTGTCGTCATCATAAATATCAATCTCAAGCCCGCTCGCTTGAGGTGCAACCCATTTAAGTTCATTAACAAATATTTCGTGCCTGAGACGATAAGCATTTTCTCGTTCATCTAAACATGTCAGATTCTTTACTAAAAAATTTTGCTCAAAAAAGCCAATCGATAAGTATCTTCTGTTGTTTACCTGCATAGCACTAAACTCCTTTTTTGAGTAAGGAGTTTACCGGCAACCAGCCAAACACAAACCTATCAATATTGATAGGTTCTATGCTGATAAAAGGTTTGTGAAATTTTTTGTTATTAAGTCGGGCGTCGAATAAACGACAATTACCTAAATAGAATAAACGATATTACAGCTACATACGCTCCGCCTCATGTCTGCAAATCAATTGCCGTCTTAATAATATGAAGGGTCCTGCAGAAAAAGCTGGATCCCAAGGAGGTTGAGATATCTTCGCTTAAACTTGCCATCAAAGAAATCTCGATCCAACTCGGGGCGGCAAGTACTCTAACGACTGCCTTGAAAAAGGCCAAGGATGAGGTAACAGGCCGAGCTGGAATCGGTCAAAGCCGCCAACGCGGAGCTGCATAAGAAACTGGCCGAGCTGGAATCAGTCAAAGCCGCCAATGCCGAACTGAATAAGAAACTGGCCGAGACGATGTCCCGGTCATCAACGCAAGACAGTCCTGTCAAAACGAATCCCTGAAGGCGCGATCCTGCCCAACCTAATGATATCGATCAATATGCTGATGCCGATTGGCCGAAAAATCTTTTTTTCCGCTGTCTTGGCCCTTTTCCTGGTGCCTGGCTTTTTTTGTGTAACTGCCCGGGCCGAAACGCAGTTCTCCATTCTGGTAACGTCAAACCTGCAAGGAAATTTTTCGCTCAATACCGAAAATCAGGAGACCACGGACCCGCTGCTCATTCTCGGCCAGAATATAATCGCCGAGCGCCATAATGGTATCGATCTTTATCTTGATATGGGCAATGCCCTCTACCCGGGAGTTCTGGCGAAGTACAGCACGGGTTCAATCATGGTCGATTTCCTCGAGTATTTTTCATGTGCAGCGTTCCTCGTCTCGTCCAAGGATCTGCAGATCGGCACAAAGAATCTCGAGTTTATGCAGAAAGATAAAAGGGTACGCTTTTTGTCGGCGAATATCGCCCAGGATGGCAAGCCCATATTTACTTCCTGGTTTGCCCAGGATCTGGTCGATGGCAGATCCATAGTCATGGCGGGCGAGGGTGCAGATTATTATCGCCTGAACCTCGTCGTCGATGACGGTGTGCAACTGAAGAGCTTTGAGTCCCGCAGGCCCATCCCGTTCCCACCAGAAATTACTGGTATCAGGAATTTAGAAATCGTCTCACCCTCTGGAAGGAAAAATTCCGGGAAGATGAAGACCAACTTGTCGCCCAGTTGAGTGATACTGAATACATCGTCGATGATGTACATTTTGGACAACTTCTGCGTGACCGGTTCAATTGCGAGCTTGGTGTGGTGGAGGCCAATACCATTAATCAGGTGTCGGTCAAACAAGCTCTCAAGCATGCGGATTTTTTGAGCATGGTCAACCGGAACTACAATATTTTTAATTCAATGATGACAGGATCGGGGAAAGCTACCGGAATTCCCAGTTTATTACCTCTCTGGATTTCAAGACCGATTGGAAGCTCTGGTGAGCCTGTGGCCAAAGAGAACATAATGAGACGGGTCTGCCTGCAGGGAGCTAAAAAGTAGTGCTCTCCAAAAAGATCCGAGCGGCTATTTTTTCATCAGGGCATAGACTACCTCGGACATC
>Ga0210123_1000971_pt1 | contig 15632 bp, 14 predicted proteins | sample Muzzi_PWB_D2_FD_185535 | JGI IMG/M metagenome (GOLD analysis project Ga0210123, IMG submission 185535) | Wetland microbial communities from San Francisco Bay, California, USA, that impact long-term carbon sequestration - Muzzi_PWB_D2 (SPAdes) | ecosystem: Environmental > Aquatic > Marine >... | reverse complement strand
CCAGCAGATTGCGCGTGACGTCGTTGTCCTGGTCGCCGAGGACAACGACGTCACGCGCAATCTGCTGGGGCGGTTCCTGCGCCAGCTCGGCCATCGGGTCGGTTTCGCTCGCGATGGCCGCGAGGTTCTCGCTGCCCTGGAGAAGCGTCGCTACGACGTGGTGCTGATGGACGTCCAGATGCCCGGCATGGACGGGCTCGAAACGAGTCGTCAGATCGGTCGGCGCCTCGCGCCGGAGGAGCGTCCCCTGCTGGTGGCGTTGACCGCTGCCCTCGGCCCCGAGGATCGGGTCGCCTGCAAGGAGGCCGGGCTGGGCGAGCTCCTCCAGAAACCGATCGACTTCGACGCGCTGAGGAGGCTCGTCGGCAGAGGAGCTGCTCCCGCCTCAGGGGAGGGAGAGGCAGGTGGTGCCCACGACCTCATCGGCGGCGCCCCTTGCGGCGAGGTCCAGGTTCTCCAGTCGGCGCGTCTCGGGCAGCTCAGGGCTCTCGAGGAGGCCGGCGGCGAGCCGGTCGTCGAACCGCTGCTCCGCGCTCTCGTTTCCCGGCTCGAAGGAGATCTGCCAAGGGCTTCGGCCCTCGCACGGCAGGGAGATTGGGAACGGCTGGTCCGGTTGGCTCACTCCTTGGCCGGGAGCACCTCCAACGTCGGCGCGTCATCGCTGACCCAGCACTTTGGAGCCATCGAACGGGCCGCCGGAGTCGGAGACCGGGCAACAGTTCTCCGACTCTTGGGGGATCTGGCGTCGAAGGTCGATCGGTTGAAGGTGGAGGTCGAGAAGATTCTCGTTCCGTGAGCGCCGACGTGGTCAGGTCCAGTGGTCTTCCCAGATCTGGCGCAGCCGTTGGCCGAGCTTCAGCGGGTCGAAGGGCTTCGCGATCACGCCCGCGACACCGCACTGCTCGTACTCGACGATTTCGGCAGTTCTGGCGCGAGCGGTGATGACCACCACGGGGGTATCTGCGAGCGGCGGGAGCTTGCGGAGCTCCGCGAGCGTCTCGAGGCCGCTCATGCCCGGCATGACGATGTCCAGCAGGATCAGTTGGGGTGCGAGAGAGGGCGCTCGCTCGATCGCCTCCTCTCCGGAGCTGCAGATGTCGAGCTCGAAACCGCCGAGCCTCTCGAGCGCAAGCCGCGCGACGAGTTGGATGTCGGCCTCGTCCTCGACCAACAGAATTCTCTTGAGTATCGGGTCAGCCATGCCCCTGGGATGGTCGGGCGAGAGCCCTCTGCTCTCCTGCGCCGTTGGCTCGCAGTATACTGGCAACCCCACGGGAATTCCGAGACGATCTACATGCCGGATCCACTGGTCCAGAGTCCCCTACGGCGCGTTTTGTGCGTAGATGACGACCGAGACATCTTGCGGATTCTGCACCATGCTCTGGTGGACGCGGGGTTCGACGTCATCACCGCCTCCGGCGGTCTCTCGGCGCTCGAGGTGATCGAGCGGCGCGGACTCCCGGACCTGGCGGTGGTGGACATTTGCATGCCGGATCTGGACGGCCTGGAGCTCGGTCGGAGAATCCACTCCTTCTGTGATCTGCCGATCATCCTGTTGACCGCGGTCAACGACGAAGAGACGGTGGTTCAGGCGATCGAGCGCGTTGCCGAGGACTACGTGGTGAAGCCGTTCCGCCCGAGGGAGCTGGTGGCCCGGGTGAACAGGGTGATGCGGCGTAGTGGTGACTTTTCCCTCGGCGGAGGGCGTGAGATCGAGGTCGACGCGGGCTTGCGGGTCGATCTGGTGGGCCAGCGCGTGATCGTCCAGGGTCGCGAGCAGCCTCTGACCCCGACCGAGTCCAAGATTCTCTCGATTCTGATCCAGAGGCTCGGGCACACGGTGCACAACGAGTACCTCCTGAGCAGGGTCTGGCCGTTCGAGGAGGTGTTCGAAGAGGCGTTGCGGGTCCACGTCCATCGCCTCCGCCAGAAGATCGAAGCAGACCCGCGTCACCCGCGTCGCTTGCTGACCAAGCGTGGCGTCGGCTATCGCCTGGAACGTGCCTGAGGGCACCAACCCCTCGATGCCTTTCCCGGGCGGCTAACGGCCCTCGTCGGTTTGAGGTTCGCCTGGCCGGTCGCCCCTCCTTCGGTGGCCGCTGTCCCGTTTTCCCCCTCACGCGCACTAAGCATCAAAAGGGGTGTATGCCCCGAGCTGGTGAGACGACCAAGCCGATGCCAGGAACCAGCCCACGATTCGCCACGCTGGACAGCACATCTGTCTCGTTCGAGCCTTCGGGCTCTGCGGAATGTCTGTCGCTCTGCCAAGAGATTCGGACCTCGCTGACCGTGATGTTCGCGGCCTACCAGCTCGCGCACGGTGCCGATGATCGCCTGAATTCGTCCGAGCAGCGGGAGCTCCTGGAGCGTGCCGAGCACCATGCGTTGCGTGCCGAGTCCCTCTTCGGTACGGCCTTGCGGACTCTGTCGCAGACTTGAGCGCCTTGCGCCCTCCAGTCCGAAAGAGCCCTCCAAACCACTCCCTGCACTTCTCGCCGCTCGCCTGAGCGCGCGCGCAGACCACCCGTTCCCCGCGTGGAGCCGGGTGCTCCGTTCTTCTTCCCTCGGGCCGTAATTCGAGCTGTAACGTTCTTGCCCTAGCGTTCCCGGCATGGCCGAGGATTCGCAGGGCAGGTTCGACTCAGGCATCAGGCTTCAAACGGCACGCCCCTGGGCGGCTGGAGCCGGAGCTCCAGGCCGCATGTCCTCGGTGTTCGAGACGGTCCCGTCTCAATTCATCCACGATCCCGGCGAAGTCCCGTTCCAGGTTGAAGGCGCGGTGTACCTCGCGTCATCGGAGCCGGAGACGCCGGACCTTCGCGGTCCGGGCACCGGGAGTGGGCTGCAAGCCCACGGCAGAGTCAGTCGAAAGAGAGGCGCAATGCAGAAGATCCTCGTCGTGCAGGCGGAGAGCCGCCAACGGGATCTCTTGGTAGAAGCCTTCCGCCGTGCCGACTGTGAAGTCTGCGCAGCGCCGGACGGCCTGTTCGCGCTGACTCACCTGGAGCGCAACAGGCCGGACGTGGTCTTGATCACGTCAGAGCTTCCCGGGATGGAGGTCGAGGAGTTCTGCAGGATCGTCAAGAAGGACGCCGGCCTCCGGGGGGTAACGCTCGCGATCATCGCACCGAGAGACCTTGCGCCGACGGACTCTGGACAGTTCGACCTGTTCATCGAGGCCGAGTCGCTTCCCGGCGACGTGGTGGCGACGGTTCTGGAGGAAGCGGGGCAGGTGGGGTTGGTTGCGAGCAAGGTCAGATCGCCCTCGACCGGGGGCGCGCTGCCGGGGGAGGAGCCGGACTGCCTCGACTCGTTGCGGGGCAGCCTTCGGATTCTGAGTCTGCCCGAGCTGACCCAGGTCATCTGTGGCGCGCGCCGCACGGGTCGCCTGGAGCTCCAGTGTCCGGACGGGTTGGCGGAGATCTACTTCCTCGACGGTCAGGTGATCCACGCCACCCATCTGGGGTACATGGGTCTCCCGGCATTTCGCTGGATCCTGACGTCGACCCTGGCCCACCCGGAGGTCCCCTTCCGGTTCGAATCGATGAACAAGGCCGAGGCGTTCCGCTGCCCTCGGACCATCAACATGCCGCCGCAGCGCTTGCTGCTGACGATCGCGGTGGAGATCGACGAGGACTCGGCACCGGGGCGGGGAGCTTGAGCTCATGTTCCCCGTCGATCAGTCCCTTCAGCGAGTCTCCGTCACCGTCGTCGACGACAGCCCGACGGTGTGCAGGGCGATCGAGAGCACGCTCTCGGCCCGCGGTGCGAAGGTGACCAGCTACTCGTGCGGGCTCGAGGCGCTGAAGAGTCTACCGACGGTTCGGCCGGACCTGGTTCTGTGCGACATCCTGCTTCCCGACATCAAGGGCTTCGAGGTGTGCAGCACGATCCGGCGTACCCCCAGGTTGCAGGAATGCCTGGTGGTGCTGATCTCGGGAGTGGTCGACGAGCAGGTTCACGAGCGCGCACGCTCGGCCGGTGCGGTCGGCCTCTTGGCCAAGCCCTTCACGGACGGCCAGTTGATCTCGGTCGTCCAGCGAGTGTTGGACCGTCACCTGCAGCCGGCTCCGGGGCGCGACGTGGCGCCACCGATCGATCCCGAGTCCTCCCTCGGCCGACTCATCCAGGAGCTCAAGACGATCGACGGCTTCGAGCACGGTCTCCTGTTCGACGGCAAGCGAGGCCCGAGACGGTTCGGCCATGCGGCGAGCGCGCCGGCCGATCTCCTCGAGAACGAAGCAAGTCAGATTCTCGCATTGTGTGGTCGGTTGGTCGACCGGCTCGACCATCGCGGAACGGTAGACGTGCTCTTGGAGACTCCGACGGGAACGATGCTGATCGATCCGATCGGTCCCGAGGGGCTTCTGATCGCTTCCTTCGAGTCGTCGTTCGCCTTGGGCCGAGCGCGCTTGGCGATGCGTCGTTACCGCAGCCGCGTCGAGGGCTCCAGGTCCACCAGCAACATGTCAACGACGACCTGACGGGGTGAGTGATGAGTCTCGATTCTCGGATCAAGAGCAACTGGATCGAAGCGCAAAAGAAGTCCGATCGGCCGGTCAACGCCATCGGATTGCCGATCGACCCGAACGACGAGAGAACGCTTGCGGTGTGGAGAGAGGAAGGGATCGATCAGTACCTGGGAGGGAGCGAGCTCGACTCTGGCGAGCAACGGCACTAGACGGCCCCGAGTTGAACCGACAGCAGGGAGCACGATATGGCAACCAAAGTACTGGTGGTAGAGGACAACAAGACGGAACAGCAGCTTCTGGTCAAGGCCCTGGAAGAGAACAGCTACCAGGTTTCGACGGCGAGCGATGGCGAGGAGGCGCTCGACAGGATCCAGGCCGACCGTCCGGACCTCGTGATTCTGGACATCGTGCTGCCGAAGAAGGACGGCTATCAGGTGTGTCGTCAAATCCGTGCCTCGGAGGAGACCAAGGGCGTCAAGGTGATCATGGTCTCGAGCAAGACCCAGGATGCCGACCGCTACTGGGGTCTCAAGCAGGGTGCGGACGCCTACCTCAAGAAGCCCTTCGACGAACAGGACCTGATGGGTCTCGTCCAGAAGCTCACCTAGGCGGGTGGTCGCGATGTCCGATCGAGAGCACGAGAGCGACAGCCAGGATCTCCCGGGCGAACGCGGTGGGAGCGTGGGGGACGCTCGAAACGAAGAGCCGGCGCAGCAGCCCTCGCCGTCCATGGAGGAGGGCGCTGTCTTCGGGGGTGGCGAAGCGGTGGCGAGCGCTTCTGGAGAGCCCGAAGCGCCGACGCTCGGCGACGTGCTGGCCGAGATCGAGGCCGAGGTCGAGACGGGGCCGGCCGACGATACGTCAGCGCCTGGAGCCACTGTCGACGCCGCGGATCGACCCGGAGACGAGATCGGCGTCCAGATGCTTCTCTTTTCTCAGGGAGGCAACCGGTTCGCCGTCGAGATCGAGAGCGTGCTCGAGGTCGGTCCGGTGCCGGAGCACACCTGGGTCCCTGGCGTTCCCGGCTGGGTCCGAGGGGTCGCCAACTTCCGCGGCGAGATCATCTCCATCGTCGCCCTGGGCGAGCTCCTCGGCCTCGGCCAAGGGGCTGTCGCTCCGGGGTCCCGCAGGATGCTCGTCGCCCGGGCTCTCGGAGGTCCTGTGCGCAGCGGCCTGATCGTCGACGGCGTTCACGGCAACGTCCGCCTGGCCCGCAAGCAGATCCGTCCACTGGGTGGTCCGGTCCAGGAAGGCGTGGCGCCCTACCTGTCCGGCTTGCTGCAGGCGAAGGGTGAGCTGCACGCCCTGTTGGACGTCGAGCGGCTGCTCCTTTCTGACACGTTCCGCGCCCTCGGCAGCGTCCGGCGCCGCCTCTCGAGCCATGTGGTGTGACACCGGAGGAGCTGCGTTGACCGATTCCGAGGCCAAGCGCTGGCTCGACCTCTTCGAGGGGCTCTACGGCCTGGAGCTCGGAGGGCAGCGCCTGCCCCTGTTGCGCCGGCTGGTGGTCGACCGGATGTGTCTGCTCGGCATGGCCAGCCAGGGTGACTACTACGACTACGTTTCCTCGGGGACGGCGGGGAATCGGGAGGCCGATCGGTTGCTGGAAAGCCTCGCCAACGGGCAGACCGAGCTCTTTCGCCATCGGCCTTCGTTCGAGGCGTTGCGCTGTCACGCCTTGCCGCGGCTGATGGATCTCAAGCGGTCGTCGGGAGAGTGCCGCCTGACGATGTGGAGCGCCGGCTGTGCGACCGGCGAGGAGGCCTACTCGATGGCCGCGGTGGCGTTCGACGTCGTCGGCTCCCAGTCTTGGCCCGTCACCGTTCTCGGCTCCGACATCAACTCCCATGCTCTCGACGTCGCCCGCCTCGGTCGCTACACGCTTCGCCACGAGGTCGTGGCATCGCTTCCGGGCGGTGGGCGGTTTCTGAGGCACCGGGAGGGAGATCGATTCGACGTTAGCCGGGATCTGCGCGCCTCGGTCCGGTTCACTCAAGCGAACCTGCTCCGCCCTGACCACCGATGGCCGGCGCATCTGGACGTCATCTTCTGCCACAACGTTCTGATCCATGTTCAGCCTCAGCTTCGCCCGATCATCGCGGCGAATCTCTACCGCCGTCTGGCCAAGGGCGGCTTCCTCTGCTTCGCGCCGGGAGAGGTCCTCCGGTTGCCGGGGTCGGATGCGGAGAGGGTGCGTTTCGGGGACACGGTCATGTTCCGGCGAGCTCCCTGGAGCGCAGGAGGGAAGGTGACCGATGCGTAGGCGGGTCGATCGCGAGATTCTGCAAGGGTTCGTCGAAGAGGCGCAGAGCTATCTGCCACGGGTTTCGAGGATCGTCGAAACGGTCTCGACGAACGGGTCCGACGTCGAGGCGCTCGAGGAAGCCCATCGGCTGCTCCACAGCATCAAGGGAGCGGCGGCGATGATCGGACTGACGCCGCTGGCCCACGTCGCCCTGCTGCCGGAGGAGCTGGTGGAAGAGGTGCTCGAGCAGCGTCAGGAGCTGACCGGCGAAGCGGCGGCGTTGATCCAGCTCGCGGTCGACGCCATCGACGAGTACCTCGATCAGGTCCTGGGCGAGCGTCTGGACGACCGTGCGCTCCTGCGCTCCGTGATGATTCCGTTCCGGAGGTTCCGCGGCCAGCCCGAGGACGGAGACGGTGCGGCGATCGAAGAGCTCCTGGGGTCGGAGACCGGCGAGGACCGGGAAGAGCAGGGCGTCGGGGACAGCCTGTTCGAGGAGGTGGTCCAGCCCGGAGCACGCGAGCCCGCGGAGGACGAGGCGGTCGAGGGAGAGCTGATCGCCACCTTTCTCCACGAGGCGGAGGAGTACTTGCAGAGCTTCTCGGAAAGCCTGCTCGAGCTCGAAGACCATCCCGATCCCACCGGCCTCCTGGGGGGGATGCGGCGCGTCGTCCACACGCTCAAGGGCTCGGCGGGAGTGGTCGGCCTGGGAGAGCTCAGCCGCGTCGCCCACCGCCTGGAAGACCTGCTGCAGACCCTCTATGAAGGGGACCTGCCTCTCGATGAGCCGATCCGAGGGATCCTGCTCGATTCCTACCAGGTTCTCGAGGACCTCGTCGAGCGCGATGCCGACATCGGCTCCCTGCAACCGAGGATCGACGCCCTGTTCGCCGCATGTGCCGCGGTGCTGCCGGCAGAGCGGGAGGCCGGGGTCCCGGCCGTCGAAGAGCGAGGCCACACGCAAGACCAGGAGGAGCCCTTCGCTCCGCTGGACGGGTTCGTCGAGTTCCAATCGACGCCCTCGGCGTCCGAGCCTCGGCCTTCGTGGCCGGAGTCGGAGCCGGAGGACGACCAATCCCCCGCGTCCACGGAGCGGAGCGCTCCTCCAACTTCCACGTTCGACCCTGCCCGGTTCCTGCGCATTCCGCTCGATCGTGTCGACGAGCTGGTGCGGCTGGTGGGCGAGCTCTCGGTGAACCGTTCGGTCTTCCAGCGTGCGTTCGCCGAGCTCGGGCAACAGGTCGACGAGCTCGGTCTGGGCTCGGATCGAGTGCGTCGCCTCGCGGGGCAGCTCGAGGCCGAGCGCGAGTTTCGGCCGTCCGGGATGGCGGCTGTCGCCGGTGCCGGTGCCACGGGTTCGGTGGCGCCGATGGTCCACGCCTCGATCACGCCGGGCTTCGACCCCCTCGAGCTGGAGGGCTACACGGAGATCGACCGCATGTCCCGGCAGCTCACCGAGGCCGGGGCGGACATCTCGGCACTGCGCGGGCAGCTCGACCGGACCGTGGGCGAGTTCGATCAGTCTCTGGATCGGCTGGGGCGGGTCACTTCCGAGATCCAGGACCGGCTTCTCCAGCTCCGCATGGTGCCTGTCGGGAGCCTTGCCCCCCGTCTGAGACGGGCCGCGAGACGGACGGCGGCGGAGCAAGGCAAGCAGGTCGAGGTCAGCATCCTGGGCGACGAGATCGAGCTCGACAAGACCCTGCTCGACGAGCTGACGGACCCGCTGCTTCACCTGGTACGCAACTCGATCGACCACGGAATCGAGCGTCCGAGCGTACGCCGGGCTCTGGGCAAGCCCGCGACCGGACGATTCCAGGTCTCTGCGCGCTACGCGGGTCCAGAGGTGGTTCTGGAGCTCTCCGACGACGGGTCTGGTCTCGATCCGGAGCGGCTACGGCAGATCGCCGTCGAACGAGGCCTCGTGAACCAGGCCGAGCTGGAGGTCGTGACCGACCGCGAGCTGTTCAACCTGATCTTCGTTCCGGGCTTCAGCACCGCGTTGGAGGTCAGCGAGATCTCCGGTCGGGGCGTCGGTCTCGACGTGGTGAAGACCACGGTGTCGCGCCTCAAGGGCTCGGTGACCGTGAGCTCGGTCGCCGACCGCGGGACGACCTTCACGATCCGTCTGCCGATGACCCTCGCCCTTGCCCGTGTGGCGATCGTGCTCGCCGCCGGGCAACGGGTCGCCGTGCCCCTGGCGGGAATCCGGCAGATCCTTCGGCTCGAAGAGGAGGTCCGCGATCTGGTCGGTGACCAGCCGGTCCTGAACATCGGGGACCGGACACTCCCGCTCCTGGATCTGGCGGAGGTCCTGGGCTTGAAGGCCTCGGAGAGCCCGGGCTCGGACGAGCCGATCATCCTGGTGATGTCGGTCGGCGACCAGGATGTCGCGCTCGGGGTCGAGCAACTGCTCGAGGGCCGAGAGGTCGTCGTCAAGTCGCTGGGTGCTCACCTCCATCCGCTGAACGGCGTCAGCGGCGCGACCATCCTCGGCGACGGCAGCGTGGTGTTGATCCTGAACCTGGGTGAGCTCCTGTCGAGCTCGGGGAGCTCGGTCGGTGCAGCCATCGACGGCTACCGGTCGGCTACCGGCGCTGCCACGGCCACTCGGGAGATCCTGATCGTCGACGACTCCCTGACCGTTCGCCGCGCGCTGTCGCGGATCGTCTCCGACGCCGGATGGAAGCCCGTGCCGGCCCGCGACGGGCTGGAGGCGCTCGAGCTGCTCGAGGACCGGGCGTGGCCGCCGGACGCCATTCTCCTCGACCTGGAGATGCCGCGCATGGATGGGTATCAGCTCACGGCGACCTTGCGCGCGCGGGAGAGCCACCGTGACGTCCCCATCATCATCGTGACCTCGAGAGCCAGCGAGCGGCACCGGCAGAAGGCGTTCGAGCAGGGCGCGAACGAGTACCTGGTCAAGCCGCTGAGCGAAACCACGCTCATCGAGTGCATTCGAAGACTGACCAGCGACCGCAAGGGGACGGTTCACTAGATGGAGCGCCCGGTTCGTGCCCTCGTCTGCGACGACTCGCCGTTCGTCTGTCGGCTGGTCAGCGGCTATCTCGGCGCCAGCCCGGAGGTGGAGGTGGTCGGGACCGCCTCCGACGCGGAGCGCGCGATCGAGCTCGTGCGCGAGGTGAGGCCGGACGTCGTGACTCTGGATCTCAACATGAAGCAGGCGCGGGGGCTCGAGATCCTCGACCGGTTGATGCACGAAAGCCCGATCCCCGTCGTCATCATCAGCGGCGAGGACCGCAACGTCGCGGCCGTCACGCAGCGGGTGTTCGAGCTGGGGGCCGTCGACTTCGTCTCCAAGTTCAGACGGGATGGAGCGATCGATCCTGTCGAGCTGCGCGACCGGATCGTGACCAAAGTACGGGCCGCCGCCCGGGTCCGGGTCGTCCGCTCCCTGTGGCGCAACGACGGATCGAGACGCCCGCGGCAAGTGCTCAGGCGGCGGGCGTCGGACGCGCCACGTCAGCTTCCGGCCGGAGGTGTGGTGGTCATCGGCGCTTCGACCGGAGGGCCACAGGCTCTTCGTCAACTGCTCGCGGCGTCGGGCTCTGGACGGCAGGCCGCCGTGCTGGTCGTTCAGCACATGACCAAGGGGGTCACGCGGGAGCTGGCACGGCATCTCGCTCAGCATGTTCCGTGGTCGGTCAAGGAGGCGGAGTCGGGTGATCCGCTCGAGGAGGGGAGGGTTCTCGTGGCGCCCGGAGGGTCCCATCTGCTCCTCGACGAGCGCCTGCGCGTGGAGCTTCGGCCCGGCACGGAGCTCGAGCCGTATTGCCCGTCGATCGACATGACGATGCGCTCCGTCGCCCGCATGTGCGGCGGCCGGTGCCGGGGTGTCCTGCTCAGCGGCATGGGGTACGACGGCAGCGCCGGTCTGGCCGAGATCCGTGCCGCCGGTGGCCGCACCTTCGTCCAGGAGCCGAGCAGTTGCGTGGTCGACAGCATGCCCCGCTGCGCCATCGACATCGGTGCGGTCACACATGTGGAGGCACCCGCCACGATCGGTCGGCTCATCTCGAGGCAATCCGGAATCTAGGCGGAACGAGCGATGAACGACCATCTCTCAGCAACGTCCGATCGACGCTTCATCCGCTGTGTCGTCGGCGACGGCACGTACTGCCTGCCGTTGTCCGCGGTGCGGGCCATCCGGCGCAAGGACGAGCTGCGACCCAATGTCGAGGGAGCGTGGCCGGCAGGTTGGGTCGAGGTCTCGGGCCGAACGGCACCGGTGCTGCGCTTGGCGTCGCTGATGGGGGTGTCTCGTGCCCCCGGCGCAAGTGAGGCCTTCGTGGTCCTCGGCACCGAGGACGATCCGTGGGCGCTGGGGGTGGACCGGATTTCGAAGCCCTTCTCGTCTCCCTCCGGGCGCAGGGAGAGGTTCCCTCTGGTGGAGGGGGGAGCGATCTCGCCGTTCTTCGTCGGAGCGGCCCTGGACGGGGAGCGACTGGTGCCGATCTTGGCCATCGAGCAGCTCCGCCGGGTGAGTGAAGGAGCAACCACTGCTCGGAGGCTCGTGCACGAGCGCGGGGGCCGGGTGGAACGAGCACCGGCCGGCGCTGCCCGCGGCGGAGCCGATGGGAGATTGCTCGTCTTCTCGTCCGGCGAGGGCGACGGCGAGCGCGTTCTGTTCGGGCTGTCGCTCTTGCTGGTGGCGGAGATTCGTCGGCCGACGGCCGTCTGGCCGGTGCCCGGGGCGATTCCGTTCGTCTTCGGCATCGCCGAGTGGCAGGGGCGATCGTTGCCGGTCATCGATCTCGGTCTACGGCTCGGCCTCGCCGGCAACGCGGTCGCCGCGCCCAGCAAGCTGATCGTCGTCCGCTCTCCCGACGGCTCCGCCCATGCGGGCCTCAGCGCCCGTTCCGATATCGGCCTTCGACGGCTGGACCCGGGCACATGCGGCCGGAGCGTCTCGGATTGGCTGGACCCCGTGTTGACCCGGGCGGTCTTCGAGCTCGAGGGCCGCCCCCTCGTCATCCCCGATCTTTCACTCCTGATTCAAGGCAGCGATGCCGTCGAGTCACAGGATCACATATCAAGTTGGGCATCCGCCCAGAAAGGAGCTCTTCAATGAAATCCGTCTGCCGACTCGGAGTGGTCATGGCAATGATCGTCGTACTCCTGCCCCACGCAGGGTGCGGTGGAGCTGACACGGCGACGTCGGGCGACGTCGCGGCACGAACCGACGTCTCGATCAGTTGGTCCGGATGCGGGATCACCAAGAAGGCGTTCGTCGACCGTCTGGCCGTTGCCTACGAGGCAGAGACCGGGATCAAGGTCAACGTTTCCGGTGGGGGCGCAACCAAGGGCGTGCGCGGTGCGGATGCCGGCACTATCGACGTGGGCGGCTCGTGCCGTCACCGGATCGAAGGACCCGAGGAGGACGCGGCCTTCGGCACCATCGTGGCCTGGGATGCGCTGGTCGCCATCGTCCATCCGAACAATCCTGTCTCGAACCTCTCCGGCGATCAGTTGCGGAGCATCCTCCTCGGTGAGATCACCAACTGGCGGGACGTCGGGGGCGTGGACGCTCCGATCACCGTCCTGGCGCGCAACGGAAAGATCTCCGGCGTCGGCCGCATGACGCGCGAGCTGATCTTCCGGGACCCTGCCACCGACTACACACCGGATGCCCTGATCTATTCGAGCTCCGGGCCCCTCGAGCAAGAGGTCGAGGGTGTCGAGACCGTGATCGGCGTGACCGGTGTCAGCAGCGCCAGGAAGCGCAACGTCAAGATCCTCAGTCTCAACGGCGTGGCGCCCGACTACGAAAACATCGCCAGGGGAGCCTACCCCCACGTTCGTCCCCTCTACCTCTTCACACAGGGGCCGCCGAGCGGAGAGGCCAAGGGTTTCCTGGACTTTGCTCTCAGTCCCGAAGGGCAGGCGCTGATCAAAGCGGAAGGGACCGTCAACCTCGAGGACGGCTCAGGGTTGATGCCCTCCTACGCCGCGAAGATGCAGGCGCTGGGGATCTCGGAGGAGGTCTGGCGTCCGACGGCTTGAGCCGGTCTCGGGTCTCGGGACCGTGCTTCTGCCCGCGACCGAAGAGACCGAAGGAATCGAGAGTGACCGCTGAGTCGGCCGGGACCGTGGTGCCGAGCCGTGACCAGCGTAGCCTGAGCGGCGGTTCCGCGAGGGCCTGGTGATCGCGAAGGGACAAGGAGGATTCGCAATGAAAGCCATCAAGTTTCCGAGAATGATTCTCGACAAGGGGCCAGTCGCGTGGGTGCGCTCGAGCATTGCCGCCAAGCTGGCGCTGGCGATGCTCGGTGTCGCCCTGGTGCCTCTGGCGGTCGCCGGTGCGATCTCCTACGTCCGGACCGCCTCTGCCTTGAGCCAACAGGTGGGTGACTCGATCGCCGAGACGGTGGGGGAGACGGCCGACCTCGCGGCCCAGGCGCTGGTCGAGAACATCCGGCTGTTGCAGGGCCTGGCCGGTTCGCCCGTCTTGCGGGAGACGGTCGATGCGAACAACAACCAGTACACGGGGAGCGATGCGGATGTCTCGGCATTGCTGGCCGACATCGACCAGCGCTGGCGGACTGCGCCGATCACGGATCCACTGGTTCGCCGGGTCTTGAGCGGTGACAGTGAGGCCAACCCGGTCAACTTCGAGCTTCGCCGCTTCCAGGAAGCGTTCCCACGCAACGTCAGTCTGCTGGTCACCGACCGCTATGGCGCGTTGGTGGCCTCGACCGCCCGGTCCGAAGACTTCGTGAAGAGTGACGAGGGCTGGTGGCGGAGAGTCTGGGGCGGCGGCAGCGGCGCCGTCTACGTGTCGGACCCTGAGATCGACGCCACGACCGGTACCTTCGTGGCCTCCATCGGGGTTCCCATCAACAACGTCGAGGGCCAAGCGATCGGTGTGCTCTCCGCCCGCGCCGACATCAGAGAGCTCCTGGACATTCTCAGCGACCTGCGCCTGGGTGAAACGTCTCGGGTTCTGATCGTCGGCGGGGGTCAGATCCTCTTCGATCCGGTCAACGCGGCCCGGTTCGGCTCGCCGGCTCCCCAGTGGCTGACCTCGGCAGGAGTCCTCGACCAGCCTGCCGCGAGCTGGTCCCGCGCCACGGATCAAGACGGTCAGCCCCTGCTCGTCGCCGCCGCCACGCCGAAACGGACGAGCGGCTTCACGGCGATCGATGATCTCGGCTGGAACACGGTCGCGACGATTTCCGAGGGCGAGGCGCTGGCACCGGTTGCCGCCGCCACCCGCCTCCAGATCATCGTCGCCGTGATCGCCGCCATCATCGCCGTGGCGGTCGGCTTCTTGCTCACCAGGTTGCTCACCCGCCAGGTCGATCTGATCTCCGACGTCGTGGCCAAGATCGGTCTCGGCGACTTCACGACCCGCGTCAAGGTTTTGACCGCCGACGAGATGGGCCGAATGGCCCAGAGCCTCAACGCCATGCTCGACCAGACCCTGGCCCTGATTCAGACCGCCGACGAGCGGGACCGGATCCAGGACAGCATCATGAAGCTGCTGGACGAGATCAGCGGCGTCGCCCAGGGCGACCTCAGCCGTGAGGCGGAGGTCACGCCCGAGATCACGGGTGCCATCGCGGACTCCTTCAACTTCATGATCAGCGAGCTGCGCAACATCATTCTCCAGGTGAAGGGCGCGGCGGAAAACGTCGGCTCGTCGGCCGTCCAGATCCAGGACATGATGTCCCAGCTCGCCGACGGCAGCGAGGTCCAGTCGGAGCAGATCGTCGACACCTCGAGCGCTATCGAGGAGATGGCCCTGTCGATTCAGCAGGTCGCCGAGAACGCGAAGCTCTCCGCGGAGGTCGCCCAGCGGTCGCTGGAGACCGCCCAGGCGGGCAACGAGGCCGTCCGCAACACCATCGACAGCATGACCAGCATCCGAGACCGGGTGCAAGAGACCGCGAAGCGGATCAAGCGCCTCGGTGAGAGCACCCAGGAGATCGGCGAGATCGTCCAGCTCATCGACGACATCGCGGATCGCACCAGCATTCTGGCCCTCAATGCGTCGATCCAGGCGGCGACCGCCGGCGAGGCCGGCAAAGGGTTCGCGGTCGTCGCCGAGGAGGTCGAGCGCCTGGCCGAACGAGCCTCGGATGCGACCAAGAGGATCGGCGTCCTGGTCCAGACCATTCAGGGCGAGACGAACGAGGCGGTGACCGCCATGGGCTTGACCACCGAGGAGGTGGTGGGTGGCTCGGACCGTGCCAACCAGGCCGGGCGTTCGCTAGAGGAGATCGAAAAGGTGTCGGCCGACCTGGCCGAGCTGATCCGGACCATCTCCTCGGCGGCGAACCAGCAGGCGCGCGGCTCAGAGTCCCTGGCCAGCTCCATGAGCTCGATCTCGGAGGTGACTCAACAGGCGGCGGCCGGCACCAAGCAGGCGGCCGTCTCGATGAGCTCTCTCTCCGAGCTGGCCGAAGGCCTGCGCGAATCCATGACTCGATTCCGGATGCCGGCCCAGGCCGGCTGACCTGATCGAAACAGTCCAATCGACGGACACGAGGAGGGGTTGGAAATGATTCATACAAAGCGACTCTGTTTTGTCTTATTCATGGTGTCGCTGTGCGCTGGATGGGGTATCCCGGCGCTGGCGATGACCGTCTACGAGGAAGGGGACAAGAGCGTTCAGGTCGGGGCCGGGATCCAGGTCCAGTATCACCTGGTCGAGCCGGAGGAGGGGGAGGAGACGGACGAGGTCTTCTTTCGTCGTCTCCGGCCGGACTTGCGGGCCAAGCTCAGCAAGAGCTGGGACGGCAGGGTCCAGCTCGAGCTGGGCAAGGCGTCCGACACCAACGAAGTGAAGGTCATGGACGCCTGGATGCGCTACAAGACCGGAAGGGTGAGCGTCACGATCGGCAGCAAGAAGCCTCCCTTCTCACGGGAGTTTCTGACTTCGTCGTACCGGC
>Ga0210123_1000970_pt1 | contig 15636 bp, 18 predicted proteins | sample Muzzi_PWB_D2_FD_185535 | JGI IMG/M metagenome (GOLD analysis project Ga0210123, IMG submission 185535) | Wetland microbial communities from San Francisco Bay, California, USA, that impact long-term carbon sequestration - Muzzi_PWB_D2 (SPAdes) | ecosystem: Environmental > Aquatic > Marine >... | reverse complement strand
ACCAGGTCAAGTCACTGGCCGATCAGGGGTTGCCGATCTATGCCGAGTGTGGTGGATTGATGTACCTGGGAGAGAAATTGATATTGGATAACGGCACCTTTGAGATGACCGGGGTGCTGCCCATCGTTTTCGGCTTTGCCAAACGTCCTCAGGGGCATGGCTACACCATTATCCAAGTGGAACGTGACACCCCTTATTTCAAGGCTGGCACATTGATCAAAGGTCACGAATTTCATTATTCCACCGTGGAAAGCTGGTCAGGGGAAGATCAAAACATGGCTTTTGCCATGAGCCGGGGCAGCGGCATTGTTAGCGGCCGCGACGGCCTGTGCCGCAACAACGTTCTGGCCACCTATACCCACATCCACGCCCTCGGCACACCCCAATGGGCGCCGGCCCTGGTTGCGCAGGCTCGTTTGTTTAAAAGCCCAAGCTGATTTAACTGCCAATAAGGAAGATTAATCTAAAGGGAATCTCTCTATTTGCGCTTTGGATTTAAGTTCTTCCACCAGGTCGCTCAAGGCCTTGTTGAGCCGTTCTCTATAGAATCGATCTTTCAGTTGGGGCTCTGCTTCATCAAAGGACACCTTGCCGGCGGGCTTGCGGTCGTATACCTTGATCAGGTGAAAACCGAATTGGGTGGTGACGATATCACTGACTTCGCCCGGCTTCAGCGAAAAAGCGGCGGTTTCGAAAGCGGGCACCATTTTGGCCGTTCCGAAATAGCCAAGGTCACCGCCATTGACCTTGCTGGGGCCTTCGGAATAGGTCTTGGCCAAAGTCGCAAAATCTTCTCCCGCTTTTATTTTTTCCTGAATCGACATAATGCGTTGTCTGGCATCTTGACGGTCCTTTTCTTCTGCAAACGGGCGCACTTTGATCAAAATATGGGCGGCGTGGACCAGAACATCGTGTTCGAATTCATAGGGATGATCCTCATAGTAGGTTCGTACTTCCTCTTCTGTGATCTGAATGCCTGGTGCGACATGCGATTTGACGACTTCCTCAGCCGCCAGGGTGCGCTTTAAGCGCCTGCGCAGGTCGCTTTCAGTCAAACCCGCCTCCTTCAACGAGGCTTTAAAGTCTGCTTTGGACGGGTATTTGGCGACTGCATCTTGAAAGTGTTTTTCCACTTGATCCATTGCGATGCGGATGCCGAGCTCTTGGCTGTGCTGATCCAAAAGGATCAAATTGATCAAGGTCTCCCGTACTTCTTTTTTGAGTTGCTCATACATGGAGCCGTCGATGAGTTGGCCGCTACGATGGAACTGTTGGTAAGTTGAATCAAGCTCTTGTTTATATTCCGTATTTTTGACGGATTCATCGTTCACAACGGCCACGACAGTATTTTGGTCGGCCGCTTCCTCTTTCTTCACCGCGGTTCCGGCGCAGGCCACAACGGCTGCTGTGATCCATGCTGTCAATAAAATTACAAAAAATTTGCGCATTGATAAGACTCCCTGTTTGAAGATGTGGATTTACCCCGGCCTGGTGGGTCAAGGGACTGCAAACCGGCTGGCGCCACCTGTGTTTTTCAGTGCAGGCCCGAGATTATCATCTTGAAGGGGGTAAAGGCAATAGCCTGGGCAAACCTTGTATTATCGCCGTGTCAGTGTTAAAATTTAATTACCGTACAAATTTCTCACGTTCCACCTCAAATTGTATTGACCCATTCCCAGGTGTAACAAAATCAGCACTTTCTTCCACGCCCGGTAGCGACGGCAACCTCACGGCGGCAGACCTTTTTTATCAACCCTTTCACCAAAGGAGGTCAACATGGCAGTCAAGGTGCTTATCAAAAGACGGTTCAAGGAGGGGTTTTTCAATGAGATTGAAAAGATGATCAAACTGGTCCGTTACGGCGCCATGGACCAAAAGGGCTACATCTCATCGGAAACCTTGTGGGATCATGAAGATCCCTTCCGCGTGGTGATCGCCTCCACTTGGCGGGAAAAGAAATACTGGGCTGTATGGAAAAACAATCCGGACCGCATCGCCAAGGAAAAGGAGTTTGAATCTTTCCTCGACGGCGAAACCGAATACGAGCTGTATGATCTGGGCATGTACCCGCATTAGCTGAGCCTTATGATTTCTGAGGTAATTTCGATTAAGAGGGGACACTACCAAAATGGCAATCTCAAGCGATAGCTGCGCCTCTGAACCCGGTCGGCCGCAAGGTCGTCTCGTGGCCGACCTCTTTCTGAGGCTCGTATTAAAGTTTTTGCCAGCTTATTTTGGATTATTGATCCCTAAAATAGTGCCAGTGTACAATGGTCGTTGACTTTGGGCGCCAATACCTTACAATTCCGTTTCAAATTGATATTGGATGAAGGGCGGGACACGTTCTCGTTAACCCACGCGCCGACTGAATGTACCCATGTTCTTATATCAGCAGACCAAAACCTATTTTGCCCAAATCGCCGACGGTTTTGAGGACCTGGCCAGGGACGAGCTGCTATCCCTGGGCGCGACCTCCATCAAACCGGCCTATCGGGGAATTCGCTTTTCAGCCGAACCAGCGGTTCTATATCGCATCAATTATCAGTCCCGGTTGGTTTCCAGGGTCCTGGCCCCTCTGTCGTCATTTAAATGTGAGGACCGCCATGCCCTTTACCAGGCAGCCAAATCTATATCATGGGATGCATTTTTTAAATGCCCACAGACTTTTGGAATCTTTTCAAATGTATCCGGCAATCCCCAGTTGCGGCATTCAAAGTTTGCCGCCCTTTGCGTGAAAGATGCCATCGCGGATCAATTCAGAGAGCGGACTGGCAAGCGGCCCGATGTGGACAAATCCAACCCTGATGTCTGGATTCATCTGCGTGTGAATAAGACCCAAGCCACCATCAGCCTGGATACTTCCGGTGGTTCGCTTCACAAGCGCGGGTATCGCCACGCGACGGTGGCTGCGCCCATGAAGGAGACCTTGGCGGCCGCCATGGTGGCCCTTTCCGGTTGGCGGGGGGAGCGGCCGCTCTACGATCCCATGTGCGGTGCGGGAACCCTGCTGTGTGAAGCGTTGATGGTTGCTTCCCGTCTGCCAGCCGGGTGCCTTCGGCCGGAATTCGGATTCCGTAACCTGTCGGATTTCGACCGGCGTCTGTGGCAGAAAGTGAAGCAGCAGGCTGATGCGCAGGTCCGTCAGGTTGAATCGGGCGTGGTGACCGGTAGCGACATTGATCGCAGGGCGGTGGGCGCCGCAAGAACCAATTGCCGACAACTCCCCGGCAGACAGGCCGTTCAAATCCATCAAAGGGACTTTCGAGAGATTGCCGAGTTGCGCAACCATGTCATTTTATGCAACCCACCCTATGGGGTGCGGCTGAAAAGCGACAATCAGCTTGGTCTGTTTTATAAGGACCTGGGTGACTTTCTTAAAAGGCGCTGCAAGGAATCCCAGGCTTACATTTTTTTCGGCAATCGCGAGATGATCAAAAGGATCGGTCTCAGACCGGCCTGGAAAAAGCCGATGCGCAATGCCGGGCTGGATGGCCGTGTGGTTAGATACGATCTGTATTGACCAGGTTATGCCTCTCAAGCGCTCAGTTGTTCGTGATGCGGTAATTTATTGGATATAAAACCAACAAGGAAGTTCTCCAACCCAAATGCAGTCAAGTCCATTGAATCCGGTCGGCCGCGGCCGACCTCCGTCTGAGGATTGCATGGTAGTTTGAGTTACATTCTTTCGAGTTATTGGAGTGTATTTATGATGCCCTGCTATTCAGGTATCCGTGAAGGGGGTAGGTTCTTCTGCTGGGTTTATGGAGTGCTTTCTTCTATAGGATTTGGCTGCATCGATGGAAAACAGCGCCAGGGCGGACCAGATCAGCACGAAGGTGACGGCCTGAGGGATTGAAAAGGGCTCGTGGTATACGAATACTGCCAGCAGAAAAGTGCAGCTCGGGGCGATATATTGTAAAAAGGCGAGGGAGATGAAAGGCAGGCGTCGGGCGCCGATGGTAAAAAGCAGCAGGGGCACAGCGGTAACCAGGGCACTGGCCACCAGCAGCAGGTCGGTCTGTCGGTTGATGCGCAAAATGGCGCCCATGCCTTGATGGTTGAGAAAGAATAGATATCCCGCGGCCGGGAAGAAGAGCAGCAGGGTTTCGACGCTTAAGCCCTCCAGAGCGGGCACCGGGGCAATTTTTCGTATCAAGCCGTAAAATGCAAAGCTGAACGCCAGGGTCAGCGATATCCATGGGAATTGGCCGATGGAGAAAGTGAGATAAGCAACCCCTGCCAGCGCCAGCAGCACGGATATGCCTTGGAGCCGGCGCAGCCGTTCGCCTAAAAACAGTACGGCCAGCAGCACATTGACCAAGGGGTTGATATAATACCCCAGACTGGTCTGCAAAATATGGTTGTGGTTGATGGCCCAGATAAATACAAACCAGTTGCCCGCCACCAACATGGTGGTAACCGCCAGCATGCCGAAGGTGCGTTTGGTTTTCAGCACCGATAGGTAGGCTTTCCAGCGACCCAGCAGCAGCAGCAGCGGCAGCAAAAAGAGAAAGGCCCACACCATGCGGTGCATGAGAATTTCAAAGGGTGACACATGTGCCAGCGCCTTGTAGTAGATGGGGCTGAGTCCCCAGATCAGAAATGCAGCGGTGGCGCTTGCAAGACCCGTAAATGATGATGTTCTCGAGATGGCTGGCATCGTCAGACCGCATTGATGGCTTGGTTTGCTTGTTCAACTTTCGAGTTTCTTACAGGGGGATTGACCCGAACGATGAACGTTGGCTTGCCAGAGGTTTGTGTGCAGACCCCCATGGCGTGTGTCGATGTGGGTCCTACAACCTTTTTTCATGGAAGTAAATCATTGTTTGCAGGTACCAGAAACGCCCATGGTATTCATGGCTTTTCAACGCGATGCGGCCAAGGGCTTAATGATAATGCGCAACATAAGGCGGAAGGAGCAAAAGGTCATGATGGATAAAGCGGATTTAATGGACGGGCTGCGACGAACTCCCAGGATATTGACGGTGTTTGTCGAGGGTGTTTCAGAGGATCAAATAGACCGGCGCAGGGGCGAGGGTTTCTGGACCATTGCCGAACACGCCAACCACCTGGCCCAGGTGCAGCCCATGCTCCTGGAACGGTTGCGCAGATTCAGGGATGAAGCCCATCCCGAATTCGTGCCGTATCTTCCGGGCGAGGATGAGGATGAACCCGATACCCCCGAGGTCATGGCCCAGGCGACAGCCCTGGCGCAATTTGCAGATGGCCGGCGTGAGCAGCTCGCCCTGCTGGAGCGCGCAGACGAGCAGACCTGGCGCAAGACGGCGACCCATCCGGAGTATGACCGTTATTCATGCCATATATTGGTACGCCACATACTGATGCACGACCATTGGCATATGTACCGCATGGAAGAGTTGTGGTTGACTAAGGATCAATATCTGACTCGGCTGGATTGAACCGATTCTGGATGGATACTATCCAAGAAATTTATACGGACAGCTTCTGAGCGATGAAGAATTGCGGCCGTTGCGGATATATTGACACCTCTCCCGGTTTAAGCCATATAGATTAAAGCCAATTCCACGCGGAACAATTAAACGGACAAAGGAGATACCATGAAAGACGGCAAGTGCCCCAAATGCGGTTCAAAGCAAATATTTTCGTCCGAAGATCTGGTGCTCAAAGGGGGACCATTTGGAAGCAACTCCATTCCGGTCAGCCTGACTTCCATGGCGGCCCTGGATAACTATGTATGCGCTGATTGCGGTCTGGTGGAGAGCTATGTGGCCGATCAGGATAAACTGAAGGAAATTCCCAAGAAATGGAAACCCATCGGGGTTGATGCAGATTCCGAGGCATAATCATCGTCGGCGGATGGGGATTGTCATGCCGCGGAGACGGAGTACCTGCCGGGGGTGAATGACCACCACCATCGACGCCACGCCTTACGTATATGACGTTTTGCGGTCTGTGACCGCAATGATTAGCCCCCCCGGGGGGGATGATTGCCATGCCACCTGTTAGAGGATCATTCCATGCCATTGCCTTTTAGCAGCCGTCGTATCACCGGTATTCGACATTTCGGTGCCATCTCACGCATTCTGATTAAACACGGATTGGGCGAAATATCCGATCGTCTTTTCGGCCGTAAGCGCGGCACGCTTAAATCGAACCTGCCCGACCCGGTACGTATCCGCAAAGCCCTGGAAGACCTGGGCCCCAGCTTTATAAAGCTGGGGCAGCTCATGAGCACCCGCGCAGACATTTTTCCACCGGAATATATTGATGAGTTCATCAAATTGCAGGACCAGGTGCCGCCGGTGCCGTTTGATCAAATTCGGTTGTTGATCGAGACAGAGCTGCGGCAGCCCCTGGAGCAGCTATTCGAGCGCATTGATTCAAACGTCCTGGCCGCTGCTTCCGTGGCGCAGGTGCATACCGCCCACTTGAAAAGTGGTGAAAAGGTGGCTGTCAAGGTGATCCGACCCGGCATTCAAAAGCGCATTCGCAACGATATTCAACTGATGTACTATTTTGCCGCCAAACTCGAAAAGAAGTTCGACTTCGGACAAATGCTCGGGGTGACCAACCTGGTCAAAGAGTTCGAGCGGACCATCTTCCGCGAATTGGACATGTTGACCGAAGCGGGCCATATTGAACGGTTCGCCCAAAGCTTTGAGGACAACGAGGAGATTTATATCCCCAAGGTCCACTGGCAGTATACCTCCAAGTCGGTGCTGGTGATGGAGCACATCGAAGGGATCAAAATGGATAATGTGGCGGAAATCAGGCGCCACGGCATCGATCCCCAGGAGGTCGCCATGATCGGTCTGCGCTCCTTCTCGCGGCAAATGATGGCCGCCGGTATTTTCCATGCCGACCCGCATCCCGGCAACACCATTGTCATGTATGACGGCCGAGTGGGCCTTGTGGACTTTGGTATCGTGGGCTACCTGGATGAAGAGACCATGCTGCAGATTGCCCACCTTTTTCTGGGATATGCCGAGCACGACTACGACATGGTCATGGAAGCCTTTGAGTCGGCGGGCTTCATCAATCCCAATACGATGAATTTGAAGAGCTTTCGCCTGGATTTGAAAGAGATGAGTGAGCCGTTTTACGGCCGTTCCTTGAAAACCATATCTGCCAAGGATGTATACGATCAGGTGATGCGCCTGATTTTCAAATACCGCATTCATATGCCGCGCAATTTGCTGCTGCTGTTCAAGACTTTTATTCAGACCGAAGCCCTGGGTAAAATTTTGGGTTCCGATGCCAGCCTGATCGAAGTGACACGCCCGTATGCCAAAAAGCTGCTGGAGAGAGGATACGAGGCCCAGACGCTGTTGAAAAATGTGGGGCGTGATGTCAAGGCGGCCGGTAACTATTTGCGCTGGATGCCCAAGTTGTCCCACGACATCTTCAAGCGCATCGCCAATGGGCCCCATCGCCTGGAATTGGAGCATGGCGGGCTTGAGCCGGCTTTTAAGAAGTTCGAGGGTGGGCTGAACCGACTCACCCTGGGCCTGGTGATCGCGGCTTCGCTGGTGGCGGCCGCCCTGGTGCTCAGCTCCACCAAGAAGTTCATGGTCCTGGAGTTTGAGTTTTTCGGCGCCCAGAGCCTCTCCGTTACCGAGCTGTTGGGCTTGGGCGGCTATATTATTGCGACGTTTCTGGGCTTGTGGCTGGTGTTTTCCATCATTCGTTCGGGAAAATTGTGATGCCGGGTTGTTAGAGCGCAAAGACAAGCAATCCGGAGGAATTATTTTATCCCTGCGCCCTTAGATGCGGCCGTTCAAGTGGGCCACATCCCCCCATGTCTCGACGACCCACCGGCTGGTATGGAAATACGCGCCATGGGAGATGATGTTCAGGCTGGCATTGACGGCCGTAAAGCAACGCGGATGATCCAACGGCAATTCGGTTACATACCGCAGGATACATTCCAAGACGCCCCCGTGGGCCACGATCAGCACTGTGCGGCCGGCATGTTCTTGCAGGACCTGGTGCATGAATTGCGCAATGCGGGCATAGTGATTGCGCCGGCTTTCGCCCTCCGCGATCACCTCGTCGGGGTCACCCGCCACCAACCTGGCATAGCATTCCGCGTGCCGGACCTCTATTTCCGGAATGGTCAATCCTTCCAGCACACCGTAGTGGCGCTCTCTGAGCAGTGCATTCGCATGGATGGTATGGCCGGTATGCTTCGCTATGATAGCGGCCGATGCCATTGCACGACCCAGGTCACTGCTGATCAATCGATCGATGGTCATCCGCTTCAGGCGTTCGCCCAAAGCATCTACCTCCTGACGGCCGAGCTCGGTCAATGGGCTGTCGCCATGCCCTTGAAAACGCTGTTGGGCATTCCAAAGGGTTTCGCCGTGCCGGACGGCAAGGATGGTGGTTTTGGGTTGGGACATTACTTTCCCCTTCTGTCTGTTTATTGGCAAGATGCTGTGGTATCCTCATTTGCGCCTGGATGGCAACCGAATGCCGGGTAAAAAGGACCCGCTTGTCATCCGGACAGGTAGGTGACGGATAGAGTGCGGCCGCCTGAAGGTGGCCTGCTTGCGAAGATGAAAAGGCCGGCGCCATCCGGCAACCGACCTTTCGGGGATCATGCAAAAATCGATGAGGTAATGCTATTACTTCTTCTTGGGATGGCAGTCCGTGCATTTAGTGGGCGCATCCTTGGTTTTCTTCTCTTTATTGTACTTCCTGTGGCAGCCCAAACAATTTTCATGCACAGCATTGGCATGGTATTCGCGCTTTTCTTTCTTGGAAAGCCCTTTTGCTTTTTTGCCCTTCAGTTCGCCCGGTTTTTTGTGGCACTCGAAGCATTTCTGAACGTTGTCGCCCTCTTTGAGATCTTTCAGAGGTTCGCCTTTGTCATTGTGATGACACTCGGCGCATGCCAGTTTATAGTCGGTATTGTGTTTCTTATGCGAAAAGGTCACCACGCTTTTTTTATGCTTATACGGTGCATTCATTTGCACTTCATCTTGAGCCTTGGTTCCTGCATAAATTCCAGCCACTACAAACAGGCTTGCCGCCAGGGTGATGATCAACGCTATCCCCAGAGTCCGTTTGTTTCTCAATTGTACACCTCCTTTTAATTGTTCGCTGTTTCCCCAGGCTTTGGAGCAGATTTTTATCAATTCCCCTTTGGGCTGTCAATGGGAATCAAAGTCGATCATTTCGACGCATCGTTTATGAAATAAGCATCATGAACCGGGGGGGACATCCGTCTCATCGCCGCCCTTTTCAGGTGCATCGCTCTTTTTTCCGAAAAATCGGGCGCCGACAATGCTGATTTCGTACAACAATATCAACGGCAGGGCCATCATGATTTGGGTGATCACATCAGGGGGGGTCAAAATCGCCGCGGCGATAAAAATAATCAGAATGGCGTATTTTCTATATTTTTTCAGGAATTCAACGCTGACAATGCCGAGCCGGGCCAGGAATGTGATCACCAGCGGCAACTCGAAAACGATGCCGAAAGCCAGGAGCAGCTTGGCGGCGAAACTCAAATACTCTTTCATGGAGGGCATGGGGCGAATGGTCTCGGTGGCAAAACTCAGAAAGAACTTAAAGCCCCAGGGAAAAACGATAAAATAGCCGAAAAGGGCGCCGCCTGCAAAGAACAGGGTGGAAAGAAAAAGAATCGGAACCAGCATTTTTTTTTCGCGGTCGTACAAGCCTGGAGCGATAAACATCCAGAATTGATATAAAAGCACCGGCGAGGCCAACAGAATACCGGATATCAAGGCCGTTTTGAGGAAAGTGAAAAAAGCCTCGGGCAAATGGGTATAGATTAGCGTATCGCCGCTGCGCATGGCCTTCTGCAAAGGCGCCACCAGGATATAGAAGAGCTTTTCCTTAAAGGCATATGACGCGATAAAGCCTACGCCGATGGCCACGAAGCTGGTGATCAACCGTTTGCGCAGTTCGTCAAGATGACTGGTAAAGGGTTGTTTTTCTACGTCTTCATTCATGGATTGGTGTTTTCCGGAGATTCAGGATCCTGTTCAGCGGGGGGTGCTTCTGCTGAGGGTTCTTCAGTATTGGCATTCATTTCATCGAATGCCGACTTCACACGGCTCAAGGGTTTATCCGATGGGGCGTCGGAGGTTTTTTCCGCCGGGGCCGCTTCGGGATCCGGAACCTCCCCGGCCAGGTCAACCTGCTGCTTTATATCGTCTTTGACCTCATTCAAGCTGTGGCGGACTTCATCAATGCCGGTCTCCGATTCGATGCTTTGTTTCAGGTCGGTGGTGGCGCGTTTAAATTCCCCCAAAGCGCGGCCCAATGATTTGGCCAGCTCAGGTAGTTTTTTGGGCCCGAAAATAATCAGGGCCACTGCCAGAAGCAACAGCATTTCCGGCATGCCGATTCCGAACATTTATTTCTCCTCAACCGTTGAAGTTATGAAGCCTCTATTTGTACGGGTTTTCCGCAGGGCTGTCAAGCGGAACTCGGTCTGGCGGCATCATATATTTATGTGTAATTATAGTTGGTTATAATTGAGGCGCGGGGTTTGCGGGTTTCAGTATCAAAAAGTAAAGCAGGCCCGAATGTTTCAGTCGCCCGGCGCCCGCTTCGGCCTGACGGCCGTTTCCCATAAAGAGATCGATACGGCCCGGTCCTTTAATGGCGCTGCCGGCATCCTGGGCCATGGCGAATCCCCGGTACGGCTGCCAGCCCTCGACGGTTCCCTGTGGGGACACGTGGGGCAAGGGCGTGACGATAAACGCCAGTGCGGCTGAAGGCATAACTTTGCGGTCCACCGCCAGGGACCGCATGGGGGTCAATGGTTGTCCCAGTGCGCCCAGAGGGCCTTCGGGCGCTGTTTTAAAAAAGATGTACCTGGGGTTGTGGTCTAAAATCTTTGTTGTAATTTCGGCGTGTTGGTTGAGGTAGGCGCGAATGGCCTGCATGGACATATTTTTGCGTGCAATTCGTCCTTCTTCGATGAGCAGGCGGCCGATGCTGCGGTAGGGTCGCCCGTTGGATCCGGCGTAGAGGATATGCATTTGGGTCCCGTCTTCCAATGCCACCCGACCCGATCCTTGAATTTGCAGGATGAACAGGTCGATTTCATTCTGCAGCCAGGCAATGGGCGGCGCCATGGTATTGAAATTGGGTTTGCGCCGAATTTCCTTACGGGTGGGATAGGGAACAACGGTTTTGCCGGTGTAGCGCCCGACAATAGTGCGCCCTTTCAGATCGGCGGCGAATTGGGACAGGTCGATTTCCACCATATCCGACGGTTTCGAGTGAACCGGAATGCGGAACGCCGCTGTAGGGGTCCGTCGGGCCTTCAAAATCGGTTCATAATAGCCGGTGAAGAGAACATCATGGTTGCCGGTTCGGCCCACGGATTGATAGACGTAAAATTTGTCGCGAATAACTTGATTCAATTCCATGGGGGAAGGTTTTGCTGCCATGATGCGGGCGAAAGCCTTCAATGACGCGATTATATGAGAGACGGGATAAGGGTCGGCGCCGAAATGTATGAGCTTGTCGGCCGGCTGTTTGCCCAGGTACGCCAGGCTCATCTCAATGCTGCGCAACAAGGCTCCAGGATCTCCGGTGTCGGCAAACTGGGGGTAATGGTCCACCTCCAGGCGCTCCAGACTCGCCTCGGAGAGCGCCGGCGTCGGCGGCAGGGTTGGTGTCGGCGGTGTCGGGGCACATCCGGCCAAAAGCAAACCAATGGCCAGGCCATGGATCAATACAGCCCACAAGGATCGTTGGGTATGCAAGGGTATCGCTGTTCCTTTCTGATAATGGCACCCGGGAGGGGCCACGGAAAAGGGCTTAGGGTGGGTGAATGATTTTATTCCTGCGCCCTTATACAGCCGCCCGTTTCCAGGTGCCGCTTTGGCCCCCGCTTTTTTCCAGCAGCAGGATGTCGGAAACGACCATACCACGATCGATGGCCTTGCACATATCATAAATGGTCAGCGCGGCCACCGCGGCGGCGGTCAGGGCCTCCATTTCCACGCCGGTCTGGTTCAGAATCCGCGCGGTGGACTCGATGCGGATGGCGTGTTTGACAGGGTCGGGGAAAAAATCGACCTGCACATGGGTCAAGTTCAAAGGATGGCACATGGGTATCAGGTCCGCGGTTTTCTTGGCGGCCATTACGCCTGCGATGCGGGCTGTCTCCAGGACATTGCCTTTTTTGATTTTGCGGTCCTGGATCAAAGCAAAGGTCTGCGCCGCCATGGTCACCACCGCTTGAGCCCGGGCTTTACGGTCCGTAGCCGCTTTGGCTGAGACATCCACCATGCGCACCCGGCCCTGTTCATCGATATGGGTTAATTCAGGCATGCATATTTCCTTTCTTTTTCGGCCGCATATACCCTAACGTTGCGAATCTTCAGGCTGGTGCCGGCGCAGCCAATCCTCGGCCCAAGCCAATTCCTCGCGTGAATTGACATTAAAAAAAGAGATCAGTTCGTCATCACATCGGCGCAATTCCGAGAGCTCTATGTTCTTTTGGCGGATGTGTTTGAAGAACGCTTGGACCTTGTATTGGTGCTGCGCTAAACCCGCGGCAATGGGTTTGAGGCAGCGCTTGGAATAAACGGCCAGCAAGGGCTCGAACCCCTCTGATGTTTTTGGAATAATCACGTCCCACTGGGGTTCGATGGTCTCCAACAGCAGTTCCACCAGCGGAGCTTGCACAAAGGGCATGTCGCAGGCCGTGACCAGCGCGTGGGGGTTGCTGGCGGCAAACAGGCCGGCATGGATGCCGGTTAAAGAGCTGCGCCGTGCAAAATGATCAGTGACCATCATCACATCCCACTCCAGGTAAAGCATGGGATCATTGGTGACCAGGATGATTTCGTCAAACAAAGGCTTCAATACCGACAGGAGACGATCCAGCATCCGTTGCCCGCCGATTTCAATACAGGCCTTGTTTTGACGGTTGAACCGGCTGTTTTGACCTCCGGCCAAGATGATACCGCTGCAGGGATGTTTAGTCATGGATACCTTGCAAACGCGTCCGATAAAATTTATGCTTTCGCTGGTGTCAAGGTAGGAGCATAGGCAATGCAAAGAATAAAATCAAGCATTCCAAGCAGCTAAGAATATAACAGGCATCTCTGCAGATGGCCCTTGACAATTCGTCTGCCGCAGTGTGCATGGATTTGGTACTAAACATCGATCATGGAGGAATGCCGATGCTGCGAATCATCGAGGTGAATGCCATAGACCAAAATCTACTGGATGGCCTCAATGCGCTCCTGCCCCAATTGTCCACATCGGCCGATAAAATGACTATGGCAAGACTGCGAAAGATCCTCGATTGTAATGGCTGTTTTCTGTTTACAGCCGTTGCGCAGCAACGCATCCTGGGATGTCTGATGCTGACCGTTTTCCCCATCCTCACCGACATGCGTGCCTGGATTGACGACGTGGTCGTCTGCGCATCGGCAAGGGGACAAGGCATCGGCCGCCAATTGCTGGTACGGGCCATTCAAAAAGCTGAGACGCTGGGTGTTGGAACAATAAACCTGACCAGCAATCCCCGGCGCAGGGAAGCTTTGAGGCTTTATCGCCGTGTCGGTTTTCAGCCTCGGGATACCCACACATTTCGATATACCTTTTTTTGAGATAGTTTCCAGTCAGCAGTCAGGGAGCCGATGTTGGGGCCATCACACACGGCGGCTGCCGCGGGTCGTCGCATCCCGGTTGTGGCTACGCAGCAATTATCGGGGTTTGCGCTACCGTTCCAATTCACTGACAATCCCTTCAGCCTCCAGTTTGAGGTGTTGTGACTGCCACACATTGTTTTCCTGGTTGAATTCGGCCAGGCGCAGTTCCGTAAGATGAGTGGCCATGCATATATCTTCAGCCGCTTCCTCTCCGCGACCGATCTTGTCCAGCATCATCGCGCGGCTTCTAAAGGCGGCGCCATATTCAGGATCGAGTTCAATGGCATGGTTCAGGTCCTCTATTGCGGATTCGAAATTTCCTTGTTTATCATATCCCAACGCCCGCATATGATATGCGCGCGCCCGGTCCGGCTGCAATGCAATCGCCCGGTTGAAATCGTCCATGGCCGGTTCGAATTGATCGCTTTGCAGGTAAGCCGCCCCACGGCTGACCCATACCTGATAGCTCCGGTCTCCATTTTCCATGGCTTTGGTAAATTGTTCGATGGCCAGCATATATTGTTTGCTGATGAAAGCGCTCACCCCGCTTTCAAACAGGTTATTGCTTTCTTCATTCTGAAGCATTTCAATACCTCCCCGTATCGGTCGGTGTGTAATAAGGATATGAATCCCAGCCCCAATGCTCAAATTGGGCCCAAGGCTCTTTTGAGTTAACTTCTATCAACCTATTCATCACCCCGGTGGGTGTCAATTGATGGTCATGGCCGTCGTTCGGCACCTGCATGGCGCCGGATAAACTCTTGCTATATGTTCAAACATCGGTATAAAACCGTGACATCCGCTTCGATTCCGGAAGGTTAACTTTTAGTTGGGATCTTTTGACAATAGGCAGGTAGTGAAAATGGCTGAGTTCCAACAGGTTCTTGATGGCAAGGAAATAGATCGCATTCTCAAACGCATGGCATGTGAAATTCTTGAAGCCCACAAGAACACCGATAATGTGGCGCTGGTCGGCATTCATACCCGGGGTGCTTTTCTGGCCCACCGTCTTCAGAAACACATTAAGGCTTTTGATGGTGTTGAACTGCCGGTGGGCGTGATCGACATTACCCTTTATCGGGATGATTGGACCCAGATGAGCGCCCAGCCGGTGGTCAAAACAACGGACATCTCTTTTTCCGTGGATAACAAACAGATCATTCTGGTGGACGATGTGCTCTATACCGGCCGGACGATTCGTGCCGCCATGGATGCGTCTATCGATTTCGGGCGGCCTTCGCGCATTGAATTGGCCGTTCTTGTGGACCGGGGCCATCGCGAGCTGCCCATTCAGAGCAACTACACGGGTTATTGTATCAAGACCAAGCGTTCGGAGATGGTCAATGTGCTGCTGCGGGAATGTGACGGCGACGACCAGGTCACCCTGACCACAATGGGGTAAACAATTAACCACAGCTTGAGCGCCAATGCTATGGGACACCAGGAACATCGCCGGGGGGCACCGCAAAGCGTTAAACTTGCCATTATAACGGTTTCGACCACCCGCAGGCTGGAGACAGATGACAGCGGCCAATGGATGGCCGGATGCGCCGCCGGGGAAGGCCATACAGTTGTGGCCCACCACGTCGTCGCCGATCGCATCGATGATATCCGGCAGGTGCTCATGCATATCATGGCGGATCATGCGCCCCAGGCGGTCATCGTCACCGGCGGTACCGGTATCACACCCCAGGATGTCACCATTGAAGCCCTGAAGCCATTGTTCGTCAAGGAATTGAGCGCCTTTGGCGTGCTTTTTACCCAGCTGAGTTTTGAAGAGATCGATTCAGCCGCCGTGCTCTCCAGGGCGTCGGCAGGGGTCATCGGCCGAACCTTGGTTTTCTGCATTCCCGGAAGCCTGAACGCTTGCAAACTGGCCTGCCGGAAGCTGATCTTCCCTGAGCTGGGGCATATGGTGCGTCACACCGCAGGGACCTGAATTAAATGGGCGGTGCAATGGTCACCAGGACGCGCAAATCGCTCTCCGCTCGTATGCCATGGG
>Ga0210123_1000969_pt1 | contig 15637 bp, 14 predicted proteins | sample Muzzi_PWB_D2_FD_185535 | JGI IMG/M metagenome (GOLD analysis project Ga0210123, IMG submission 185535) | Wetland microbial communities from San Francisco Bay, California, USA, that impact long-term carbon sequestration - Muzzi_PWB_D2 (SPAdes) | ecosystem: Environmental > Aquatic > Marine >... | reverse complement strand
ATCGAGCCCGCATACCTCGACTACCTCCACTACAGACTCATCGGGCCTGGACGCACACAGATCCACCAACCCGATTCCCATCGAGAACCGTGAACACTGTGCCATCAATTTGCGTGACCGCTCTCACGAATTACCGCCGGGGGATCATCAAACATCGTGTGATCAACAAAGTAATGACCGCCGTACGGTATCACTCCCTCACCTGCTCGAGTCACGAAGCTCTGACCGCGAGACCACTCCATCGCGTGACGCCCGACCGCAAGAGGCTCTACGACTCCTCTACTCCGCCCGCGGGGCCTCCACCGGGTCGACGGGGGTGGCCCCGCGGGTGGGCAGGGCGGCGGCGAGGAGCGCGACCAGAATGAGTGCCGCCACGGCGCCGGCGAAGGTGGCGGCGTCCGTGGGGGTGACGCCGTAGAGCTGGCTCGCCAGCAGCCGTCCACCGGCCCCATCCTCCCTCCCCCACACCTGAAGCGCGAAGGACCGGCTCACCACCGCCTCGGGACGGCCCTCCGCCACCGCCCGGGCGTCGACCTCCCGGCCGTCCAACAGCGGAATCCCGAGGATCCGGAAATAGCCCTCCGTGACGATGAAGGCGCCCGCCTCCGGCGCCACCTCCTCGTCACCACGCCCCGGCACGCCGAACCGGAACGGCTCGCCCCCGCCCCGGGCCGAGCCGGTGTCCGCTTCCGGTACGGGACGTTCCGGGAGCTCGGACGCCGGCTCAGGCCGGACCGGCGAGCCGGTCGATCCGGCGCTCCAGCCGGTCCAGGGTCTCGGACAGGCGCCGGGTCGAGTCCAGCGCACCGTTCGAGTTGTTCAGCCGCCGGAGCTTCCTGGTGAGGTCCAGGCCCTCGGAGCGTGGCTTGAGACCGGCATGGAGCCACAGCTCCCGGTCGGTCTCGAACAGGATGTCCCTCTTCACCGTCAACCCGTGGCGCTCGAAGATGGGGGCCAGCTCGTCGTAGCGCTCCCGCAGGTCGCGGCGCGTCTGGCGATAGGCGTGCTCGCAGATGGTCACGCGCTGGTTGAAGCTGAAGACGTTGGTGAAGAACATCCGGTAGTCGTCCCGCCGGGGCTGGAAGAGGATCCAGTCCCGCCCCGCGTAGCGCCTCTCGTACGCTCTCATCCCCACTTCGAGCCGGGAGTTGATCAGCGTGCGGAAGGTCTGGGAGAGCACCGACGGCAGGCCGCGGTCCACCAGCTTGCCTCGCCGCATCACGCCCCGCTCCACCGCCCGCTTGGTGTCGACCGGCACGATCGGGTTGATGCAGAACAGCAGGTCCGCCCCCTCGTCGAGGGCGATCGACGCGTGGAGCGTCTTGCGCAGCACACCGTCGACGTAGAACCGGTCGTCGATGATGACCGGCGGGTAGAGCCCCGGCAGCGCGGCCGAGGCCTGCACGGCCTTCGAGATCGGTACGTGGTCGAAGCCGGGCATGCCGAAGCGCACCGCCTCACCGGAGTCGAGGTCGGTGGCGACGACGAAGAGCCGGGCGGCGAGCTCGCGGAAGTCGTCCGTGCGGCCCTCCTTCGAGAACACCTCCCGCAGGTAGTCGTTGATCGGCTGGCTTTCGAAGACGCCCACCGGCAGGGCTTGCCCGAGGCGCGTGAGCGATCCTCCGAGGCTGGTGTCCAGGGGGTGCCGCAGGTAGTCGATCAGGGCCGCGAAGAAGAGGCCGGGCACCGAGGCGCCCCGCCGCGCCCACTCCATACCGGACGGGGTGAGGAACGTCTCCGGGACGAACGGGTGCTCGCCCGGCTCGTGGGAGACGATGGCCCGGCAGAGCTGGGCGGTGTCGATCTGGTTGGCGAGGGTCGAGCTGATGAAGGAGCCGGCGCTCACCCCCACGTAGACGTGGAGCTTGTTGAAGTCGACGCCTTCGAGGACTTCGTCGAGGGCGCGGAGGGCACCGATCTCGTAGACGGCCCCCTGGGGACCGCCTCCGGCCAACGCCAGCCCGATGCGCGAGCCGTTGCCGGGCTCGTCCTTGGGCGTCTCCTCGGCAACCCGACTGGAGCCGGTGCGAACGGTGAAATCGCCAGGCGCGTCAACCATGCCAGGGGCCTCCCAGGTTCAGTCAGGTTCAGTTACCGGACTTCTTCGCCTTCGGCTTCGTGTGCAGCGCGTCGATCTTCTCGGTGAGCTCCTCGACCCGGTCGGAGAGGTCACGGATCTCGTCCCGCGACGGCACCCCAAACCGGTGCATGGCGTGGGTGATGCGGTCCTCGAGATCCTGCTCGAGGTCGTCGAGCTTGCGGCTGACCCGGGAACGCCCCTTGGCCCACCCTTCCTCGGCCTCCTCCTTGCGCTTGTCCTCCCACTCCTTCCCCCGGTCGACCAGCGTCTGGAACGCCTTGCTGCCCTCTTCTTCCGCGACCGCCAGGGCGCCGAGCCCGGCCAGCCAGATCCGCTGGGCGGACTCTTTGAGCTCGCCGCGGATGTCCTTGTCACCACTCGTCTTCTTGGCCATCCGGTACCCCTCTTGGTAGGTACTTGGTCCCCGCCCTCCCAAACCTCTCGGCCAGCCGCTCAGCCGGTCGCCGTCTTCTTCTTCTTACCGCCCCGCTTGCCCTTGGCCGGCGCGTTCGCCGCCGTCTCCTCCTCGGCCCCGGTCTCCTCTTCCAGGTCGGACAGGGACCGCTCGAGATGCTCCAGGCGCTCGCGCAACACCGTCATCTCCTCCCGCGCCCGGCGGACCGGGCCCAGGCGGTCGATCGACGCCTCGACGAAGCGCCCGATCTGGCCCTGGACCTGCTCGATGCCGCTCGACACCGTCCGCTCACCCAGCCGGACCAGCTCGTGGAGCAGCTCGCTGGGCAGCGGTGCGGCTCCTTTACGGCCCTCTTCGACGATGATCTGGGTCAGCGTCTGGGAGGTCACGTCGGCGGCCGTCGCGTTGTCGACCACGCGCACGTCCTGGCCCTCGCGGATCCAGGCGGCGATGTCTTCCAACGAGACGTATCGGCTCTCCTCCGTGTCGTAGAGCTTGCGGCTTTCGTAGCGCTTGATGAGCCGGATCATGGTCACTTCCTCTTGCTGGGATTGCTCGGAGCTCGGTTCGGTCCAGACGCCCGTTCGCGGGCGGGTTGGGATCGCTCTCGGGCGGGTTTGCGAACCCCATTCCCCCCGGAGAGAACCTGCATCATGGTACCGCGGCGCGGCATGGTGGTCAATCTGAATGCCGCGTCGCGGCATCGCTGGCATCAGTCACTCCGAGCCGCGAGAGGAGCTCGCCGCCCAGGCGGTCGAGGGCCTCGAGGTCGGTCGGCTCCTCCGGCTGAAGGGGCAGGGCGATCACCGGTTGCTCCGCGGACACCAAGGATCGAAGCTGCTCCATGCCCTTGCGGTCCTCGGCCCCCAGCCAGGCGAACAGCCGCCGGCCGTCGGCGCTGCATCCGGCCGCCGCCTCGGACGGCAGCCCCGCGTAACGCTTCTCTTCCTGGGGAAAGGCGGGGTGCATCCGGTTGACCACGATCGGACCGAGCCGGTACCCGGCCTCCTGCAGCCGGCGGGCGAAGAAGAGGGTGTCCGGGATGCGCTCCTCCCCCGGACCGGCCACCAGGAGGAACAGGGTGCGGTCCGACTTGAGCAGCTCCTCCACCTCGCCGGCGCGCTCGCGGAAGCCGTCGTAGAGCGGCCCGAACGACTGGAAGAACTCGAGCATCTCGCGCAGGAAGTCGAGGCCGATCACCCGGTCGAGCAGACCCTCGAGCTTGCGGTCGAGGAACTTCCAGCCGGTCGCCCCCTTGAGGTGCCCATCCTCGTCGAACCAGTCCTTGAGCGCGATCTTGAGGGCGCCGCTCTCCAGGAACCCGACGATCCGCGACGGCGCCTCCAGGAAGTCGAGGGCCTGGCGGGTGGGGGGCGTGTCGAGGATCACCTGGGCGTAGCGCCCCTCCTTCGCCACCTCGAACAGGCGCTCCACCGCCATGTACTCGAGCACGCCGGAGAGGGTGCCGGCCAGGTGCCGGTAGAAGCGGTTGCCGAGGATGCGCCGGCGGGCGTCGTCGTCCGGGGCGTAGCGCTCCACCAGCCGATCGAACGTGCGCCGGGCGTCGAGCAGGCTGGCGTCGAGCCGGCCGCCCGCGGCCCGGGCCTCCTCCACCGGCACCGCCACCTCCCGGTCGCGGGCCTCCTCGGTCACGCCGAGGGCGTCCTTGAGCCGGAGCGATGGGTCGAAGGTCATCACCAGGGTGTCGCGGCCGCTCCGCGCCGAGCGCAGGCCGATGGCTGCCGCCAGGGTGGTCTTGCCGACGCCGCCCGAGCCGACGACCACGACCAGAGGGGTCTCACCGGAGAGCAGGCTCACGGGGAGCCTCCTTCGCCGGTCCCCACCGAGCCGAGTGGCCCCACCGGGTCGCTCCCGAGGCAGGCCGCGAGCGCCGAGACCAGCTCCGGGCCCCGGGGCATCGGAAGGAGCGGCAGGCCGACCATCGGCCCCGGCCACTCGCGGGCCAGGCGCTCGAGCTCCCGGCGGTTGACCGCCCGGCGCCGGCGCCACAGGTCGGCGAGCTCCGGCGGAGAACGGTCGGGGCCGTCCGTGTCGACCTCCGCCGGCACCGGGGGGTAGAGCGCGTTGACCACCAGCAGGTCGGGCTCGCGCCGGAGATGCTCGTCGAGCACCGCCGCCAGCTCGACCGCCTCCTGGACCGGCATCTCCTCCGCCTGGGTCACCACCACCACGCCGCAGCGCTCCGGGTGGGCGACCAGCTCTCCGATCTCCGCGGCGATGCGGCCGAACGGCCCGTCCCCCACCGCTTCGGCGACCACGAGGGGCGCGCGCAGCAGCGACACGCCATGGCCCGTGGCCGGGGCGTCGAGGATCACCACGTCGAACCGGCGTTCGTCGAGCAGCCGCCGGGCGTGCTCGAGCACCGCCATCTCCTTCAGGCCCGGGCACCCGTCGACGAAGTGCTGGTAGACCGGGGACGCCTGCACCCGCCGCACCACGGCACCCAGCCGAACGCGCTCCTCGATCACCCGGTCGACGACGCTCCGCGGCTTCAGGTGCTGGAGGAAGAGGCCGCCGCCGGCGTCGAGGATCTCGCCCCCCGAGGGCGGCGTGCCGAGGAGCTGGTGGAGGTTCTCCCGTGGGTCGACCTCGATGACCAGCGTGCGGAGCGCCTGCCCTCCCTCCCGCGTCATCGACCGGCCGAGGGTGGCGGCGACCGCGCTCTTGCCCACGCCACCCTTGCCCGTGACGACGAGGAAGCCGCGGCGGGCGAGGTCTGCGATCTGTCGTTCGATATTCACGGGTCGGCTCCGGCTGATCATCGCGCCGGCGTGATTGTACGGGACCACCCGAGGGGACGGGGGCCCTCCCCGGAACCGCCCACGGGGCTGGTCTCTCACCTCGGCATCTGTGGTAGAACACCAGCGCCATGGCATTCCCAGAGAACAGACTCCGACGACTCCGCCGGACGCCGGCTCTGCGCCGCATGGTGCGCGAGACCCGTCTGGCGCCCGAAGATTTCATCCTGCCGCTCTTCGCCCGGCCGGGCGAAGGAATCGCCAAGCCGGTCGGCTCGATGCCGGGCGTCTACCAGCACTCCGTCGACAAGCTGGTGGAAGCCGCGGCCGAGGCCTGGGAGGCGGGCGTCCAGTCCGTGCTGCTGTTCGGCCTGCCCGAGCACAAGGACGCGGTGGGCTCCTCCGCCTGGGACGACGACGGCATCGTGCAGCGGGCGATCCGCGCCCTGAACGAGGCCCTCCCCGGCCTGGTGACCATCGCGGACCTCTGCTTCTGCGAGTACACCGACCACGGCCACTGCGGCGTGCTCGAGGACGACACCGTCAACAACGACGCGACCCTCGAGAACCTGGCTCGCCAGGCGGTCTCGCTCGCCGCCGCCGGCGTCGACGTGATCGCGCCGTCCGACATGATGGACGGCAGGATCGCGGTGGTGCGCGAGGCCCTGGACGACGAGGGCTTCGACGACGTGGCGATCCTCTCCTACGCCGCGAAGTTCGCCAGCGCGTTCTACGGCCCGTTCCGCGAGGCGGCCGAGTCGGCGCCCTCGTTCGGCGACCGCAAGACCTACCAGATGGACCCGGCCAACCGCCGCGAGGCGCTCCGGGAGGTGGCCCTCGACGTGGACGAGGGTGCCGACATGGTGATGGTCAAGCCCGCGGTGCCCTACCTCGACGTCTTGAGCGACGTGGCGGAGACCTTCGGCCTGCCGACCGCCGCCTACCACGTCTCCGGCGAGTACGCGATGATCAAGGCTGCGGCCGAGAAGGGCTGGATCGACGGCGATCGTGTGCTGCTCGAGACCCTGCTGTCGATCCGCCGAGCCGGCGCCGACCTGGTGGTGACCTACGGCGCGGTCGAGGCGGCGAAGATCCTCGGCCAGGGCTGGGAGCCTTGAGCCGGCCCCAGGTCCCGACTCGGCCCCCGACTCCAGAATCGACTCGACAACCACGACCCAAACGGGACGATCCATGACCCATCCGATCGAACGCGCTTCCCTGTTCATGCCCGGCGGAGTGAGCTCTCCGGTCCGGGCGTTCACCGGCGTCGGCGGCGACCCTGTGTTCGTGCGCTCCGCCGAGGGCGCCTATCTCGAAGGTGAGGACGGCCGCCGCTACATCGACTACATCGGCGGCTACGGCCCGCACATCCTCGGCCACGGTTACCCCGCGGTGGTGGCGGCGGTGCGCGAGGCGGCCGGCCGTGGCACCGCCTTCGGCGCCCCGACCGTGGCGGAGGCGGACCTGGCGGAGCTCCTCTGCTCCGCCCTTCCGTCGATGGACATGGTCCGGCTGGTCAACTCCGGCACGGAGGCGACCATGTCGGCACTGCGGCTCGCCCGGGCCGCCACCGGGCGCAACAAGTTCGTCAAGTTCGACGGCTGCTACCACGGCCACGGCGACGCCTTCCTGGTCGCCGCGGGCTCCGGGGCGGCGACCATCGGCCACCCCTCCTCCCCCGGCGTGCCGGAGCAGGTGACGGCCGACACCCTGGTCGCCCCCTACAACGACATCGAGGCGGTCCGCGGCCTGTTCGAGCGCTACGGCGCCGACATCGCCTGCGTGTTCGTCGAGGCGATCGCCGGCAACATGGGGCTGGTCAAGCCGGTCGACGGCTTCCTCGCGGGCCTCCGGCAACTCTGCGACGAGCACGGCACCCTCCTGGTCTTCGACGAGGTCATGACCGGCTTCCGGGTCGACTGGGGCGGCGTCCAGACGCTCGCCGAGCACGGCCCGGTCACCCCCGACCTCTCGACCTTCGGCAAGGTGATCGGCGGCGGCCTGCCGCTCGCCGCCTACGGCGGCCGGCGGGACCTGATGGCTCAGGTGGCGCCCGCCGGTCCCGTCTACCAGGCGGGTACCCTGTCCGGAAACCCCCTGGCGGTGGCCGCCGGCATGGCCGCCCTCGAGGCGCTCCGGGCGGACGACAGGGCCGCCTACGAGACCCTGGAGACCCAGGGCGCCGCCCTCGCCGAGGGCCTGGCGGGAGCCGCCCGCGAGCAGGGCGTGCCCACCACCATCCAGCGCCAGGGCTCGATGATCGGGGTCTTCTTCACCACCGGACCGGTCGAGAAGATCGAAGACGTCCACGCCTCGGACCGCGAGCTCTACAAGCGGGTCTTCCACCGCATGCTCGAGCAGGGGGTCCACCTACCGCCCTCCCCGTACGAGACGTTCTTCGTCTCGACGGCTCACGGCGACGAGGAGATCGACAGAACGACCGAGGCGTTCCGGGAGGCCCTGGCCCAGGGGTGAGGAGGCAAGAGCGGCCCTCGACCCGCGGTTGAGCAGGCCCCTTCGCTTTTCTATACTCCACCGGAGGCGAACATACTGGGGCCCGGTCCGACACGAAGGGCCCGCTCAAAGGAGAGCACTGAATGACCCACATCATCATGGAGCCCTGCATCGGCGTGAAGGACACCTCGTGCGTCGATGTCTGCCCCGTCGACTGCATCTACGGCGCCGAAGAGGACTGGGAGATGCTCTACATCCAGCCCGAGGAGTGCATCGACTGCGGCCTGTGCGTCGACGCGTGCCCGGTGGAGGCGATCCTGCCCATGGAGGAGGTCCCGGACAAGTGGAACGACTTCGTCGCAAAGAACTACGAGCATTTCGGCCTCACCCCTCCATGAGCTCACCTTGAGCCCTCCATGAGGTCGGCCACCCCGTGACCATGGTCCGAGGACGGACCGAACGGGGCCATGTCAACGGCAGCAGGCGCGCTTCGGCGCGCCTGTTCTGTTTTGGCGCCTTCTCCGGCTTCGAGCCGGACCGGCGATGGAATTGGCAGACGGCAGCGATGGTTTTGTGAATTGAGCGGATCTCACTCAGATCCCTCGCCAGCGAACCGCCCTACAAAGGAACGAACATGACCACGAACGGACCAGAAAGCCCGGGCGACGAGAACGCGCGCACGGGGGAAGCCCGACAGCGCGCCGACGCCCTGGCGGTCCAGATGGAGTCGGCGTTGCGCACGCTCGGTGCCCGGGTGCCGGACGACGTGCGCGCCCGCGCGGAGGCCCTCGTCGTCGATACCCAGAAGGCACTCGCCGCCGAGGCGTCGAGGGAGCGCATCCGCCTGCTGGGGAGCCGCCTCGAAGAGGTCCGGAGAGTGCTCGTCGCCACCGCGGGCGCGGCCGGCACGGAGCTCTGGGGCGGACGGCGCACCTAGCCTGCGCGACCGAACCCGGCCGACTGAACCGAGACCACCTGGAGCGGAGGGCTTCGACCATTGGAGTACAAGGACTACTACGAGATCCTCGGCGTAGCGCGTGACGCGCCCAAAGAGGAAGTCCAGAAGGCCTACCGCAAGCTCGCGCGCAAGTACCATCCGGACGTCAGCAAGGAGCCGGACGCCGAGGCCAAGTTCAAGGAGATCAACGAGGCGTACGAGGTCCTCAAGGACCCGGACAAGCGCAAGAAGTACGAGCAGTTCGGAAGCGCCTGGAAGCAGGCGTCGCGGACCGGCTCTCCCCCGCCGGGCTGGGAGGGCGTGCACTTCGACTTCGGCGACCTGGGCGGCGGCTTCCGCTTCGAGGGCGGCCAGGGCTTCGGCGGCTCCGGCTTCTCCGACTTCTTCGAGATGCTGTTCGGCGGCGGCGGGGGCGGCTTCCGGCCCGGCGCCGGTGGCGGGCAGCACGGCCCCAGGATCCGCGGCCATCGGGGCGCCGACCAGGAGGCGACCCTCAGCCTTCCGCTCGAAGAGGCCGCCCGCGGCGCCCGCAAGGAGATCACCGTCACAGGCCCGGACGGGCGGCCGAAGACGCTGGCGGTGAGCATCCCTCCCGGCGTCAAGCCGGGCGGCAAGATCCGCCTCGCCGGCCAGGGCGCGGCCGGTACCGGAAGCGGCAAGCCGGGCGACCTCTACCTCCGGGTGGAGATCGCCCCCCATCCGAGCCTCCGGCTCGAAGGCAAGAACCTCTACACCACGGTCTCGATCGCTCCCTGGCAGGCGGCCCTCGGCGGTCAGGCCACGGTGCCGACCCTGAACGGCACCGAGACGATCAAGGTGCCGCCGGGCACCTCCTCTGGCCGCAAAGTCCGCCTCCGCGGTCGGGGCTTCCCGAGCTCCAAGGGTGACCCCGGCGACCTCTACGCCGAGCTCCGGATCGTCGTCCCGGAGACGCTCTCGGACGAGGAGCGCGCGCTCTACGAAAAGCTCCGCGACGCGAGCGGCCCGTAGGCCGCGTCTCCCCCGTCTCCTCCCTCCGGCCGCCCAGGACGCCGCCGTGGAATAGCCGCCGTCACCTGTTTGTTTTTGAATCTGAGTCCGCATGACTCAGGTTCTAAGCCCTGAACGAATCGACCGGCTTCAGTCACCCCGCCGGCACTCCTGGCCCCCGAGGAAGGAACGAGACCTTCATGGACCTGAACAAGCTCACCCAGAAGTCCCAGGAAGCCCTCCAGGCCGCCCAGACCCTGGCTCAGCGCCACGGTCACCAAGAGGTCGACGGCGAGCACCTGCTGCTCGCGCTCCTCCAGCAGCCCGAGGGCCTGGTGCCGCGGTTGCTGGCACGGATGGAGGTGCCGGCCGAGCCCATCGTGCAGGCCCTGGAGGGGTCTCTCGAGCGACGGCCCGCGGTGGCCGGCCCGGGAGCAGAGGCGGGCAAGCTCTACGTCACCGGGCGCCTCCAGCAGCTCCTGGTGGCGGCCCAGGACGCCGCCAAGCGGCTCAAGGACGAGTACGTCTCCGTCGAGCACCTGACGCTCGCCTTCCTCGACGAAGGCACCTCCACGGCCGCCGGCCGCACGCTCTCCGAGCACGGGGTCACGCGGGACCGGTTCCTCGCGGTCCTGACCGCCGTCCGAGGCAGCCAGCGGGTGACCAGCGCGAGCCCCGAAAGCGCCTACGAGGCCCTCGACAAGTACGGCGTCGACCTCGTGGCCCAGGCCCGCGCCGGCAAGCTCGACCCGGTGATCGGGCGCGACTCGGAGATCCGGCGCGTCATGCGCATCCTCTCGCGGAAGACCAAGAACAACCCGGTGCTGATCGGCGAGCCGGGGGTCGGCAAGACGGCCATCGTCGAGGGCCTCGCCCAGCGCATCGTCCGCGGCGACGTGCCCGAGTGGCTCAAGGACCGCTCGCTGTTCTCTCTCGACATGGGCTCGCTCCTGGCGGGCGCCAAGTACCGGGGCGAGTTCGAGGAGCGGCTGAAGGCGGTCCTCTCCGAAATCAAGGAGAGCGAGGGGCGGGTGCTCCTCTTCATCGACGAGCTCCACAACATCGTCGGCGCGGGCCGCACCGAGGGCTCGACCGACGCCGGCAACCTGCTCAAGCCGATGCTCGCCCGGGGCGAGCTCCACTGCATCGGCGCCACCACCCTCGACGAGTACCGCAAGTACATCGAGAAGGACGCGGCTCTGGAGCGACGGTTCCAGCCGGTGATGGTCGACCCCTCCACCGTCGAGGACACGATCTCGATCCTCCGGGGCTTGAAAGAGCGCTTCGAGGTCCACCACGGGGTGCGCATCCAGGACAACGCGATCGTCGCGGCGGCGGTGCTCTCGAACCGCTACATCACCGACCGCTTCCTGCCCGACAAGGCGATCGACCTGATCGACGAGGCCTCCGCCATGGTGCGGACCGAGATCGATTCGATGCCCGCCGAGCTCGACGAGGTCACCCGCCGGGTGATGCAGCTCGAGATCGAGGAGGCGGCGCTCAAGAAGGAGAAGGACAAGGCGTCGAAGGAGCGGCTCGCGTCGCTCAGGAGGGAGCTGGCCGACCTGAAGACCCAGGCCGACTCCATGCGCGCCCGCTGGGAGCAGGAGAAGGAGGAGATCGACCGGGTGCGCCACCTGCGCGAGGAGATCGAAGAGGTGCGGCGCGAGATCGAGATCGCCGAGCGTGACTACGACCTCAACCGGGCGGCGGAGCTCAAGCACGGCCGGCTCCCCCAGCTCGAGGCGTCCCTCGCCGCCGCCGAGGCCGGCCTCGGCGAGGAGGAGAGCTCGGGCGAGCAGCTCCTGCGCGAGGAGGTCACCGAGGACGAGGTCGCCGGCATCGTCTCGCGCTGGACCGGCATTCCGGTCACCCGCCTGGTCGAAGGTGAACGCGAAAAGCTCCTCCGCCTCGACGAGATCCTCCACCACCGCGTGGTGGGCCAGGACGAGGCGGTCCGCCTGGTGGCCGACGCCGTCATCCGCGCCCGCTCCGGGATCAAGGACCCACGCCGGCCGATCGGCTCGTTCATCTTCCTCGGCCCCACCGGCGTCGGCAAGACCGAGCTCGCCAAGACCCTGGCCGAGGCACTCTTCGACACCGAAGAAAACATCGTCCGGATCGACATGAGCGAGTACATGGAGCGCCACGCGGTGTCGCGCCTGATCGGCGCCCCGCCCGGCTACGTGGGCTACGAGGAGGGCGGCCAGCTCACCGAGGCGGTGCGGCGCAAGCCCTACTCGGTGATCCTCTTCGACGAGATCGAGAAGGCCCACCAGGACGTTTTCAACGTGCTCCTCCAGATCCTCGACGACGGCCGCGTGACCGACGCCCAGGGGCACACCGTGGACTTCAAGAACACGGTGATCATCATGACCTCGAACATCGGTTCCCACCACCTGCTCGAGGGGGTGAACGACCGGGGCGAGATCTCGGACGCCGCCCGCGACGCCGTGATGCTCGAGATGCGGAGCCACTTCCGACCGGAGTTCTTGAACCGGGTGGACGACATCGTGCTCTTCCGGCCGCTCACCCTGGCCGAGATCGGCCAGATCGTCGAGCTCCAGACGGAGGACTTGCGCCACCGCCTGGCCGAGCGCAACATCGCGGTCGAGCTGACCGACGCGGCCAAGACCCTGGTCGCCCGCAACGGCTTCGACCCGGTCTACGGCGCCCGGCCCCTCAAGCGCTACCTCCAGCACGAGCTCGAGAGCCGCATCGGCCGCGCCATCATCGCCGGCGACGTGACCGCCGGCTCGACGCTGAGGGTCGACGTCAAAGACGGCGAGCTGGCGGTCGCGATCGAGGCCCCGGCATCCGGGCAGCCGGCGGAAACACCGGCCTGACGCGCCGGTCGACCTTCACCGGGCGGGGAAGGGGGAGCCGGCGTGTCCCCCCTTCCCCTCCACGCCGCACTTTCGATGCGACGTGTCCAATCTGTCGCACCACTCGCCGCCCGAGGGGGGAGTCGCTTTCGAGCCGCCTGCCGGCCCCTCCTCTTCGCCCGGGCCCGTGGACCCTCCCGCGGGGCGGGACTGGTCCGGCCTCGACGCCTTCCGAAGGGTGCCCCGGACCGGCGTGGTCTACGTCAGCCGGGAGGCGGCCAAGCTCGGCTTCGATCCCCACGATCCGACCTGGTGGAATCTGGGCCAGGGCTCGCCCGAGACCGGCCCCTTGCCCGGCGGTGCTCCGCGCATCGATCAGGTGTCGATCCTCCCGGACGATCACCAGTACCCTCCGGTGGCCGGCATCGGAGAGCTCCGGGAGGCGGTGGCCGCGCTCTACAACCGGCTCTACCGCCGGGGGCTCCCGTCCCAGTACACCGCCGCCAACGTGGCCGTCTCGGGCGGCGGGCGCACGGCGCTGTCGCGCGCCGTGGCGTCGCTCGGCAACATCAACCTCGGCCACTTCCTGCCGGACTACACGGCCTACGAGGAGATCCTCGACGCCTTCCGCCACGCGACCGAGATCCCGATCCTGCTCAGCCGGGAGGCCGGGTACCGGTTCGACGACCAGGCCCTGCGCCGGGAGATCGCCGGCCGCGGCCTCGGCGGCCTGTTGATCTCGAACCCGGGCAACCCCACGGGGCGCGTGACCTCCGGCGGCGAGCTCGCCGGCTGGGTCGAGGGGGCCCGGAGCTTGGGCTGCGCCCTGGTGCTCGACGAGTTCTACTCCCACTACATCTGGAGGTCGGCCCCGGACGAGCCCGGCCCCACCGTCAGCGCGGCCCGCTACGTGGAGAACGTGGACCGGGACCCGGTGGTGATCCTCGACGGCCTGACCAAGAACTGGCGCTACCCCGGCTGGCGGGTGGCCTGGGTGGTCGGTCCCCGGCGGGTGATCGAACGCATCGAGAGCGCCGGCTCGTTCCTCGACGGCGGCGCGCCCAGGCCTCTCCAGCGGGCAACCTTGCCACTGCTCGAGCCGGACCGGGTGTTGACCGAGGTCCATGCCCTCCAGCAGGCGTTCCGCGCCAAGCGGGACTACATGGTGGAGCGCTTGCAGGCGCTCGGCATGACATTCGACCGCGAGCCGGAGGGGAGCTTCTACGCCTTCCCCTCGATCCGCGACCTCCCCGCTCCCCTGGACGAGGGCATGGCCTTCTTCCGCCGAGCCCTCGAGCACCGGGTGGTGGTCGTGCCCGGCATGTTCTTCGACGTCAACCCGGGCCAGCGGCGCAACCCCCGGATGGGACGGTTCGTCCGCTACCTCCGGCTCTCCTTCGGGCCGCCCATCGAGCGGATCCGGGGTGGCCTGGACGCGATCGAAAAGATGCTCCGCGACGCCTGAAGCAGCACCTGCGAAGATATTCCTCGAAAAGACTTGACAGCTTTCACTGAGTTGCTTATAGTCCGGTTGTCTACCGAGGTCAGGGCCGCCTCAAAGGGCGCGTCGGTTCCTTTCGCGGCGGCTCGTCATCCGGTCTAGACGCTTCCAGACGGGATCGCTGGAGCACCCTGCTCCGGCTTTCCAACCCCCGTCCGCAGACGGTTGCGGCCGGTCCTTCCCGCAGAGAGGGCCGGCCTCTTTTTTTTTGCCCGGGCTAGTCCTCCTCTAGCTCGATTTTCATCGCAAAGAAGTCCAGCAGGTCCTTGAGCGCCAGCACGCCGCGGAGCGTGCCCTCCTCCACCACGAGGAGGCGCGAGACCCGGTTCTGGCTCATGGACGAGAGCGCCGCGAGAGCATCGGCGTCCGGGGCGATGCTGTTCTCCGCCGAGCAGGCCTGGACCAGCTCCCGGACCGGAGTGTTCGCCCACCGCTCCCGGGGCAACCCCTTGATCTCGCGCGTCGTCACGCACCCTTCGAGGCGGCCGTTCCCCACCACCGGGTACATCTTGAAGTGGTGCCGGTAGACGTAGTCCTCCACCAGCTCCTCCACCGGAACGTGGGGCGGCACCGTCACCGGGTCGGGGTTCATGAACCGCCGTACCGGCTCGCCCTCGAGCACCCGCCGCAGCAGAAGCTGCTGGTAGGACATCTGCGCCGCGTTGCGCACGAAGAGGCCGATCAACGCCGTCCACATGCCGCCCACGAAGTCGTTCCATGCGATGAGCCGCACGATTCCGAAGGCGATCAGCGCGACGCCGAATCCGGCACCGATCCTGGTGGTGATCCGCGTCGCCTGCTTGAGTGAGCCCTTCCACTGCCAGAGCAGCGAGCGCAGGATTCTCCCGCCGTCGAGCGGAAACGCCGGGATCATGTTGAACAGGGCGAGCACGATGTTGATCAGGCCCAGGTAGCCCAGCACGCTCTGGACCGGCCGTGGAAGCGCCAGCGCCCAGAGCGCGAGGCAGGCCACTCCGACCACGACGCTTGCGATCGGGCCGGCGATCGCCACCCAGAACTCCGCCCTGGGGTTGGGTGGCTCGTCGGTCATCTCCGCCACCCCGCCGAAGATGAAGAGCGTGATGCCCTTCATCTCGACGCCGTAGCGGCGCGCCACCGTGGCGTGGGAGAGCTCGTGGGCGACGACCGAAGCGAACAGCCCGAGAGCGCCCACCGCGCCCATGAGCCAGTAGGCGGTCACCGGCAGGCCCTCGACGAAGCCGGGGAAGACCGACCGGGCCAGGGACCAGGTCACCAGCACCGCCACGACGAACCAGGAGAGGTCGAGCCGAATCTTGAACCCGAAGATCGAGAACAGGTCGAAGGTCTTTCCGAACATCGGGTGCGTCCCCCTTGCAAGGTGATGAGGCGAGTGAAGCGTCGCGCTCACTTGGTTCGAATGCAAGGTCGGCGCCTGGTTGGCCGCGGGACGGTGCCGCCGGTTCCGGGCTATGCTCGGGCCGTGCGCGTCTTCCTGCTCCACGGCCTCGGCCGAACCACCGCTTCGATGACCTGGCTCGGCCGGCGGCTGCGCCGTGCGGGCCACCGCCCCCACAGCTTCGGGTACCTGGCGCTCGCCGAGGATCTCCAGTCGATCGCCGACCGCTTTGCCGAGCGCGTGGCCCGGGTGCTGGCCGAGGACGCGGTCCGCGGCGCCTCGGACGACGGCACGCCGC
>Ga0210123_1000968_pt1 | contig 15640 bp, 12 predicted proteins | sample Muzzi_PWB_D2_FD_185535 | JGI IMG/M metagenome (GOLD analysis project Ga0210123, IMG submission 185535) | Wetland microbial communities from San Francisco Bay, California, USA, that impact long-term carbon sequestration - Muzzi_PWB_D2 (SPAdes) | ecosystem: Environmental > Aquatic > Marine >... | reverse complement strand
CCCGGGGAAGGCGGTGGATGACGACGTTGAGGAAGCTACCGGTCACCAGGCCCAGAAGCAGGGCATAGACGTCCAGAAAGATCCGCAATCCGGGGAACACGCGCCGATTCTACCCGCGCCCTAGCTGACGGGGTGCTCCGGATTGGCAGGGCGCTCCGTCGAGACGCAGGTGGCGACGATCTGCCTCATCCGCTCCACGCCCCGGTCGAGCTCGTCGAGGGAGATGGCCTCGTCGGGGCCGTGGATGCCGAGGAACGCCTTCGACTCGAGAAAGAACGGCGAGACGCCGTAGGCCGCGATGCCGCGCTCTCGAAAGAAGCGGGAATCGGTGAACCCCGGGATGAACGCCGGCACCACCGGGCCCGAGCGTCCGAGGACGTCGGCGACCGCCCGGTAGATCGGATGATCCGTGGGAGACGGCTCCGCGGGTGGAGCGGTGAGCAGGACCTCGAACGAGACGTCCGGTCCCGCCGCCGCTTCGATGCGGTCCAGGAGCGCCTCGGCATCGGTGTCGGGAAGCAGGCGGCCGTCGAGCTCGGCCGTGGCCTGGTCCGGGATGACGTTGATCCTCTCGCCCGCGTCCAGGACGGTGACCTGGATCGTGTCCACGAGGAGGGTGTAGATCCCGGGGCCGACCTCGTTCGGAGGGCCGTCGGGGCCGACGTGGTCGTCCAGGTTGGCCAGAATCCGCCCGACCTTCGGGTTGTGGAGCGGCGCCAGAGCCCGTGCGTAGGTTTGCGCGGCGGCGGTGACCCGGAGCTCGGTCGGCAGGTCGATCACCCGGGCGAGGCCCGTGATCAGCCGGTGGCTCGCGCTCGACGGGATGAGCGAGGAGCCGTGGCCACCGCGGCCCCGCGCCGTCGCCCGCAGCCAGAGCGGACGCTTCTGGGCGACCTCGATCCCCGCCCACAGGAGCCGGCCGCCGACCGTCTTGGCCAGCCCTCCCTCGCCGAGGACGGCGGCGACGTTCCGGAACAGATCGCCGTGGCGCTCCAGGATCCACCCGGTGCCCTGGAGGCCGCCCCGCTCCTCGTCGGCGACGGCCAGGAAGACGACGTCTCGATCGAGCGGGATGCGGCTGCGCTCGAGATCGATGAACGCGGCCAGGTGGGCGATACCCAGGCTCTTGATGTCGATGGCTCCCCGGCCGGTCAGGCGACCGTTCTTCACCTCGCCGCCGAAGGGATCGGTCGTCCAGCCCGGCCCCGGGGGGACGACGTCGATGTGGTGGAGCAGGACCAGGGCACCCTTCTTCGGTCCGGAGGCGGAGGCTTCCAGCCGCGCGTACAGGCTGGTGCGCCCCTCGGGAGAGACCAGGAGCCGGGTGGCGATCCCCTCCCGGTGGAGGAGGCTCGCGAGGTAGGAGGCCGCTTCGGACTCGCCGGCCGGCTTGGAGGTGTCGATCCGGAGGTAGTCCCGGAGCCAGGTGGCCGGCTCGGACAGGGTCGCGCCCGCGGCGGAGCCCGGGACCGACGCGAGGAGCGTGAAGAGGGCGAGGGAGAGGAGCCGGCGCTGGATCATCGGGGACCTACGATAGACGAAAAGAGAACGGCCCGCCGATCGGCGGGCCGTTCGAGTCGAACACCGCGTAGGGGGAGGTAGGAGACTCGCTCGTCTCCCGCAACGCGGTCGTGCGATGCCTTAGTACTTGGCGGGGTAGCGCAGGAAGATGCCGTCCGCCCAGACCAGGTCCTCGGTGTAGAGGGTCGGCTCGAAGATCGTCGGGGTGATTGCGGCGCCACAGTTCTCGGTGAACGTTTGCGCCCTGCCCGCACCGATCATGCCGATCGAGGCCTTACCGGCGGCGGTGGCCATGACGTCTAGGGGGTTCGTCTCACGGCAGAACTGGAACAGGGAGCCCCAGGCGTCCTGGGTCTTCAGAGACTGAATGTACTGCGGCACCAGGTCCGTCTCCAGGGCGGCCGTGTCGTAGGCCGCCGGCATGCTGATCGTGGTCGTCGCACCAGCGGCCGCAGCACCCGCGAAGAGGTCGGTGTACCAGGAGAACCAGGCCTCACCGGTGTTGCGGATGGTCGACATGTCCTTCTTCTGCTTCGCCTTGTTCAGCGCGTCGAGGAAGTTGGGGATGAGCAGGGCGGCGATGATGCCGATGATCGCGATGACGATCAGCAGCTCGATGAGCGTGAAGCCCTGCTGGCGCCGCCGGTTCAGGAACGTTCTCATAGTGTCCTCCGGTTCGTGAATGGTCTTTCGGTGTTCAGTGGGTGGAGAGAAGTGCAGGAGGCATGCCATCCGACAAACCCCGTAGTGATCGGCACTTTCCGGGTCTTCGAGCTCCTGGGGTGACCGCCGGCGTCACCGATAGCGACAATAAGTGTCAGGTCGCGAGGTGCTTCAAGAGGCGCTTGTAGATCTCCACCCCGTCCACGTAGACCGGAAGCGCCAGCCGCTCGTTCGGGCCGTTGACCCGCACCACGTCGGTCAGGATGATCGGGAACGGAGTAAAGCCGTAGCTCGGAATCCCCTTGGCCCGAAAGAACCGCGAGTCCGTGGCCGTCCAGGGGAGGATCATGGGGCCGACGGGCACATCCGGATAGCTCTCGCCAATCACCTCCGCGATCGCTTTCATGACCGGGTGGTCGATCGGGCTTCCGTGATCGGCCGAAGGCTCCGGGTAGAAGATGGTGTCCACGCCGAAGAACAGCCACTCGGGGAGAATCTCGTCACGAACTTCGTCGAAATCGACTCCGGGCAGCAGGTGGACGTTGACCGGCAGCTCCCATCCCCCGCCTTCCACCTGGCGGATGCGTAGCGGATAGACCTCGTTCCTGAACATGGCCTGAATGAACCCGGGGAGCGTGTCGAACAGCGGCCGATCGCGGAGCAGCCGGTCCGGATCGGACAGCGCGTCCCGGAGCCGTTGGGCGCCCCGGCTGGGAGCGTAGATCTCGAGGAACTCCCGCACCTCGTCGGGCAGCCGCAGCTCGGGGTCGATGGTCCTGCCATAGAAGAACAGGTCGTTCTGGAGCTGCTGGAGCCGTTCGCGGGAGTCGTCGCACGCGACCAGGGTCCAGTACCTTCTCTGGAGGAACTCGGTGCCCCAGTACTTGAGGTGCTCGAGCCGGCGCGCCTCGACCACGCCCCCTTCGGTCAGCACGATCTCGAACCGGTTGGCAAGCTCCGGATGGTGCCGGAGGATCCACTGCGTCCCGAGCTCGCTGCCGGTCTCCTCGGAGCTGGTCGCCAGGAAGACCACCGACTTGCGCAGACGAGCCCCGGACCGTACGAGGTCGCGGATCGCCAGAAGCTGGGCGATCGCCACGCTCTTCATGTCGTAGGTGCCGCGGCCGTACAACCAGGGCAGTTGGATGTGGGCCTCGAAGGGGGGGTACTCCCACGCGTCCGGCGCGAGGATGTCGTTGACGTCCATGTGGCTGTGGAGGACGATCGCGCCCGGGTCCTCCCCGTCCAGCACGGCCCAGAGGTTGATGTCTTCGTCGCCGACCCGCTCCAGGTGGACCGGGATGCCCTCCCCCTCCAGCAGGCCGGCGAGGAAGGCGGCGCCCTTGGATACGTCCCCGGTGGCGCTCGAGGTGTCGATCCGCACGTAGTCCTGGAGCAGCTTCACCTCTTCGAGGGAGGCGTAGTTGGTGTCGAGCCAGGTGACTTCGATCTGCGGGTTGAGGGGATCTTTCGCGAGGTACAACAGGATGGCGCCCGCGCCGAGGGCGAGGGCCAGGCTGAGGTAGAGGGCGATCCGCGAGACGGTTCGGAGTCGGCGTTCGAGGTTGCTGCGTTTCATGGGGTTCTCGGTGCTCCGTTGGAGTCCAGCCCGGCCACGCGGTTTCGCTTTGCCCAAGCCACCCACGGTCGGGCCGAGGGACTTTAGCAGAGAGGTCTTCGACTCCTGGGTAACGGTATAGTCTCTGCCGCGCCCGTGAGGCCTGCAGCCATGGAAGAGACCCACCCAGGAACCGCCCGTCGCCACACCATCCCTCCTGCGATGATGGTCCTCTCACTCCTGGCTCTCCTGCTCGGCGTGGGCCTGCTGGCCTCGGAGCTCTACCTCCTGGACGGCCGCCTCGGGTTTCCCCTGGACGACTCCTGGATCCACCTCGCGTTTGCCCGCAACCTGGCCGCCGGCCACGGGCTGTCGATCAACCCGGGAGAGCTGGTGGCCGGCTCGACCGCGCCGCTGTGGACGGCCCTCGTCGCCCTCGGCGTACCCCTGCCGGTGAGCGATCTTCTGTGGATGAAGCTCCTCGGGCTCGGGCTCCACCTGGCGGGGGGGCTCCTGACCATGTCTCTCGCCCGCTCCCTGGGTCTGGACACCAAGCTCTCCGTCCTTGCCGCGGGACTCATGCTCGGCACCGGGTGGTTGGCGTGGGGGTCGGTGTCTGGGATGGAGATCCCCTTCTTCGTCGTCCTCTCCCTGGCGGCGATGGTGCTTCACCTGAGAGAGCTGGAGGACCCGGAGCGCCCGCCCCTGTCGTTGGGCCTGATCGGCCTCTCGGTGCTCGCCCGGCCCGAAGGCCTGGTGCTTCTGGGCTGCGCCGTCCTCGATCGCTGTCTCCGGTTTCGGAAGCTCCCGGACGGGGCTCTGGGCTGGGCCGGGCTCGACCGGTCGACCTGGGCGCGGATCGGGTCGGGGATCGGCCTCGCCTGTCTGGCCTTCCTCCCGGTTGCTGCCTTCTATCAGTGGATCGGGGGCTCCCCCCTGCCCACCACCCTGGCGGCGAAGACCGGGGGAGGCTCCGGCCTTCACCTGCCGGAGCTCCGGTATCTCCACCTGGCGGCCGGCGTCCTCTTCCGGAGCCAGCCCTGGATGACGGTGCTCGCGCCGGTGGGGGCTGTCGAGCTCGCCCGAAGGCTCGGAACCTCGAAGGACCGGGGCCTTCTGCCGGTTCTGTGGCTGGCGGCCCTGCCCCTCGGCTACTCGTGCATCACGCCCCCGGGCGCGCCTCTGTTGGGAAACTTCGGGCGATACCTCTTCCCGCTGTTCCCCGTGGTGGTCGTCCTCGGCGTCCTGGGGCTCGAGCCGCTCGTGCGGCTTCTGGGGTGGCGGGAGGAAGGACGGGACGCCTCGCCGGCTCGCCGGTGGCTGCACCTCGCGGCTCTGGTGATCCTCGTCGCGCCGACGCTGATCTCCTACGGCGAGACGGCCGCCCTCTACGCGCGAAACGTCTCCGACATCGAGGCGGGCGACGTGGAGATGGCCCGGTGGCTCGGGGAACGGCTCCCTTCCGAGGCGGTCATCGCCACGATGGACATCGGGGCCCTCGGAGCTCTCCTCCCCAACCAGATCGAGGACCTGGCCGGCATCGCCGATCCGGAAGTCTCCGACTACATCGGAAAGGCACAAGCCGCCGGCAAGAGCTGGCAAGACGGGGTGCTCGCCTTCGTCCGGGAGACCCGGCCGGACTACCTGGTGGTCTTCCCGGAATGGCTGCCGGTGGTCGAGGCTCCGGGCTCCCCGTTCCGCCGGTTGCACACGATCCACGTGCCCGGCAACGTGACCCTGGGGCGGGATACCCTCGCCCTCTACTCGACACCGTGGACCCGGCACCCCTTGAGAGAGCTTCCCGAGGAGCCGAACGAAGGAGCAGCTCGATGACGATCCCGTCGTTCAACCTCACGCGCCTGGCCTCCAGGCTGCAGGAGCCCCTCGGTGCCCGGTGGGCCGAGCAGGTGGCGTCCGCGGGCTTCGTCGGCGGACCGGAGGTGGCACGCTTCGAGACCGAGTTCGCGGAGTATCTCGGGGCGGCGGGTTGCGTCGGCGTGGCCAACGGCACGGACGCGCTGGTGGTCGCGCTCCGGGCGCTCGGCCTCGCACCCGGGGACGAGGTGATCGTGCCGGCGTTCACCTTCGTCGCCACCGGCTCGGCGGTGGCTCTCGCCGGTGGCGTCCCGGTCTTCGCCGACGTGGAGCCGGAGACGCTGAACCTCGACGTCGGCTCGGTGGCGGAACGGATCACCGACCGCACGGTCGGGGTGATCGGCGTCCATCTCTTCGGGAGGCCGTTCGACGTCGAGGCGATGGCCGCGCTCTGCCGCCGGCATGATCTCTGGCTCGTCGAGGACGCGGCCCAGGCCCACGGTGCCACGATCGGCAGGCAGAAGGTCGGTACCTTCGGCGCCCTCGGCAGCTTCAGCTTCTATCCGACCAAGAACCTGGGCGCCTTCGGAGACGCGGGCGCGGTGGTCGGCGGCGATCCGGAGCTCCTCGACCGGGTGCGGCGGATCGCCAACCACGGACGGACCGAGCACTACCTCCACGGCGAGCTCGGCACCAACAGCCGCCTCGACGCCATCCAGGCGACGGTGCTCAACCTGCGCCTGCCGGAGCTCGACGCCGCCAACCTCCGCCGGCGGGAGATCGCGGGGCGCTACGTCGAAGCGCTCGAAGGCATCGAGGCGGTCGACCTGCTGCGCGATCCGCCCGGAACGGAGCCGGTCCACCATCAGTTCACGCTGCTCACCGATCGCCGGGACGCTCTGCGCGAGCACCTGGCGGCCGAAGGGGTCGGATCGGTGGTGTTCTATCCGATCCCGCTCCACCGTCAGCCCGCGCTGGCCGCGTACGCGCCCGAGGGTGTGGCGTTGCCGGTCTCCGAACGCGCCGCGGAGCGGGTCCTCTCCTTGCCCATGTTCCCGGAGCTCGAAGACCCGGAAGTCGAAGCGGTCTGCGGCGCTGTGCGAGGCTTCTTCGGGGCGGGTTGACCGGCTCGCGAAGCTGTTCGGCGAATCTGGCGGTCGTAAGATGGGCACCATGAATCTCTCCGGTTTGCCGAAATACGGTGCTCCGGTCGGTGCCTCGGAGGTCGCGTGGGTGAGCCGCGCGGGGTCCCGCACGTCGAGCGCAGGGGGTGGGGGCCGTTGACGTTTCCTGCACCAATGCCGGCACCCTCCGAGCTCTCGCGATGGTTGGTGGTGGTGCCCGCTTACAACGAGGCCGCTTCGATCGCCACCGTCCTCGACGACCTGGCGGAGCACGTCCCGCAGGCCGACGTGGTGGTGATCGACGACGGGTCGGCGGATGACACCGCGGCGGTCGCCCGGTCCAAGGGATCGCGGGTCATCCGCCTGCCGTTCAACCTCGGCATCGGCGGGGCCGTTCAGACCGGCCTGATCGTCGCGGAGCGGGGCGGCTACGACGTCGTGGTGCAGGTCGACGGCGACGGCCAGCACCGAGCGGACCAGGTAGGTCGGCTCGTCGAAGCGCTCGCCGCGAAGCAGCTCGATCTCGCGATCGGCTCGCGATTCCTCGAGCGTGGGGACTCCTCCGGGCGTTCCCCCAGTGACTCCGAGGGTTATCGGGTCCCCCCCTTGCGTCGGCTCGGCATCAAGATCTTCGAGTGGGTCAACTCGGCCCTGATCGGGCACCGCATCACGGACAACACCTCCGGCTTCCGTGCCTACCGGAAGGAGGCGGCTGCCTTCCTTGCCGGGAGCTATCCGGACGACTACCCCGAGCCGGAGTCGGTCGTGTTGCTGACCCGGAGGGGATTCCGTGTCGGGGAGGTCTCCGTGCTGATGCGGGGACGCCAGGGGGGCCGTTCGTCGATCGGGCTGGCTCAGTCTATTTACTATATGGTTAAAGTTCTGCTCGCCATCTTGGTCAACATGAGCCGGAGGTGACGGAGGAAAGGGGGGCAGCGTGAATCCAGAGATCCAGATTCTCGCCGTGGTGGGCAGCCTTTTGATGGCTGGCCTGGTGTTCCAGATGATCCGATCGCGGAGGCTGCGTGAGGAGTACGCGGTGCTCTGGTTCGTGGCTGCTCTAGCGCTCATCGTCTTCTCCGTATGGCGCGGCCTCCTCCACACGGTGGCGCGGATCGTCGGGGTGGAGTATCCCCCCTCGGTTCTTCTCCTGGGGGCGGTCGTCTTGGGTTTCCTGGTCTCGCTCCACTTCTCGATCGCGCTCTCGCGCCTGGCCGAGCAGAACAAGCGCCTCGCCCAGGAGGTGGCGCTGCTGCGCGAGGAGCTCCGAGACCGCGGTGCGGTGGCAGAGGGCTCTCCGGCGAGCCCCTCGGGCGCGCCCGAGCTCCCGGGCAGCTCGGAGTCGTGACGACGCGCTCCGAGGTCGGGCGTCGCTGTCCCTTGTGTGGCGACGATGCCGGGGAGACAGCCCTGGTCGTCGACCGGGTGAATCCCGAGGGCGTGGACTACCGCGTCGTGGCGTGCGGCGGGTGCGGCCTCCGTTATACCGACCCCCTGCCGACCGAGGCGGAGCTCGAGGCGCTCTACGACGAGGTGTTCTACGGTGACGAAGAGCCTGGGCCGATCTCATTCGAGCGCGCTCGCTTGGCGCTCCATCGCCTCGTGCTTCGCCACCGGGAGCGCGCCCTCCTGGGGTCGGCCCCCGGTAAGATCTTGGATGTCGGTTGCGGAGACGGGGACTTCCTCCTCCATTTGATCCGGCGGGGCTGGCGTGGGGTGGGGACCGAGGTTTCGGAGGCCGGCTGTCGTCGGGCGCGGTCCCGGGGCGTGGAGGTCCATCGAGGGATCCTGGAGGAGGTCCGCCCGGGTTCGGCGGCCGGCGGCCCCCTGGGCGACTCCGTGGCCGATGGTTCATTCGATGCGGTGACCCTCTGGCACGTCCTGGAACACCTGCCCGACCCCCGCCGGGCGCTTGTCGTCGCCGCTTCCCTCCTGCGCGACGGCGGGCTGTTGGTGATCGAAGTTCCGGACATTGCGTCCACAACGTTCGGGATCACGTCCACGAGCTGGTTTCCGCTCGATGTGCCTCGCCACCTGCAACACTTCGAGCCGAAGCACCTCGACGCCCTTCTGGCCGAGGCGGGCTTCCTGGTCGAACGGCGCGCCCACTTCCACTGGTTTGACTCGGTGCTGGCGTTCGTCTCCTTCGTCGGCTGGCTGAGACTCCTCGGAGAGCCCTCGGGGGTGCACTACTTCCTGGAGGACTTCCGGCGAGCGTCGCTCGGTTCCCGGTTGCGCTTCGTGGTCTTCGGCGGCTTGGTGGCCGTCTTTTCGCCCCTCTACTCGCTCGCGACCACGCTTGCGTCCGGACATGGCGAGACCTACACCGTGACCGCGCGCCGCCAGCCCCGATGAGTCCCGCCGGTTCCTCGGCCGGCCCCACGGGCGGCGCTCCGGAGCGTGATGAGAGCGTCCGCTCGGGTGGTGCCGCGGAGCCGTTGGCCGCGGTCGTCGTTCCGAACTGGAACGGCGCCGAGCTCCTAGCGGACTGTCTGGAATCTCTGCGCTCCCTGCGGGGTGTGCCCGGGTCGGTCGAGGTCGTGGTTGTCGACAACGCCTCGACCGACACCTCCCTGGAAATCCTGGCGCGCTTCCCCGAGGTCACGGTGCTCCGGCAGTCGGAGAACCTCGGGTTCGCGGCCGGCTCGAACGTCGGGATCCGCGCGACCGGAGCTCCGTTCGTGGCGCTCCTCAACAACGACGCCACGGTCGAGCCGAACTGGCTGGCCGCTCTCCTGGCGGCGCTCGATGCCCACCCGGAGGCCGGCGCCGCGACGTCCAAGGTGGTGGCCGCCGGGCGTCCGACGGTGCTCGACAACGTCGGCCATGTGGTCTACGCCGACGGCCTGACCCGAGGGAGGGGACGCCTGGAGGAGGATGTCGGGCAGTACCAGGAGATCGAGGAGGTCTTCGGCTTCTCCGGCTGCGCCGCCTTGCTCCGACGGCAGATGCTCGACGACGTCGGGCTCTTCGACGAGGACTTCTTCGCCTACTGCGAGGACGCCGACCTGTCGTTCCGGGCCCGGCTGCGGGGCTGGAGCTGCCTCTATGTACCCGGTGCGGTTGCCCATCACCGGTTTTCAGCGACGAGCGGTTCTTTCACCGCCCGCAAGGGGTACTTGGTGGAGCGCAACCGGTTCTGGTTGGCGGTCAAGAACCTGCCGTTTCCCTTGCTTCTGTCGTCGCTGGGAGCGACCTTGCTGCGCTATGCTTGGCAGGTTCAAGGGATGGTCACGGGGCGCGGAGCGGCCGCGGTCTATGCTCACACTCAGCCTCGCCGGCGACTGGTGGCGGCGCTGCTCGTCGCCTACCTCGACGGCTTCCGCGGCCTCCGCGTGATGCTCCGGCGCCGGCGGCGCATCCAGCGAGGGCGGCGAGCGAGCACGCGGGAGGTCCTCGGCTGGTTGCACCGGTTCCGGATCGGCGCCCGGCAGATCGCCCACCTCGAATGACGATCCGTCGAGACTCCGAGCCCAACCTTTCGAAGCGAGCGGAATGAGTCGGATCAACCAATACGTCATGCTCCTGGCCACGGCGTTCGGCTTGGCGGCCAGCCAGACGATGATCAAGCGGGGCCTGGCGCTCGACGGACCGATCGTGCTCGGAAGCCTCGCCGATCTGGTCTCGCTGATCCGGCGCGTGTTGACGACGCCGCTTCTCCTGGGCGGCTACGCCATCTCGGCGCTCACCGCGCTGCTCTGGCTGGTGGTGCTCTCCCGCTGGGACCTGTCCTACGCCTTCCCGATTCTCAACGGCTTCTTCTACCTCTGCCTGGTGGCCGTCGCCGTGGTCTGGTTGGACGAGCCGTTGACCCTCGCTCGCGGGCTGGGGATCCTGCTGGTCGCGCTCGGCATCACGGTGCTAGTGGTGGCCGGTCGGGGCTGACCGTGGCTCTGATCGGCATCGCGCTCGTGGGAGCGTTGCTGACCGCTCTGTCCCTCGGTCTGCTCCTTCTCGGCGGCTACCTGACCGCCCTCTGGCTCCTTGAGGCGGGCCGCACGGAGGCGGAGCGCGCCGCTTCGGCTGGGGTCGATCGGCTGCGCCTGGCGATCGCGACGCTGGTGCTCGGCATCGGGCAAGCGATCGGCATCGGTCTTCTCCTCGGCTTTCTCGGCCTGCTGCGGCTCGAGCTGGCGCTGACCCTGCAAGGGATCGTCTGTCTGGTCGCCGGACGCGGGGTGCGGCGCCTGCGTGGCGCCGGAGAGGAGCTCACCCCGCTCGTGGACCTGGCGTGGGCGGTCGGCCGACACTTCCGGCGCAGGCCGGCCCTCGCTCTCATCGCCCTCCACGCCGTCGGGACGGAGGCGCTCCGGGGGCTCCTCAGGCCACCCCTGTCCTGGGACAGCGTGCTCTACCACCTCCTCTTCACCGCCACCTGGTTGCAGGAAAAGGCGGTGGTGCCACTCTTCGGAAAGGACCCGGTCAACACCTTCGGCCACTGGCCGGCCAACGGATCGGTTTGGCTGTGGTGGTGGATGGCTCCCTCCCACAGCGAGCTCTACGTCAACCTTGCCTCCTTGCCCCACCTGCTGCTGCTCGGCCTCGCCACGGGGGCCGTGGCGCGCGAGCTGGGGGCCCGGCATCGATGGCCCCTGGCGGCGTATCTCGTCGCCCTGGTGCCAGTCGTGGTGCGCTTCTCCGCTACGCAGTACATGGACATCCTGGTCAGCGCGACGATGACCTCGACGGTCTACTTCGCCCTCCGGTGGTTGAGGCGGGCTTCGACGGCGGAGGCTCCTCCGAGGGGCTCCTGGGCCGATGCGATCCTTGCGGGCGTCGCCTTGGGCATGGCGGCCGGCGCCAAAGTCCTGGCCCTGCCCTACAGCCTCGGGCTGGCGGGGCTGGTGACGGTCGTCGTGATGGTGCGCCGCGCCGAGTGGCGCCGCCGCGTGCCCCAGCTCCTGGTGGCTGGTCTCTTGCTGGCGCTTCTCGGGAGTGGGTTCTACGTCCGCAACCTCGCCCTCGGAGCCGGCCCGCTGGCTCTCCGGTGCGAGAGCACTCTGGTTACCGATGCCGCCTCGGGGGACCGGGCCGAGGTCGTGCCCCGGCTGCCCCGGGCCGACAGTGTGGCGGCCAACCCGCGGGCGATGATGGAGGACGCGGTCCTGCTGAGGGCGATCCTCGGGACCGACCAGGAGAGCGCGCTCGATCTGGGGATCGGGCCGCAGGCGCCGGTCCTGCTCGGCCTGCTTCTGCTCCCCCTGGTCCTGGGACGCGAGCGCCTCTGGGCGTCGTTCCTGATCTTCGGCTACGTCCTCGTGGAGCTTGCGCTCTGGGTGTCGGTGCCGTTCGCGCTCAACAACCACGTGTTCGCGAACCCCCGTTACCTGGACGCCTCCCTGGCGCTCGCCTTCGCGGCCTGTGCCGCGCTGGGGGAGTGGGTCGAGCGGCGCCACCCGCACCGGGTGCGCGGGGAGTGGATCGAGTTTCTGGCGTTGGCGCTCGCGATCCAGGATCTCCTGCTGCTCCACCCCAAGCTCTCCTTCGATGCCCGTCTGACGCTGGCGGCGATCGACCTGGCGGTCGTCCTGTGGCTGTTTGTGCCGTCGATCCGCCGGAGCGTCCGGAACCGGGCCGGATGGTGGGCGGCGGCCGTCGCCCTCCTGCTGCTCGTCGCGCATCCGCCCTGGGTGGCATTCCGTTTGGCGGACCGTGGGCGGGCGTTCGCCGAAGAGTTCACGGTGCACTCGACCCCGATGGGCCGGTTTGCCGGGGCCTGGGAGTGGCTCGACAACCAGGGTGGGGACGGTACGGTCGCCGTGGTCATGTCGCCGATCAACATGTTCGTCTATCCGGCGATGGGACCATACCTGGAGCGGCGGGCGATCTACGTGAACTACAACACCTTCGACTACGACTCGGTGCTCGACTACCCGCGCTGCAACCCGAGGATCAACTACGACCCGGACGCCTGGTTGGCGAACCTGGCGAAGCGGGACGTGCGCTGGGTCGTGCTTTCGCGCTTCGAAGGGGCCGGCTTCCCTCTCGAGGAGGGAGCGGTCCGGTCTCATCCGGAGCGCTTCGAGCTGGTCTACAAAGATCCCGCGAACCTCGTCTTCCGCCACCGCCTTCCAGGAGAGCGGCCCGGCGGCTGAGCCCGGCGGGGGGTTGCAGTCAGGGCCCCTCCGGGCCGGCGCCGGCGCCCGCGCCGACGAAACGGTAGACGCGGTTCGTCGGGTGGTCGAACCGCAGCTCGAAGAGATCGGGGCGCTGCCGGGCCCAGGTGTCTTCCACGGGGAAATCGAACTCCGGGAACCGGGCGACGTACAGCCACTCGACCCCCTGCCGGCGGAGGTTCTCGATCCACGCCTCGGGCGATGGGTCCACCCGCACGGCACAGCCCGGGTAGAGGAGCGGGTTGTCATGGGCCGCCTCGTTGACGTGGACGTAGATCGCCCGCCGCTCCAGGAAAGGACCCATCGCCGGGTAGACGAAGTAGTTCTTCGGCGCGTGGCTGACCGCCACCGTTCCCCGCCCGGCGTTCCGGTCGAGCCAGCCCCAGCCCGCGGCGAAGATGCGCGACGAGGTCAGGTGGGCGGTGTACTCCTCCCCGAACGCCCGCTCCCGGTCGGCGATCCGGAACCTGGCCAGCAGCGGCGCCGAGAGCATCGCCAGGACGCCCGCGGCCACGGCCAGCGTCTTCCAGCGAGCGGTCGCCAGGCGGCGGGCGCCGGCCGAGCTGGCGAGGACGGCCGCCGCGATCAGGACGCCGGCCAGAATCAGCCGCACCGACCGCGGCATCGCCGTGTGGAGCATGAGCAGGTCCTGGATCGCCACCGCGACGGCCAGGAGCCGGAGCCAGCGCCCTTCCAGCCATCGCTCGCCCAGCGCCGTGGCCCCGGCGAAGAGGAGCCCCAGAGCGCCGATCAGGTACCGGACGTTGGCCAGGATGTGGGCGTTCTCCGCGTACGGCACGGTGACCCAGACGAGCGCCTGGGCGAGGATCTGCCCGGTCGCGAAGAGCGCCAGGGCCCGCGCTTTCCGTTCGGTGCCGAACGGCAGGGCCACCGCGACCGCGACCAGCAGCAGCACCACCGGGCCGACTCCCAGGTCGGCCAGGGCGGGGCGGAGCGATCCGAGGAACGTGTCGAGGAGCTCGTGGCTGGCGAGGAGCGGTCTGATCTGGGCGACCACCGAGCTCGCGGCCGGGAACCCGGCCAGGACCCCGCCGGCGTCCTGGGTGGTGGGGTGGGTGCACGCCAGGGCGAGGAAGTCGCCGCCGACGACCAGGTTCCTGACGTAGAAGAACGCCCCGAAGACCGCCGCGATCACCGCAAGGGCGGCGAGCTGAACGGTGCGGCGCGCCCGCTCTCCGGATCCCAGCAGGGCCAGCAGCGCCACCAGGCCGAAGAGCGCCAGGCCGTAGGGCAGCCCGAGCACCTTGGTACCCATCGCCAGGCCGACGGCGGTACCGGTGAGGGCGAGGTCTTCCCAGGCCGGCCGTTCGAGCCACCGGGCGGCGAAGAAGCTGGCCGCGACGAGCAGGGCACCCAGCAGGATGTCGACGTACTGAGTCGCCAGGAACCGCACGACCGTCGGCGCCAGCAACACCAGGAACGCGGCGATCGGCCAGTGGCGCCGGGCCCCGAGCTGCCTGGCGAAGCCGCCCGCCGCCAGGCCGAGCAGTAGCCACTGGGGGAGGAAGGCCAGGTTGACGTAGAGCTCGCCGTGGGACGGCGCCATCCACCACCAGGTCCAGAGCGACCCGTTGGCCGGCATGAGCAGGTAGGCGGTCGTCGTGTCCCGCGCCGGCACGAGGTCGAAGCTTCCCTGCTGGAGCCAGGTGGCGGTCAGGTAGAGGTGGTACATCAAGCTGTCCCACGACAGCGGCGGCCTGAGCAGGCCGCGGACCAGCTCGAACCCGCCGGCGTGGAGGGCGATCAGTGAGAGGACCGGAAACTCCCGGACCCTCTCCCAGCTCCGGGCGAGGATCTGGCGCACCGGCTCTGCGAGCCGCTCCCCGTGGCGCCGGCGGGCCAGCCGCAGCAGCCCGTAGACGAGCGCGGTCTGGATCGCCAGGGCCGGCACGAGGCGGAGGTGACCGAGCGCCCCGAGGGCCGTGGCGATGGCGATCGCCTGCGCCGTCATCGCCACCAGCGAGCCGATGGCGAGGGCGAGCGGGTCGGGGAGCTCGGCGGGCTCTCCCTCGGGTCGCCAGAGCAGCAGCAGGGCGGCCAGGTAGCCGCCCGTCGCCAGGAGGAGGAGGGTGACGAGGGTGAGGGTGAGGCCGAGGACGTGGAACAGGGCGATCATGAAGCGGGGCCCTCGGTCGGTGTCTCGGCCACGGCCGTGGGCGCCGGCTCCCTGACGCACTCGACGTAGAGGGCGCCGTACAGGTTGCCGTCGTCTGCGGGGGGTTGCTCGATCGCCGTCCAGAGGACTGCCGGCAGCAGGAACACGAGCGCCACGGCACCCAGCACGGGGCTCGGCTTGCCGCCGATTCCCAGGCTGAGCTGCACCTCGCGGGGTGAGCGCCGTCCTCTTTGGAGCAGGTGCACGAGCCCGCCGGTCAGGTTGGCCAGCGTCTCCCACCATCCACAAACGCGCGGGGAGAGGTAGGGGATCTCCCGCCGCACCTCCAGGCCGTGGGCCGCCAGGGCCTGTCGCCACTGCGATCGGCTCAGGTAGTTGACGTGCGCCAGCCGGCGGTCGAGCGCCCTCAGGTACCGCTGCCTGCGCGCGGCCCCGCCGAGCAGCCCCACGACTCGGGGCCAGAACAGGCAGCGGTGGAAGTCGGCGCTCGGAACGGTGAACACGAACCGCCCCCCGGGCGCGAGGATCGTGGCGACCTCCGCCAGCACGCGCTCCAGATCGGCCATGTGCTCGAGGGCGGAGTTGGAGAACACCAGGTCACGGGAGGCCGGCCGTTCGGGGAGCGCCTCGGCGGAGGCCGCGTACAGGCGGTCGTAGAGCCCCACGCCGTCGGCCATCTTCACCTCTCGCGGGTCGATGTCCGCGC
>Ga0210123_1000966_pt1 | contig 15643 bp, 13 predicted proteins | sample Muzzi_PWB_D2_FD_185535 | JGI IMG/M metagenome (GOLD analysis project Ga0210123, IMG submission 185535) | Wetland microbial communities from San Francisco Bay, California, USA, that impact long-term carbon sequestration - Muzzi_PWB_D2 (SPAdes) | ecosystem: Environmental > Aquatic > Marine >... | reverse complement strand
TCGAACTGCGGATCGGCGTCAATTTGGGCGATATCATCATCGAAGGATCGGACATCTATGGCGACGGCGTCAACGTGGCGGCCCGCTTGGAAGGCCTGTCCGACCCCGGCGGCCTGTGCATCTCCGACATGGTCTATCAGAATGTTCGAGGCCGGCTCGATTCGGTCTTCGAGGACCTGGGCGAAACGGCACTGAAGAACATAGAGCGCAAGGTGCGCGTCTGGAAATGGCGGGGCGACCGGGTCGGCGCGATCCCGGAGCTGAGCCAGGGGCCCGGCGTTCTTCCCTTTCCGGACAAGCCGTCGATTGCCGTTCTGCCCTTCGCGAACATGTCGGGCGATCCGGATCAGGAATTCTTCGCCGACGGCATAACCGAGGACATCATCACGGAGCTCTCGAAGTTTCGCACGCTCTTCGTGATCGCGCGCAACTCGTCCTTCGCCTTCAAGGGCCAAAACCTCGACGTCAAGCAGGTGAGCGCGCGACTCGGCGTGCGCTATGTCGTCGAGGGCAGCGTCCGACGCGCCGGAAACCGGGTTCGGATCACCGCCCAGCTCATCGATGCCGCCGAGGACCAGCACATCTGGGCGCAGCGCTACGATCGCGATCTCGAGGACATATTCGCCGTACAGGACGAGGTGACCCTGGCGATCGTCGTTGCCATCGAGCCGCAGCTCGCCATCAGCGAGCGCCGGCGGGCGTTGCGCAAGCCGCCGGAGAGTCTGGACGCCTGGGAGAATTATCAGCGCGGCCTCTGGCACACCTTCCAGTACCGGCCGCAGGACCGCGACGTCACCCTGGGCTTCTTCCGTCGGGCCATCGAGCTCGACCCCACGTTCGCATCGGCCTACGCGGGCCTCGGCTACGCGCTTTACGTGTACATCATCCTGGGCGTTTCCCCGGATCGCGAAAACGATCTCAAGCAAGCCTTCGAAGCCAGCCAGACCGCCGTGAGGCTGGACGAGCACGACCCCTTCGCATGGGTGGCCTTGACCAGGGGCTATCTGCTGCGGGGAGAGCCCGACGCGGCAATCGTTGCCGCCGATACCGCCATCGCCCGCAATCCGAATTTTGCCTTGGCGCATTTCGGCCGGGCCCATGCCTTGTGGCACGCGGGCCGGCCGGACGAGGCGATCGCATCGCACGACGAGGCCCTGCGGCTTTGCCCGCTCGATCCGCTGATGTGGGCCTATCTGGCGAGCAAGGCCATCGCCTTGCTCATGCTGGGCAAGTTCGACGAGGCCATCGCGCTGTCCCGCCGATCGCAGCGGCAGGCGAATTCGGCCATCTTCTCCCACCTCGCGGAGATCAGCGCGCTCGGCAACCTGGGACGGAGCGAGGAAGCCCGCGACGCGATCCGGCGCGCGCGGGACAAGAAGCCGGACGTTTCGATCGGATACGTTGCCGAGGCATTGCCGATCACCGATCCGCGATGCCGGGAGGTCTTTCACGGCGGTTTGCGCAAGGCGGGGTTGCCGGAGTGACCGGCCGCCGAGTCCCGCCTTGCGGTCGGGCGCGGCCATGCCGGCGACCCGTTCGTTGATCGGCGATCGCGCCGCGAGCCGACGCGACACGCGGCAAGGCGGGCGTCCCGGCCGCCGGCGCCGCGGTGTTCCGTACCCTGGCGCGGGCCTTGGCGTCCGAATCTCCGTCGGCCGTTCCCGTGGCCGACCGGCCGGGCTATGCTCGGCGGTTCACGACACAGTACGAAGAAGAGCGACGCCATGGACAAGCCCGTAAACCCATCCGGCCCGACCGCGGCCATGACCGCGCCGCGCTACCGCGAGATTCCGACCTTCATGCGGGCGCCCCTGGCCGACGGGCCCGCCGGCGTGGACATCGCCCTGATCGGCGTGCCCTTCGACGGCGGCGTGACCAACCGCCCGGGCGCGCGCCACGGTCCGCGCGAGATCCGCAACCTGTCCAGCCTGATGCGGGCGATCCATCACGCGACGCGGATCAATCCCTATGCGTTGTGCCAGGTCGCCGACCTCGGCGACGTTCCGCTGCCGCGCGTCTTCGACCTGGAAGGCAGCCTGGCGGACATCGCCGAGTTTTACCGCGGTGTGCATGCGGCCGGCGCGATCCCCTTGAGCGCCGGCGGCGATCATTCGATCACCTACCCGATCTATCAGGCCATCGCCGCCGAGCGGCCGGTCGGCATGGTCCACGTCGATGCTCACACCGATACCTGGGACGAGTTTCTCGGCTCGAAGTTCACGCACGGCGCGCCGTTCCGCCGCGCGGTGGAGGCGGGCCTGCTCGATCCCAAGCGCACGATCCAGATCGGCATCCGCGGTGCGCAGAACTCGGAAGAGGGCTGGACCTTCTCGCTGGAGACCGGCATGCGCGTCGTCTTCATGGAGGAGTTCACGGCGCTCGGCGTCGAGGCGGTGATCGCCGAGGCGCGCCGCGTCGTCGGCAGCGGGCCGACCTATGTCTCCTTCGACGTGGACGGCCTGGACCCGGTCTACGCGCCGGGAACCGGCACGCCGGAGGTCGGCGGCCTCACCACCGTCGAGGCGCAAACCCTGCTGCGCGGCCTGCGCGGGCTCGACCTGGTCGGCGGCGACGTGGTCGAGGTCGCCCCGCCGTTCGACCCCAGCGGAAATACCGCCCTGGTCGGCGCGACCATGATGTACGAGATCCTCTGCCTGCTGGCCGAGGCGGTCGCCCGCCGCCGGCAGAGTTGAGCCGCCGGCAGAGTTGAGCCGCCGGCAGAGTTGAGCCGCCGGCAGAATTGAGCCGCCGGCAGAGTTGAATTGAAGCTCGTCCGATCACGGCGTCGTCGGACCCCGTCGCTCCCGTCCGTCTGTCGGCTCTAGCAATCCCGAGCGATTTGTGTGATCCTCGCGGCACGAAATCGACCGACTTTTCTTGGCTTCGTCTTCCGCGAGAGGAGTCGGGGGCGAGTGGTTTGCGACGGTTGTGATCCTCGCGGCGCGGGTTTTTTTGGTACGCTCTCCTGCCTCCATCTTTCATCGGGGGAGCCGGCAGGCAGGAAGCTTTGACGGTGAAGAGCCGGGCGCGGATGCTGCGGCCGAAGGGATCGAAACGGAAGGCGCCGTTGCTTAACAGGGAGAAGACCATGTCGATGTTTCGTAAGGGGCTGCTCCAGTCTCTGCTCGTCTGCGTCGCAATCGCCGCCTCGGCAATCGTGGCAACTCAGGCGAATGCCGCGGTGGGCGACAAGAACAAGATTACCTGCATGTATCCGGTCTGGGTCGGTTTTGGCCCGATTCACCTCGCAAACGTCCTCGGGTTCTTCAAGGACGAAGGCATCACCGTCGAAGAGATTCTTGACGACGACATGCCCAATGCGATGGCTGCCATGGAACGGGGCGATATCGACTGCTATCTCCGCACGGTCGGCGAATATCAGGGCCTCGGCCGGCGCAAGACGACACAGGGCATGATCATCGGCACGATCGACTTGTCGGTCGGCGGTGACGGCTGGGCGGCCGACGGGTCGATCAAATCCGTGTGCGACCTGAAGGGCAAGACCATCGCGGTCGAGCCGAACCTGCCCGCGCGCCTGCTCATGCAGATGGCGCTGAAAAAAGAGTGCAATCTCTCCATCAAGGATACCAATCTGACCGATATCGCCGCTGCCGACGCGGTCGGGGTGTTTTCCGATCCGAACGTCGCTGCGGTCGGCACTTACGAACCGGTCCTCAATCAGGTCGTCGCCGCTCACAAGGATCGTGGCGCCCACATCATCGCGTCGTCGAAGAACTACAACGACCTGATCCTCGACATCATGATGGCCCATACCGGTGAGCTCCACGCCCATCCCCAAAAGTACGTCAAATTCCTGCGGGCACTCTATCGCGCGGTCGACTACTTCTATGCTCACGAGGAAGAGGCCATCCCGATCATCGCGAAGCATTTCTCGATCACGGCCGACGACTTCAAGGCGACGCTGCCGAACTTCCGCTACACTCCCCTGGCAGAAGCCAAGAAGTTCATCGGGACGAAGGACAAGCCGGGCCGCGCCTACGAAGTCTTCCGCGAAGCAATGGACCTTAACCTGGAGTTCGGCTCCTCGGATGTGAAGCTTTATCCGGAAGACCACATCGATCCGTCGATCATCAACCAGGTCAAGAAGGACTGGTGACCATCTGTCGCATGCTTGCGTAAGCCGCCAACGTTTCCGGGTTGGCGTATTGAGAGCGACATTCGGACCCCGGCCGTCTCCTCCAGTTGGCGGGAAGGGGTAATCGTGTCCCCGGCCCTCTTGGGGAACGGGACCGGGAAGGAGTGACTCCTTTGTCGGAGGGTTCGCGTAGGCCTACCACCAAGAGCCGATGGAGCGGCGTGCGCGAGCTCTTCACCTTTCGTGGGAAGCCGCGCGCCGAGCTCGAGATTTGGGTCGGGATCGGCGGCTTCGTCTTCGTCCTGGTCTCCTGGCTGCTGGTTACGGAGCTGTCGCTGGTAAAGCCGCAGTTCCTGCCGTCTCCGCTTGCCGTCGTCTCGGCGCTATGGCGGCTTTTCGAGAAATTCGGCTACATTCAGGATATCGGCATCAGCGTCGCGCGGGTGTGGATCGCCTTTCTGGCCTCCGCCGTGATCGCCATTCCGCTCGGCATCCTCATGAGTGGTTACCGTGCGATCGGCGCCGTTACCGAGCCGCTGATCGACTTCATTCGCTATCTGCCGGTTCCGGCGCTGGTTCCGCTTACATTGATCTGGCTCGGCATCGGCGAAAGTTCGAAGGTCACGCTTCTGTGGATCGGCACGTTCTTTCAGCTCGTGCTCCTCATTGAGGACGATGCGCGCCGGGTGCCCAAGGAATTCATCGAGACCGGCCGCACGCTCGGTGCCAGCGACCGCGCGTTGATGACGGATGTGCTCTTGCGCGCGATGCTCCCCCAAATGGTCGACAGCCTCCGCATCACGCTCGGTTGGTGCTGGACCTATCTGATCGTGGCGGAAATCGTCGCCGCCAATTCCGGAATCGGCTACGAGCTGTGGACTGCCAGGCGCTACGGCAAGACGCCGGAGGTCTTCGCCGGCATTCTCACTATCGGCGTGATCGGGCTTGCAACGGACCAGGCGATCCGGGTGCTGCACCGGCGCTGCTTCCGCTATCTCGGTTGAGGAGCGGTCGAACCATGCCCAGTCCAGTCTCCCAGTCGAGCGGCTTTATCGATTTCCGCCAAGTCACCAAGGTCTTCACCGATCCCAGGGGGCAGCCGATCGACGTCGTCGAGCCGCTTTCTCTAACCGTCGACAAGGGCGAATTCGTGGTCTTCGTCGGCCCCTCGGGCTGCGGCAAGACGACGGTGATGCGGATGGTCGGCGGGCTGGAGACGCCGACAACGGGCGAGATCCTGATCCAGGACACACCGGTCACCGGCCCGAGCCGCGAAAAGGGGATGGTCTTCCAGTCCTATTCCTCGTTTCCGTGGCTGACCGTCCTCGGCAATATTCGCTTCGGGCTGAAATATCGGCACGACGTGTCGCCCGCCGAGAAGGACAAGATCGCCCGGCATTATCTCGATCTCGTGGGTCTCACACCCTTTGCGGATTATTACGTGAACCGAATCTCCGGCGGCATGCGCCAGCGCGTGGCGATCGCTCGTACGCTCGCCGCCGAGCCGCTCGTGCTGCTCATGGACGAGCCCTTCGGTGCGCTCGATGCGCTGACGCGCGAGCGTCTGCAGCAGCAGTTACTGGAGCTTCAGAAGGCGGAGCGCAAGACGATCATTTTCGTCACCCACGACGTCGACGAAGCGGTGTTCCTGGCCGACCACATCATTGTCTTTTCTGCCCGGCCGGCGCGCGTCCTGCGCCAGGTCATGGTCGCTCGCGAGCTGCCGGCCGAGCGCAGCCTCGATATCACCGAGACGCCCACTTTTCGGCGGCTCAGGCACGAGGTGCTGACGCTCATCCGTGACGAGGAGACGAGAACCGAGGCGGCCGAGCTCGGCGGCGCCGCGTGACAGTGGTTGGAGAACAACGATGAACGGTTTCGATTTCACAGGGAAGCGCGTGCTGGTCACCGGTGCGAGCCGCGGCATCGGCCTCGGGATCGCACGCGGCTTTGCCCGGGCCGGCGCGGAGCTCACGATCCTGGCCACGACCGAGGAGGTGCGCGACACCGCGGCTCTGCTCGGCGAAGAAACCGGCAACCAGGTCACGGCGCTGATCTGCGACATCACCGACCGGGCCCGCGTGGCGGAGACGGTCGGGGCGCTGGGGCGCCTCGACGTGCTGGTGAACAACGCCGGGCTCGAGCGGCGCACGCCCATCCTGGATCCCGGAGACGCAGTCGAAGCGACCTTCCGCCGCGTCATCGAGATCAACGTGATCGGCACCTACTACGTGACGCGCGAGGCGGTCAGGCGGATGGAGCGCGGCGGGCGGATCCTGATCACCTCCTCGGTCTGGGGGCGGACCGGCGAGGCCGAGTTCACCGCCTACAGCGCGTCGAAGCACGCCAACATCGGTTTCATGCGCTGTCTTGCCAAAGAGCTCGGGCCGCGCGGCATTTCCGTCAATGCGGTGTGCCCCGGCTGGGTCCGGACGCGCGCCTCGATGCGCTCGCTCGCGGAGATGTCCGAGGCCGCCGGCCGCGCGCCCGACGATCTGCTGGCGGCCATCACCGGCACCCAGGCAATCCCGGAGCTGATGGAGATCGACGATATGGCCGAGGCCTATCTTTTCCTCGCCTCGGATGCCGCCCGGAACATCACCGGGCAGGCCCTGAGCGTCGACCGCGGGGAGCTCATGGCATGACGGAAACGCTGAAGGGCAAGGCGGCGCTCGTCACCGGCGCGGCGCGCGGCATCGGGCGGGCCATCGCCGTGGCGCTGGCGCGCGAGGGCGCGCGCATCGCGGTCGCGGATTTGTCCGCCACGCTGGCCGAGTCTGACACCGTGTCGGCGATCGGCGCGGCCGGCGGCGACGCCTTCGCCGTCGCGACCGACGTGAGCGACGAGGCGCAGGTCCTGGCCCTTTTCGACGAGGCCATGCCGCGCCTCGGGCGACTGGACATTCTGGTCAACGACGCCGGCCTCATGCTGGAGCGGCCCCTGTTGGAAACGAGTATGGCCGAATACGACCGGGTCATGGGGGTCAACCTGCGGGGCACGTTCTTGGTCGGGCGCGAGGGCCTGCGCCACATGACCCGGCAGGGCGCGGGCGGGCGCGTCATCAATGTCGCCTCCGACCTCGGTTATCTGGGGCGGGGCACCTTCTCGGTCTATAGCGCCTCCAAGGGCGGCGTGCTGGCCCTGACGCGCGCCTGGGCGCGGGAGTTCGGCCCGGACATCCTGGTCAACACCATCGCGCCGGGGCCGATCGACACCTACATGCTCGACGTCGAGGCGATGAGCCCCGAATGGCGGAAGAAAGAGGAAGACATCCCGCTGGCCCGTGTCGGGCAGCCGGAGGAGGTGGCGGCCGTGGCGCTCTTCCTGGCCGGCCCGGGCGCCAGCTACATGACCGGGCAATGCCTGGGTCCGAACGGTGGTAGCGTGATGCCTTGACGCGGCGTTCGGTGTAAACTGGGCCCTACGCCACGAACGGTCGGCCCGAATGCTCCTTTTCACACCATGCCACGCCTGGAAAACATAGATTTTACAGAGCTTTGCCATGAAATGGTCGCGATCATCGACGCTTATGCGCGGCTCAACGGTCCGCGTCTCGGGCGCGACCGCATAGACCCGCGCGTTCTCGACGCCATGCGGCGCGTACCGCGGCACGAATTCGTGCCGCCGGCCGTGATGGCGCTCGCCTATGCCGACACGCCGCTGCCGATCGGCTACGGCAAGACCATCTCGCAGCCGTTCATGGTCGCGCTCATGACCGACCTGCTCGAGCTCGAGCGCAAGCACCGCGTCCTCGAGGTCGGCACCGGCCTCGGCTACCAGGCCGCCGTGCTGGGCGAGCTCGTCAACAAGGTGTGGAGCGTCGAGATCGTCGCCGAACTGGGGACCGAAGGCGCGCGCCGCCTGGCCGCGGCGGGCTACGACGGCGTGACCTGCCGGGTCGGCGACGGCGCGCAGGGCTGGCCCGAGGAGGCCCCCTTCGACCGCATCATCGTCACCGCCGCGCCGGAGCTCATCCCGACCGCGCTGCTGCGCCAGTTGCGACCCGGCGGCCGAATGGTGATTCCGGCCGGGCTGGAGGGGGACCAGCAGCTCATATTGGTGGAAAAGGACCAAGCCGGGCGAATCCGCACGCAGGAAATCCTGGCGGTCAGCTTCACCTCCCTGGTGGTCAGCCACTGATCGGACGCCCGCGCAACAGGAAGGCGAAAAATTGCACCGCGCCTTCCACCCGTTTTGACGGCTCCAGCGATTCGCGATATCTACGGCTCCAGAAGGGGGCCGCTGCGGTCGGCGCCGTTCGGTGCGGGGTACGAGGACATGGGGCAGCGCATTCTCCTGATCGACGACGACGACTTGGTTCGCTCCACCATCCAGAATATCCTCGAATCGGCGGGCTACGAGGTCATCCAGGCGGCGGACGGCGAGGAGGGGCTGGAGGCCTGCCGCGCCGGTGTTCCCGCCCTCGTCATTACCGACATCCTGATGCCCAACAAGGAGGGCATCGAGACCATCCGCGACCTGAAGCGCTGCGACCCGGTCCCGCGGATCATCGCGATCTCGGGCGGCGATCGGAGCGGCGAAGTGCAGTTCCTGCAGATGGCTGAGAAGCTGGGCGCCGACCGGATCCTCGCGAAGCCCTTCCGCAAGGCCGCGCTGCTCGACCTGGTCGAGGGGCTGCTCGCCGAATAGCGGCTGCCAGGGCCCGGACCGGCCCGGCGTCCGACCCTACGGCTGGTTTGCGGCTTCGGCCCTGAGCAGCGAACGGTGCACCCAGCCGGTCTGCGTGACGCGGCCCGGCAGAATCACCTCGACCCATTCTCCGCTGCGCGCGACCAGGGGCAGCGCGGTATCGCGCGGCGCCTTCGCGACGACGGCGGCGCCGGCCGAGGCCGCGGCGCGGATATTGACCACATCGGGCACGACGATGAGACGGGTCCGTTGCTGGGCCGCCGCCGGTTCCGCCGTTTGCGGCGCCGCGGATAGGCCGAGCGACGGCGGGATCAACCGTGCGACCTCGGGCGGCAGCGGGATCCGGCCCGATGCGACGGCATAGCCGAGCGCGATCAGAATCGCCGCCGCGAGCGCCAGACGCCATCCGCCGCCCCGCGCCGACACGTTGCGGCCGGGGCGGATGCGCTTCTTCATGCCGGCGGCCGCGCGCCGGCTGTGCGCCTCCGTGCGCTGGCGCGCCGCCTCCTTCGCGCGCTGGCGGCGCTCTTCGATCTCTTCCTTGGCCCGCTCCGCCTCGCGGCGGGCTTCCTCGGCGGCCAGGCGGGCGCGCTCCTCGGCCGGGATCTCGTCGGGATCCTCCGGCGGCGGCGAGGGTGGCGCGGTCGGCGCCGCGGCCGCGGCGGGCTCCGCCGGCCTGCGCCGTATGTCCGGATACGGCTCCTGCGGCGCTGTCGGTTGCGGCGCTGTCGGTTGCGGCGGCGGCGCGTCCGGCGCCGCGCGCGGTGCTTGCGGTGGCGCTGCGTCCGCGGAGCCCGAGGTTTGCCGCATCCAGCTGCTGCGCGCTTCGGTGAGTTGCCGCGCGGTCTCCTCGGCCCAATCGGCGCGCGCCTCGACCAGCCGCGTCTCGGCCTCGGCCCTCCAGTCGGCCTGCGCCGCCTGAAGCTGCGCGTCCGCCGTGGTTTCCCAATTCGCACGGGCGCGTGCCAGCCGCGCCTCGATGTCCCGCTCCCAGTCCTGCCGGGTCGCGGCGAGCCGCGCTTCCGCTGCGGCGGCCTGCTCGGCCCGGGCCGCCTCGACGCGGGCCTCGGTCTCGTCCTCCCAGTCGGCGCGCGCCTCGGCGAGGCGCGCTTCGAGCGAGGCGCCGTCGCCGCCCCCGGCACCCTGCGCGGCAATGCGCTGCGCCGCGAGCTTCGCCTCGAGGTCGGCCTTCTGGGCGGTGAATTTGGCCTCGAGCTCCTTGCGCTGGGAGGCCGCTTTCGCTTCGAGCTCGCCGCGCAGGTCGGCGAGGCGCGCTTCGGTCTCGCGCTCCCATTCCTTGCGCAGCGTCTTGAGCTCGCGGTTCTCGGCCTTGGCCCAGGCTTCCTCCGCCTGAGCGAGTTGCTCCTCGGCCTCGGCTTCGGCGGCGCGCCGGGCCTTGTCGATCTTGGCCCGGCTCTCGGTCTCCAGCCGGGCGCGCAGCTCGTTGAGCCGCGCGTCGGCCTCCTTCTGCCACTCCTTCTGCGCCGTCTTGAGGCGCTTGTCTTCGGCCTTTGCCCAATCGGCCTCGGTCTGGGTCAGTTGCGCCTTGAGCTCGCGCTCCCATTTCTGGCGCGCCGCGGCGAGACGGCGCTCGGCCTCGGTGTCGCGTTCGGCAACGGCGGTGGAGAGCGCCCGCTGCTGTTCCGCGTTCCACTCCCGGCGCAGGTCCTTGAGGCGCTTCTCGAATTCCTTTTCCGCTGCGGCGACGACGGTTTCGTGGCGCGACTTCATGCGCGCTTCGGCCTGGGCCTCGACCGTCTGCTGCAAATCCTCGTATTGCTTCTTCCAGGCCTTTTCCACCGCGGCGAGCCGGGCCTCGGTCTCGGCCTCCCAGGCGCTGCGGGCTTCCTCCAGGCGGCGCTCGGTTTCCGCTTCCCAGGCTGCCTGCAGCTCGGCGCGCGCGCGCGCCCGCTCCGCCTCCAACCTTGCGCGCTGCCCGGCGCCCGCGGCCGACTCCTCCTCGGCCGTCGATACCGCCCCGGCGTCGACCTCGACGTCGAATAGCGCGGCGGTGCTGGCCACGTCGAAGCCGTCGGTATCGAAACGCAGGACGCGAATGCTCAGGGTGTGGCGGCGCGTATCGTCGGCGGCGGGCAGGAAGGCGAGTCCCTCGATATCGTCCAGGGTCAGCGACCAGGTGCTGTCCCAGTTATTGGTACCCGCGCTGAGCTGACTGCCGCGCGGCATGTTTTCGACGATAATCGAGAGCTTTCCGCGGACGCCCTTCTCGGTCAGGGGAGTCTGCAGGTCGAGGGGGAGTCCTCGGTTGTTCGCCGCGTCCGCCTTCACGCTCTCGCACTCTGACTGTCTTGGCCGGCGCCGCCCGATCCGCACGGCCGTGCTTCGCCCGGGCAGACCCCTCGCGCGGGGCGCCCGACGGCAATTCCTTGCGACAGTATTAAGGTCAATCGTGAATGTTTGGTTTGCACCGCGGAACACAATTTAAGCTATTGAATAATATTCATTTTTTAGAGCGCCGGCCGGTGCGCGCCAGGGTTGCGCTGGCGCCCCGAGCCGCACGGGGGCGGTTTCGGCGCGCGGCGGGCGATGTATGATCGCTGCGGCAGGCGGCGATTCGGAGGGGGACGATGGACCAGCAGGTAGGGCAGCAGATCGATCGCCAGATCGAAACCCTGAGCGTGCTCATGGACGCGGCGACCCAGTTCGTCGTCGCCTACGGGTTCCAGCTCCTGGGCGCACTGGTCGTCCTGCTGATCGGCATCAAGGTCGCCGGTTGGGCCGCGCGCAAGACCGTCGCGTTCGGCGATCGGCGCGGCTTCGATCCGACGATCACCAAGTTCGCCGGAAACGTGGTGCGCGTCCTGGTGCTGGCCGTCGTCGCGGTCATCACGCTGAGCAACTTCGGCATCGCCATCTCGCCGCTGGTCGCGCTGGCCGGCGCCGCGGCCTTCGGCGGCACCCTGGCGATCCAGGGCCCGCTGTCCAACTACGGCGCCGGCATCTCGATCATCCTGTCGCGGCCCTTCACCGTCGGGAACACAATCCAGGTGCGGGGCACGCATGGCGTGGTGAAGGACATCAGCCTCGCCCATACCGTGCTGACCGGCGAGGACGGCGAGCGCATCACCATTCCGAACAAGGAGATCGTCGGGCAGATCATCGTCAATTCGCACGCTTACCGCATCGTCGAGACGCGCATCGCGATCGGCGCGGACCAGGACGTCGCGGCGGCCATCGCCGCGGTCCGATCGGCCATGCCCGCGCCGGCGCCCGAAGACGGCATGCCGCCGCCGCAGGTCGGCGTGCACGGATTCACCTACGGCGGCATCGTGCTCGGCGCGCGCTTCTGGGTGCCCAGCCTGAAATATTTCGGACAGCGCTACGCCGTGAACCGGGCCATCCTCGAGGCGCTCGACCGCGCCGGCCTGCGCATGCTGCCGGCGGCCGGGGCCGCCGTGCTGGCGGGCGCCCCCTCGCTCGACGCCGACCGCGAGACGCCATGAGGCCGGATGCGGCCTGATCCGACCCCAACGAATCGGTATCGAAATGCGCGGGTTCTTTCGCAGGCTATCGCCCGACCAGACGGTCTCGCGTCTCGACGTGCAGTACGGTCTCGGCTGGCTCATACGCTATGGCATGTTCATTCAGGCCATGGAGACCCTCACCATCGGGGCCTTCCTGGTCGCCTATGCCTTGCACCTCGGTGCCAGCAACCTGCAGATCGGTATCCTTGCCGCCATCCCGCACCTGGCGCAGTTCTCACAATTCCTTGGCATCTATCTTGTCGAACGTATTCGCAAGCGGCGACTCATCGCCGTGGTGGCCGGCATGATCGCGCGGCCGATGCTGCTGATCATGGCCGCGGCGGCGTTCCTTCCGGACCCGCACGCGGCGCTCTTGGTGGTAATCGGCGGATTCCTGCTGCGCTATCTGTTCGGCGCCGTAATGGGTGTCGGCTGGAACGCCTGGATTCCCGACATCGTTCCCGCCGGCAAGCGCGGCCGCTTCTTCGCGCGCCGCCAGGTGTTGATGACGCTGGTTGGCATGGCCCTGAGTCTGCTGGCTGCGGCGTTGGTCGATTTCTGGGGGGTCTACTGGCCGGACACCAAGATCCTCGCCTATGCCGTCCTGTTGACGGCGGCCTTCCTGTTCGGCGCCGGCAGCGTCTACTGCTTGAGCCGGGTTCCCGAGGAACGAATGCCGGATCCCGCAGTACGGCTCAGCCTGCGCGAGCTGCTGGCGCGTCCGTTCCGCGATGGCAACTTCCGGTCGCTGCTGCTGTTTCTGGGGTCGTGGAACTTCGCGGTCAACCTCGCCGCACCGTTCTTCACGGTCTACATGCTGACGCGCCTGGGGCTCGATCTTACCGTGGTCACGGCTTTCGCCGTCGTCAGCCAGCTTGCCAATGTGCTCGTGCTGCGCCAGTGGGGTGCCATCATCGACCGTTTTTCAAGCAAGTCGGTGCTGTCGGTCTGCGCACCGCTATTCATCCTCTGCATCTTCGCCTGGACATTCACGACCTTTCCCGAAAAGCACGTACTGACCCTGCCGCTGCTCGCCGTGATTCACGTTCTCATGGGCATCGCGACCGCCGGCGTGACAGTGGGCTCGACCAGCATTGCGCTCAAGCTCGCGCCGAAGGGCGAGGGGGCAGCCTATCTGTCCGCCAACAGCCTGCTCAACTCGGCCGCCGCGGGCGCGGCGCCGATGATTGGCGGGGCCTTTGCCGATTTCTTCGCCAAGCGCGAGTTCTCGCTGAACCTGGAATGGAAGACGCCGGACTCGGACATGCTGCTCCCGGCCCTCAGTCTGCGGCATTGGGACTTTTTCTTCGTCTTCGCCACCGTGGTCGGCATCTATGCGATCCACCGCCTGTCGCTGGTTCGCGAAGTCGGCGAAGTCGCCGAGCGCATCGTGATCGGGGAGTTTCTCCTGGGAACCCGCCGGGCCTTGCGCAACATGTCGAGCGTGGCGGGACTGCGCAACCTGACTGAGTTTCCCTTCGAATCACTGCGCCGGGCGCGGCGGCGCACACGCCTCCGCGCGGAGCGGGCCCGACGGGCGGCGCAACCCGACGACGCGTCGGGCGGCCAATCTCAGGACTCGGGCGCGCCGCCGATTCCGTAGGCCCGGGCCCAGCCCAGGCCGTCGCGGGTGGCCGCGCGCGGGCGGTATTCGCAGCCGACCCAGCCGTCGTAGCCCAGCGCGTCGATCGTGCCGAGCAGATGCGCGATGTCGAGCTCGCCGTGGTCCGGTTCCTGTCGCTCGGGGACGCCGGCGATCTGGAAATGGCCGATGCGGCCGATGTTCGCGCGGATGCGCGTCGTCAGGTCGCCCTCGACGATCTGGCAGTGGTAGAGGTCCATCTGCAGCGCCGCGTTCGGCGCGCAGAGCGCGTCGAGCAGCGCGATGGCTTCCGCCTGCCGGCTGAACAGATAGCCGGGCATGTCGCGCGGATTGATCGGCTCGATCAGTACGCTGGCGCCCAGCGGCGCGAGGCGCTCGGCGGCGCGCGCGAGGTTGCGCAGGTAGGTCGCGCGGTACGGCGCCGGGTCCGCGCCTGGCGGCACGATCCCCGCCATGACGTGGACCCGCCGGCACTCGAGCGCGGCGGCGTAGTCGACGGCCTGCGCCAGCGCCTCCTCGAAGTCCGCCTCGCGCCCCGGCAGGGCGGCGAGGCCGCGCTCGCCGGCCTGCCAGTCGCCCGGCGCGAGATTGAACAGCACTGCCTCCAGCCCGGCGTCGTCGAGCGCCCGTGCCAGGGCCTCCGGCGCGTGGTCGTAGGGGAACAGGAACTCGACGCCGCGAAAGCCGGCCGCCGCCGCGGCCGCGAAGCGGTCCAGGAAGGCGTGTTCGGTGAACAGGAAGGACAGGTTGGCGGCAAGTCGGGGCATGGCGGGGTTCGCTGGCGGATCGGGACCATTCCGATGTCACAATCCCGCGCGCGGCTCAAGGCTTCGGGTGGCCGCGGCGGCCCGGCTGCTATTGCTACGACGGCCGGTTTTACCGCGGGCACCGCGACGCCTGGGAGTGGAGCGAAGGCATCCGCGGTCCCTGGCATCCCGGCAAGCGCAAGACACTCCCGCCCGGACTGCGCAAGAAGTGGGGCTAGATCCTTATCCCGGCAGGCCGGAGCCTTGCGGCGAGGCGGTTTCGCGTCGCCCGCGCCGACCAAGGACAATTCGACACATGACAGGTCACAGCCAGCGGCGGACGCGGCGCTTGTAGTCGCGATAGGCGGCGCCGAACGTCCGCTCGAGATAGCGCTCCTCCGGCAGGATCGCGAGGGCTTGAAGGACCCCGGCGCACAGCGGCGTCAGCACCAGGATCCAGACATTCGCCAGACCGACGGCGACGCCGCTGCAGATCAGCACCATCTGCAGGTACATGGGATTCCGGGTCAGGCGGTAGGGCCCGCGCTCGACGATCTCCGTGGTCGGCTTCCACGGGTTCTCGCTCTGGCCGGTGCGCCGCATGACGAGCACGGACCACAGGCCGAGGCCGAGGAACGCGCCGCCGGCAATCAGCCCGCCCAGCCAATGGCGCGCCGGCGCGGGCAAGACCGATGCGAGCTCGATCGGCACCAGGCGATCGAGTGCCAGTCCGGCGAGGATCGTCACCAGCTGCACCGCCGGCGGAAAGACGCGGACCGCCGCCGCGTCCCTTTCTCCCTGGGTCGTCCGTCCTGCGCGAGTCGCCATCGGCTCCATTATAGCCCGCCGGCTCGTCGCGGCTCGCCAGAACCGGCCCGCGCGGCGCACAGCCGTGCATTCGCGGGCCGCGATGCGTCAGGTGACGGCAATCGGTGCCCGGAGGGCCCGCGTCGAACGCTAAGCACCCTATCTTTTTGCGGGCCCGATTCCTGTTCCTGCGGCGCAAACACCGCCACGATACCCTGACATTGTCGCTCGCTGGAGACGTCGTTTTCGCCGCTC
>Ga0210123_1000964_pt1 | contig 15649 bp, 9 predicted proteins | sample Muzzi_PWB_D2_FD_185535 | JGI IMG/M metagenome (GOLD analysis project Ga0210123, IMG submission 185535) | Wetland microbial communities from San Francisco Bay, California, USA, that impact long-term carbon sequestration - Muzzi_PWB_D2 (SPAdes) | ecosystem: Environmental > Aquatic > Marine >... | reverse complement strand
GTGGTCGACGCCACCACGGTCTTGAGCGGCAACCCCTCCACCCGCTCCATCTCCGATGCGATCATCTTGTCCAGCCCCTCGATCCCGGTGGCCGGCGGCTCGCTCCGCAGCCAGACGCCAAACCCGGAATCACCGAACGCGTCGGTCGACCAGACGTCCTGGATCGTCTCGGTCGTGCTCTGGCGCTTGATACCCATGACCTTGATGTTGGTCGTGTAGGCGGTGCGGTACCGGGAGTGGGTGGTCGGATAGCCGAGCACCTCACCGCCCGGCTCCTCGGACAGCTTCTTCACATCCACGTCCGAGAACTCCATGCTCATCAGACCCTGCATGCTCTCCATGACGTTACCGAACGCGGCGAGCATCCCCTGGAGATCCCACTCCATGTAGGTCTTGTCCTCCGGGTTGACCAGGTAGAGCGTTTTCCCCCCGTCGGTGGTGAGCAGGTAGGTGTTGGCCCCCATCATCGGCTGATCGCTTTCGACGAACACGACCTTGGTCTTCTCCCCGTCGACCCACGCTTCGACGGTCGTCCGGCTCGTGTGGGGACCGGAGACGACGGTTTCGGCCTTGTAGTGAACCCCGGCCCACGCCGGGACGGCAGCCAGCACCGCGAGGAGAGTGAGGACGGATACGAACGAACGACGAATCATGGCAGCGACACTCCTTCGGTTGTGTCCACGGACTCTACGAAGACGGCGGCCGGGATGGGCATCGCCCTCGGGCCGCCTGAAGAATTGTAACCCCCCCGGTGCACTTCGAGCACCGCGCGGCCGGCGCGAGGTCGCCTACTCGACTTCGCCCGCTTCCGCCAGCCAATCCCGAGGCCGCAGGATCTCCATGAGCCCCGCCTCGGGAGAGCCGGGCTCGGGCTCCCAGCAGTAGTCCCAGCGCACCAGAGGCGGCAGCGACATGAGGATCGACTCCGTGCGCCCGCCCGACTGGAGACCGAACAGGGTGCCGCGGTCGTAGACCAGGTTGAACTCGACGTAGCGCCCCCGCCGGTAGAGCTGGAAACTGCGCTCCCTCTCTCCCCACGGAATCCGCCGCCGCGACCGGACAATGGGCAGGTAAGCCGGCAAGAAGGCGTCGCCCACCGCGCGCATGAACGCGAACGAGCGCTCGAAGCCCCACTCGTTCAAGTCGTCGAAGAACAGGCCGCCCACGCCCCGGGCCTCGTTGCGGTGCCGCAGGTAGAAGTACTCGTCGCACCACGCCTTGAACCGTGGATGGACCTCCGGGCCGAACGGCTCGCAGGCCTCCCGCGCCACCCTGTGCCAGTGCACCACGTCCTCCTCGAACGGGTAGTACGGGGTCAGGTCGAAGCCACCGCCGAACCACCAGACCGCCTCGCTCCCGGGCTTCTCGGCGAGGAAGAACCGGACGTTGGCATGGGAGGTTGGAACATAGGGATTCTCCGGATGGAGCACCAGCGAAACCCCCATCGCCCGGTAGCTCCGGCCGGCGAGCTCCGGCCGGCGCGCGGTGGCCGACGAGGGGAGCGAATCGCCCGCGACCTCGGAGAAGTTGATCCCCGCCTTCTCGAACAGGGCGCCGTCCGCCAGCACCCGCGACCTCCCGCCGCCCCCTTCGGGCCGATCCCAGAGGTCTTCGCGGAACGGGCCGCTCCCGTCCTCGCCTTCGAGGGACGTGGTGATCCGGTCCTGGAGCTCCAGCAAGTACTGCCGCACCGCGGTGGCGTCGATCGTTTCGGTTCCCATGACGGCCGCCAAGAGTACCAGGACGGAAGCTCCGCCGACCGCGCGCGGTTATCCTTGGACCGTGACCCGTCCCCCTTCCGACGCGACCGCCCAGGAGCGCACCCCGACGCCGGACGAGCGCGTCCGCCGGGCCCTGGAGCTGCTGACCGAAGCCGCGCGGGAATACCTGCTCCGCCACCCTCAGGGCCACATGGCGAACGGCCCCAGGGAACGGCTGGAGCTCACGGTTCCGCTCCCCCTGTCGGCGGACAGTGCCGCCGACCGGGCCTCGGTCGCTCGTTCGGCCCACGAGCTCCAGGAAGCCCTCGCCGGAGCGGTCGACGGGCTCATCCACCACCGGGCCGCGTTCCGGCCCGGGAGGGTCTACTGTCTGCGCTGCGAAAGCGCCGAGTGCGAACACGCCGAGCTGTCCTCACCGCGTGCCACGTTCGCCGGCTACGGGCCGTCCGGAGTACCCCGCTTCGTCGACTTCGCCCAGTGGCTGGTGGAGCGTCGCGATCCCCGCGCCGGCGACCTCTACCAGCGCCAGAGCCACGTCATCGCCGTGCCGGTGTCGGGCGAGGAGCTCCTCTCCCAGCTCCTCAGCGTCTTCCGGGATCGCACCGCCGGCTACCGGCTCCACGGCCAGGTGAGCGCCGGGTTCTACCGCGTCGCCGACCGGCGGGGCGACGGCACCCCGATCGCTGTCACCTTGCAGGTGGTGTCGTCCCGTCCCCAGGGGAACCGCCGTCGCTACAGCCTGAACGTCCTCGCCCTGGGCCCGGAGGGCGAGCCGGTCGAGCACCTGTTCGACCGCCTGGGCGAGAGCCCCTGGCACTCGGAGGTCCGGTGGGCGGCGACGGTGCTGGCGTCGATCGAGCGCTCGGTGACCAAGAAGGGCCGCCAGCGCAAGACGAAAGACGCCGAGGCCAAGGCGGAATCCCGCATCGCGGGCCTGCTCGACGCCCTCGCCCGGCGCCTGGAGAAGGGCAAGCGAGCCCGCGAGCGCCGCACCCAGCACGCCGAGGAACGCCACGGCCAGGGCGACCGCCCCACGCGCATGGCGCTCGCCGACCTCGCCCAGGCCAAGGACGAAGACATCCTCCTCGACACCCAGCGCCGCACCTTCGTCGTGCTCGGGGACCGGGGGCGCTCCCACATCTTCAACCGCCAGGGCAAGCTCGTGACCTCGATCCGCTACTCCACGGACGCCATCGACCGGCGGCGGGAGAAGGGCCGCTGGAAGCCGCTGCCGCGCGAAGAGGTGCTGGCGCTCCGGGCGATGGTCGAGGGCGAGCAGGCGGCCCAAGGGCGCTGACCCTCGAAGCAGGAGCCTCCTGTACGCACGGGCGGTGGCGTCCCCTTCCCCCCGCAAGCCGGCGACGGCCGGCCGTTTCGGACAGACCGGCGACAGCCGGTCCTTTCAGAGGCGACGAGGAAGGGGATCGAGGGGTTGGAGGGCGATCTGTGCAACCGCCGCCGATCTGGCGTATGATTCGCGGTCCTGCCCCGCCCGGGAATCTCTGGGCCTCCTCCCACGTCGTACACCTCGGAACATGATGACCGCCAAGCACACGACCGCCCACGCCACCGCCACGCGAGAAGACCTGCGCAACCTCGCCATCATCGCCCACGTCGACCACGGCAAGACGACGCTGGTCGACGCCATGCTCCGCCAGGGGGGCGCCTTCCGCGAGCACCAGGTGGTCGTCGACCGGGTCATGGACTCGAACGACCTCGAGCGCGAGCGCGGCATCACGATCATGGCCAAGAACACCGCCGTCGCCTGGGGCGAGACCAAGGTCAACATCGTCGATACTCCCGGCCACGCCGACTTCGGCGGCGAGGTCGAGCGCATCCTCAAGATGGTCGACGGCGTCATGCTGCTGGTCGACGCCGCGGAGGGACCGCTGCCGCAGACGCGGTTCGTGCTACGCAAGGCCCTCGAGGCGAACCTGCCGCCGATCGTGGTCATCAACAAGATCGACCGCTCCGACGCCCGGCCCGCCGAGGTGCTCGACGAGGTCTACGATCTGTTCATCGACCTCGACGCCAACGAAGAGCAGCTCGACTTCCCGGTGCTCTACACCAGCGCCAAGGCGGGCACCTGCCGTACCGAGGTCGACGGCCCCGACACTGACTTCCGGCCGCTCTTCGAGGCCATCCTCGACACCGTGCCGCCGCCCCGCTACGTACCGGACGCGCCGCTCCAGCTCCTGGTCACCAACCTCGACTACGACGACTACGTGGGCCGTCTGGCGATCTGCCGGGTGGTGGCGGGCACGGTGCGCAAGGGCCAGGAGGTGGTGGTCTGCCGCGAGGGCGAGGAGCCGGTGCCGGCGCGGGTGAGCAACCTCTACGGCTTCTCCGGCCTCGAGCGCACCGACATCCTCGAGTCCGGGCCGGGGGACATCGTGGCGGTGGCGGGGCCGGAGGAGGTCTGGATCGGCTCCACCCTCTGCCGAGCCGACGACCCCCGCCCGCTCCCCGGCATCGCCGTCGACGAGCCGACCCTCGCGGTCGTCATGTCGATCAACACCTCCCCGTTCGCCGGCCGCGACGGCAAGTACGTGACCTCGCGCCGGCTGCGGGAACGGCTCTTTCGCGAGACCCTGACCAACGTGTCGATCCGGGTCGAGGAGACCGAGACCCCGGACGCCTACAAGGTCACCGGCCGCGGCGAGCTGCAGCTCGCCATCCTCATCGAGATGATGCGCCGCGAGGGCTACGAGCTGTCCGTGGGCCGGCCGGAGGTGGTGACCAAGGTGATCGACGACCGTCGCCACGAGCCGGTGGAGATCCTGCTCGTCGACTGCCCGGAGGACTTCGTGGGCGCCGTGACCCAGATGGCCGGCGAGCGGCGCGGGCGCATCCTCCACATGGTCAACCACGGCTCGGGCCGGGTGCGCCTCGAGTTCCGCATCCCGTCCCGCGGGCTGATCGGCTTCCGCACCGAGTTCCTCACCGAGACCAAGGGCACCGGCATCATGAACCAGATGTTCGACGGCTGGGACCCGTGGCAGGGAGAGATCCCCAGGCGCCCGACCGGCGCCCTGGTCGCCGACCGCCAGGGCAAGACCACGGCCTACGCGATCGAGAACCTTCAGCCCCGGGGAACCCTGTTCGTCGGCCCGGGCCACGAAGTCTACGCGGGCATGATCGTCGGCGAGCACAACCGCTCGAGCGACCTCGACGTCAACATCTGCCGCGAGAAGAAGCTCACCAACATGCGTGCCGCCAGCGCCGACGAGACGACCCACCTGGTGCCGCACCGGCGCCTGTCGCTCGAGCAGGCCATCGAGTTCCTCGCCGACGACGAGATGGTCGAGGTGACGCCGAAAACGTTCCGGCTGCGCAAGAAGGTGCTGCAGGCGAATCGACGGTAGATCAGCCCGCAGGTCCACGATCCCGAGCATCGGCCGTCCCTCACGGAGTCACGGCCAGATGGGCTGCGATCGGCCTGGATGATCCTCTGGATCCCCTCTGCAACCCCCGCCCGGGCGTCCCCCCTGTCGGGGTGGATAGAATTCCTCGTGATGTCCCGACCGGAGCAGCTCTCCCTGTTCGAGGTCCCCGCGGACGCGAGCCCTGCCCGCGTGCCGCCGGAGCCTCCGCTCCTGCGCCCTGAGCGGAGTCAGCCACCCGAACCGATCGACGGGGATGAGCCGACGACGGCGACGGCATTCGATGGGGAGGCCGAGCCGGTCGCCCTCCGGGACCGCCTCCACGAGCGCCTCGACCGGCTCCTGGGCGGTGACCTCGCAGAGCTCGTCCTCACCGACAACCGGACGGTCCTGGTCTCCGGCCGCCCGGCCGACCCCGAGGGCTGGGCTGTGCGCCTCCACTGGTCCTTCGCCCTGGCGCCGGCGGAGGTGGTCGCCGCGGTGGCGGCGGTGGTCGCCGGCCCCCGGCGTGGCACTGCCCGCCGCCGTGCCCGGCAGTCAGTGCGCAACTGGATCTCCCACTTCCGCGAGGCCACCGGCCCGGGCCCGGCGCCCGAGGCCTGGGCGGCGGTCCTCGACACCCGACGGCGCGAAGCCGCCACCGGCGGCCGGACCGGTCACGTCCACGACCTGGAAGAGATCCGCGACGAGGTCAACGAGCGCTACTTCGGTGGCCGCCTGCCGGTCGACATCGCCTGGAGCCGGGCCGGCCGGGCCCAGGCCGCGCGACGCACCGGCCGACAACGGGGCCGCTCCACCCTCAAGCTGGGAAGCTGGTCCGAGGAGGACGCCCTGGTGCGCATCCACCCGGTACTCGACCACGCGAGCGTGCCGCGGTACGTGGTGGCGTCGGTCGTCCACCACGAGCTCCTCCACGCCGAGCTCGGCTCCAAGGTGAGAAACGGCAGACGCCGCCACCACACGCCCGAGTTCCGGCGCCGCGAGCAGGAGTTCGCCGAGCACGAAGAAGCCCGCCGCTGGATCCGGGACAAGCTGAACGAGCTGTTGAAGCGGCGCGGGAAGCGCTCCGGCTGAGCAGCCGACGTCACGCGCCGTTTCCGTCGGCACCGTCCGTCCCCGCCGGCCGCGCCACGAACCGGCGCATCATCCCCCGCGCCCGCCGGCTGCCCGGCTCGATCTCGAACCCGGCCTCCTGGACGGTCGTCTCGGTCCGCCGGTTCGGGTGGCAGCCGCCGGCGATCACCGTGTAGACCGGCTGCACCAGATCCTGTATCCGGGCGAACCAGCGCCATTCGCTCCGCACGTGCTCGAGCATGCGGAGGGTTCCACCACGGCGCAGCACCCGATGCACCTCACCCAGCCCCATCAGCGGATCGGGCACGGAGCAGAACACCAGGCCACTGACGGCGGTGTCGAAGCTGTCGTTGGAAAACGGCAGCGCCTGGGCGTCGCCGACCACGAGGTGGGCCCCGTTGGCCCGGCCCCGGGCGGAGCGGAGCATCCCCAGGTCGGGCTCGAGGGCCACGACCCTGGAGGCTTTGCCATAGAGCGGGAGGTTCCGGCCGGTGCCCGCACCCACGTCGAGGATCCGCCCTTCGGCGCCGGCCGCCAGCCAGCGCCGCCAGCGGCCGAAGCCCCGCGCCTCGACCAGAGCCATGAAGGCGTCGTACAGCCAGGGGATCTGCTCGACTCCACGCATCAATCGGCGCGCCCCGAACAGGTCCGGCTCCGCCGTGGAGCTTCCGCCATCTCTGGGCCGATCGCGTGGCGCATGACCGGCCGATCCTACAGCAGGAGACCGGGTGGCGAAGGGCGAGCGGCCCTCGGCGATCCGGCGGAGAAGGCTGGCCCCGACGAGCTCCGCACCAACACACCATCGGCAGGCGGAGAAAAGCACAACCGTTCGCAGCACCGGGCCGGGCGGGGGCGTCCCTTTCCCCCCCCGCGCGGGGGGGAAAGGGAACGAGGGATTGGGGGGCGATCAAGACAGGCGGCGGGGGTGAGAGTGGGTATCTAGTCAACAGGCGCGAGCGCCGGATCGGGCCGCCACCAGCGCCGGCCCGGCGGCAGGTGGTCGCGGTCGAAGAGCTCGGAGTGGCTGTCCCGCCGCGGCTGCTTGAGCAGCCGGCCGGTCCTGTCCTGGACCCAGAGCACCACCACGTCGTCCGGCGGCGTCTGCTCGAGGGGGGGCCGCGAGGGTGCCGCCTGGGCAATGAAGTCGCGCCAGATCGGCACGGCCGTCTTCGACGAGGAGAGGCCGAGCGACGAGCCGTCGTCGACGCCGACCCAGAGCGCCGCCACCACCGAGCGGGCGCCACCCACGAACCAGGCGTCGCGCCAGTCGGACGAGCTGCCCGTCTTGCCCCAGACCTCCAGGCCGTCCACGTCGGCCGCCCGGCCGGTACCCCGGCGCACCACGTCGCGCATCAGGTCGTGCACCAGGAACGCCGCCGCGGGCTCCGCCACCCGCTCGCCACGGTTCTCGAAGCTCGCGATCCGCGCCCCCGAGGGCCGGTAGAGCGAGAGCACCGGCAACGGCCGAAGCGCCCTGCCCTGGGTGGCGAACGGGGTGAACGCCCCCGCCATGCGCGCCGGGCTCGTCTCCAGGGCCCCGAGCACGAAGGATGGCGGCGGCTCCTCCGGCACCTCGAGACCGGCGCGGCGGAAGGTCGCGGCCGTCTCGGCGAAGCCGCACCAGCGCCCCACGCGGACGAACGGCGCGTTGAGCGACGAGACGAGCGCCTCGCGCACCGTCACCGGGCCCCGGTAGCGGCGGCCGATGTTCTCCGGGCTCCAGGGACCGGAGGGAAGCTCGATGGTGAGCGGCGCGTCGAGCACCCTGCGGGCCGGATAGAGGGGCGCCCGCCCACCGCAGTCGTCGAACGCTTCGAGCAGCAGGAGGGGCTTGACCGCCGAGCCGGTCTGCCGCTGGGCGAGCCGCACGCGATCGAACCGGTCGTCCCGGTCCCGGGGATCTCCCCCCACATGAGCGATCACCGCGCCGGTGGTGGCGTCGAGGGCGACAAGCGCCGCGGTCACCGTTCGCCGACGGAGCTTCGGATGCTCCCGCTCGAGCCGCGCCAGGCCCTCGGCCACCGCCTCCTCGGCCCGGGCCTGGACGAGGGGGTCGATGCCGGTCTGGGCCACCAGGCCGCGGCCCTTCTCCACGCGGTTGGGCGCCTCCTCCTCGGCCACGCTCCGGACCCAGGAGAGGAAGCGGCGGGCAGGCGGCGGCTCGGGCCGGTCGATCCGGAGCCGCGGCAGGCCCCGTTGGCGTGCCCGCTCCACTGCCTCCTCTTCCGCCCACCCGAGCTCTGCGAGCCACCCGAGCACCCAGCGCTGGCGTTCGGCGAGCCGCTCCGGGTGGCGCACCGGCGACAGCCGGTTCGGCCCCTGGATCATCGCCGCCAGCAGCGCCGCCTCGCCGAGATCGAGGTCCGCCGCCGGCTTCGAGAAGTAGGCGCGGGCCGCCGCCCCGATGCCGTAGAGCGCCAACCCGTCCACGTGGCCGAGGTAGACGTGGTTGAGGTAGCCCTCGAGAATCTCCCGCTTGTCGTACTCCGCCTCGAGGGCCAGAGCCCGCACCGCTTCGGAGAGCTTCCGCCCGAGGGTGCGGCGCGGCGACAGGTCCCGGACCTTGATCAGTTGCTGGGTGATGGTGCTGCCGCCCTGGGTCACCCCCCCGGCCTGGGCGTTGGCGAGAAGCGCCCGGGCGACGGCGATGGCGTCGACGCCGACGTGATCGAAGAAGCGGTGGTCCTCGGCGGCGAGCACGGCCCGCCAGACGTGCTCCGGCAGGCGCTCGAGCGCCACCGGCACCCGCGGCGCACGGTCGGGGGAGAGGGACTCGGCAAGCACCTCGGGCTCGATCCAGGGCTGACCGGCGCCGTCCTGCCAGAGGGGGAATCCGGCCGCGTCCACGAACCCGACGATCCTCCCCTCACCCCGGTCGCCCCGCTCGAGCGTCATGCCGAAGAGCCGCCCCGGCCACCGCCGACCGTCGTACCAGTGGGCACGGCGATAGATCCAGAACCGGTCGTGGCCCCAGAAGTACTCCCCCGGCGCGGCGGGGCGCTCGTGCACCCGCCGGTACCCGAGCCGTTCCAGGCGCTCCGGAAGGGCCGAGGCTTCGACCGACTGCCCGGGCTGGATGCGGTACGCCGCCGACAGCACCCGGACCTCGTTGCGGCCGAGCTCCGTCTCGAGCCCCGTGGCGGGCGGCTCGAGGTCCGGGGGTGCGGCCGAAGCCCGGCCGGCACGGCCCACCGGGGAGAGCCCGAGGGCGAACAGCCAGACGGCGGCGAGAGCGGTGATGCGGTGACGGCGGTGGCTCATGGCGATAGTGCTCCGGACGATCGATCGTGGCGGACGGGGGCGCCGGTCCGGCCACGGAGACTCTTCGGCCCGGGATATTACCGCCGGTACGGACCGTGCATCCGTCCTCGACCGAACCCAGGGTAGCCCCCGGTGTGGAAGGGGGCTACCATCGTAGGAGTCTTCGCGGTACAACGGCGAGGTAACACGATGGGCAACGACGGACCGAAACGACCGAAGGAAGCAGGCCGCCCCAACCCCGAGAGCTCGGAGCGTGCCCAGCCACGCGCCGTACCCGGACCGCGCCGGCCCCATTGGGCGGACTCCGACCCGAGCTCCGACCCCGGAGAGGGCACCGGCAAGCGCTCCGCACGCCGTGCCCTGCTGGTGGCGGGCCTCGCCGGCGGCGCCGTCGCCGGCCTCGCCATGGCACGCCGGCTGGGCCGGGACGTGCCGCCCCTCTACCGGAGCCTCCCCACCACGCCGCTCGACTTCCCCTTCCGCAACCATCGGGTGGTCTGGTACGCGGGAGGCCGGGAAGGGGCGGCACCGGTGGTGCTGATCCATGGCATCCACACGGCCGCCTCGGCCTGGGAGATGTGGGGGCTGTTCACCCGGCTCGGCGAGGACCACCGGGTCTACGCCTACGACCTCCTCGGCTTCGGCGCATCGGAGCGGCCCGAGATCGACTACGACGCCGAGCTCTACGTCGACCTGTTGCGGGAGTTCCTGCGGCGAGAGGTCCGCCGGCCGGCCCACGTGGTGGCCTCGTCGCTCTCGGCCGCCCACGCCATCGCGCTGGCCGCCGAGGACCCGGGCTCCTTCGCCTCCCTGACCGTGATCAACCCCACCGGCCTCCTCGCCCAGGCGGAGGGGCAGCGGACCCGGGGGCGGATGGTCGAGGCCCTGCTGCGGGCGCCATGGGTCGGCGAGGCGTTCTACAACCTGCTGGTCAGCCGGCCGTCGCTGCGCCTGTGGCACGGTCGCCTCGATCGCCGGGCGGAGGCCGAGGCCGACGACGACCGTTCGACCGAGCAGAGCTACACCACCGCCCACCAGCCGGGCGCCCGCTTCGCGCCGGCCGCTTTCCTGGGAGACGCCCTCGCCTGCAACACGTACGTGGCTCTGCGCGCCGTCGAGGCGCCGCTGCTGGCCATCTGGGGCGAGGACGCCGCGTCCCTGGGAATCGAGGAGGAGCAGGCGGCCTTCGCTGGTGTCGCGCCGCAGAGCGAGCACGCCTGGGTCGAAGCGGGGGCGTTCCCCCACGAGGAGATGCCGGATGAGGTGAGCGACCTCGTCCGCGACTGGGTGGAGCGGGGGCGGTAACAGACACCCAGGCAAGAAACAACACAGCCCAACCCCCGGCACCCGGGCGGGGGCGTCCCCTTCCTCCCGGAGGGGGGGAAGGGGATTGAGGGGTTGGGGGGAGATCAGCGATACGTCCCGGTAATCGTCCGGGTCTTGAGCCCGGAATCGACCGTCTCGACCTTGACCCGCCGCCAGGTCTCCTCCGGCAGGTCCCGCGAGTAGTAGGCCAGCAGGTACTGGCTCTGAAGCTCCTCGCCGATCTCGCGGTAGACCTCGGCCAGGTCGGTGTCGCGGCGGACGATGAACACCCGCCCCCCGACCTCCTCGGAGAGCCGCTCGACCCGGCCCAGGAAGCGGCGCACGCCGAGGCCCTTGCCCCCGGTGCGAACGATCTCGTTGTTGGTCAGGATGAAGTAGATCGGCACGCCCACCCGACGCGAGAAGCGTAGCGCCGTCCGGTACGAGAAGGCCTCGTCCTCGTCCGCGCCGTCGGTGTAGACGATCAGCGCCTTCTTGCCCGGAGCGCTCTGGATCTCGACCAGCGAGTAGACGACCGACTCCCAGAGGGCGGTCTGGCCCACCGGCCGTAGCCGCGAGACCGCCCGCAGGAGACGCCCTTCGTCGCCGGTCGTCTCCTGCACCAGATCCGGCTCGCCGCCGAAGCTCACCACGAACGCGCGGTCGCCATTCTCCAGGGAGTCGCGCACGAACTCCTTCGCCGCCCCCGCCACGCCGGGAAGCTTGACGAACATGGAGGCCGAGGAGTCGATCGCCAGACCGACCGTCAGGGGCAGGTCGGCGCCGGCCCGGAAGGTGGAGATCTCCTGGGACTCCCCCTCCTCGAAGATCCGGAAGTCCTTCTGCTCCAGGTCACCCACCGGCCGTCCCCGGCGATCGGTGACCACCACGTACATCTCGACCAGGTTGACCTCCAGGCGCTCGCCGCTCCCCGGGCCGTTGACGAACAGGACGTCCTCGGCCACCGCCCCGTCCTCGAGGTGCGCCACCACCCGGAGGAAGCCCTGGGCGCCGCTCGCGGGGATCACCACCCGCTGCCGGTACGGTGCGTCGTAGCGGGTCGCGACCCGGGTCGCATTCCAGTAGAACTCGACCCGATCGACCCGGGCGTCGCCCGGGCTCTTGACCTCCGCCTCCACGTCCACCGGACCGACGAGGGGCTTGTCGCCGGAGCCCCCGGTCGTCGGCTCGACGATCCGCACGCGGAAGCTGCCGCCGCCCTCGTTGACCACCAGCACGTCGCGGCCCAGCTCGGTGCCGTCCTCGCCGTAGGCGACCGCCTCGATCCGCCGGCTGCGGGGCACGGCCCCCAGGTCGAGCGTCGCCTCGAACGGCGAGCCGACCCGGGCGGCCACCCGCTGGCCGTCGAGAAAGAAGTCGACCCGCTGGACCCGGGGCGTCGAGACCACGACCGAGAGCTTGGTCTCGCCGGTCACGAACGCCTCGCCGGGGGCGATCAGGCGCACCACCCTGGGCGACGGCAGGTAGCCCCCGTCGAGCAGGTCGTCGTCCGTGCCCCCGGCCTCCCCGAGCTCGCCCTCGCCCGCCTCCAGATGGCCGGCGAACGCGCTCCCCCACCGGCCCGCCGGCAGCTCCTCGACGAGCACCGCGACCCGGGTTTCCGAGCCGTCCGGCAGGGTCACGGGAATCTCGAACAGGCCGTCCTCGGCGGCCGACGGATCGAGGGTCTGGTGGAAGACCAGCGGCTCGCCCTCGTACCGATCGATGCCGATCGTCGCCCGCACCCGCGCCGACGCCGCAGGGGGCGGCTCCGCCGGGGAGCCGAGACGGAGCGTGAGACGGCCTCCGCTGCCTCCGGGCGGGACCTGGAACGCGGCCTCGACCGGCAGCGCGCCACCGGTCGTCTCCACGCCTTCGAGCAGTTGCCGCACGCGCACGGCGGCGACCGACCGGGGCGGCGTCTCGCCGGCCCACCGGGCGGCCCGCACGACCAACCCCTGGCGCCGGGACGAGCCCCCCCGCACCGACCAGTCCAACGCCTCCGGCTCTCCCGGCACCGCTTCGACCAGGAGGCGCACGCGGTGCCCCAACCGGCCCAGTAGATCGGCGAGCTGGAGCGGATCGCTCACCACCTCGCCCCCCGTCCCGTCCGCCAGCGGCGCGAGCGCCCCACCCCCGGGCCGGAGCGGCGGTAGAACCGGCCCCGCGCTCTCGGACCGGTCGCGGCGGCCCAACCGCGGCGTGATCAGAGCCGGCCGTTGATCGCCGCCCTGGTCGGTCGCATCGAGCCCCGGACGCCCCAGGGTCTCGTCCGCCGACGGCGCCTCGAGCTCCCCTTCTGGAGCGCCGGCGGCACCCTCGTCCCCGGTCGCGGCGCCGGTGTCGACGTACGGGATGGTCAACCAGCCGTAGGCGGAGAGGACACGGCTCAGCTCTTCGAGGGACGGCAGGATCACCGGGCGCTCCAGACGGTCGGCCACCGTCGTGCCCTGGCCGTACGCTTCGAGCGCGGCGCGGTAGAAGTCCAGGGGAGTCGCGTCGAAGCCTCCGGTGACCAGGATCAGGGCCGCGGAGCGCTCCGGCCCCAGAACTCCTTCGGACGCGGCCCAGGTGGCGAGGCGCTCGCGCTGGGCCCGGAGCAGGCTCGCCTCCTCCGCCAGGGCTTGGCGGGCCAGCATCTCGATCTTCTCGACCACGTGGGGCGGCAACGGCGCCCGGCGGGAGACCGGCTCGCCCGTCCGCCCGGAGCGGCCCGACCCTGCGTCCGCGGCGGGCCGGCCGGCGAGGCTCTCGAGCTCCTCGACGAAGCGGCCACGGATGTCGCCCAGGGTGTCGCGACCGCCGTACCGGGTACCGACCCCGGCCAGGGCCTGGCTGACGAGCTCCGGATCGAGGCTCGCAGGGAGCACGGTGCGCGACGACGTGTCGCCGACCACGAGCTCGACCTCCGCCAGGTCGACCAGCGCCGCGGCCCGGTCGGCCAGCAGGCCGGCGGCGTCGATCACCTGCCGGGTGGTCAGGAGCGGCAGGTCGAAGTAGACGACCAGCCGGTCCGGCGCGCCGACGCCCGCGCTCTCGACGGCCACCGGCGCCCCGTTCCGGACGGCGCGGAGGGTCGTCGGGTCCACATCCGCCACCGGCCGGCCTTCGGCGTCGACCACCTCGGCGAGCACCAGGGCGCGCGCCGGGGACACCTCAGGAGCCGGCGAGGAGTCGGCCGAGGTCTGACCGGAGGTGGTGCCGGCGGGGGCGAGCGCAGTGAGCAGAGCGAAGAGGGCGAGGAGGGAGAATCGGGAGTTCATCGGCAGCCCTGGTCAGGTCGGGGGGATTGGGGGGCGTGGTTCGAGCAGTCTCGTTCTCGAAGGGCGTCGCCCGGGACGGCTCCGGGAGGTGGCAGAGAGCCCCGGTGCCAGCGGTTCTACCTGTGGCCAACAGTGCTCGACGGTACAACCTTCCCAGGGCCGGCGAGCGGAAGCGAACCGGTCCGATCAGGCGCCGCTCAGGAGATCCGCCGAGCCGGCGCTGAGCCGCTCGAAGCGCACGTCGTCGAGGGGAAGGACCCCGGGGCGGTAGGCCATCAGGAGACGCGTGGCCCATGGCACCAGCCCCCACACCGGCCGCCACCCGAGCGCCCGGCCGAGGGCGTACGACCACCGGGCCAGGGTTTCGCGGCGGGGCAGGTGGCTGAGCACGGGGTCGGCCAGCAGCCGCGCGCGGTGGCCGGCGAACCCGAAGTCCCCCCGGGAGAACGCGTCCGCCACCGCCCGCGCCGCCAACCGGCCGTGGACCAGCGCGAACGAGATGCCCTCGCCGAACAGCGGATCGACGCCCGCGGCGTCGCCGGCGAGCAGCACCCGCGCGCTCGACACCCGCGCGGACCGGTCGAACCAGAGCAGCGGATGGCCGTGAAGCTCGGCCATGTCCAGCCCCCTGCCCCGCCGTGCCATCGCCGCCGCGAGCACCTCCTTGAGGGGCCGCCTCGGCCCACGACCGCCGATCCGGCTGTCGAAGACACCCCGGTTCATCATCGGCCGGCCGCCGACCAGGCTGGGGAAGTCCCAGTAGTAGCCGCAGAGCCCCTCCTTCATCGGCGTGAAATCGAACACGGCCACGCCGCGCCAGGGCGAGTCGGCGTCTTCCGCGGAGCGGCGCGGCGTCTCCGGCGTCAACACCTCGAGCAGCCTCGCCTGGCGCTCGCCGGCCGACCAGCCCAACCGGCGGCGGACCGTCCCCTTCGACCCGTCGGCCCCGACCACCGCCCGCGCCCTGTAGACGGTGCGCTCGGTCCGGACCTCCACGCCGTCGGCGCCGACCACGACGTCGTCGACGCGCTCCCCCTGGCGCAGCTCGACACCCTCGCGCACGGCCGCGCGCACCAGCCAAAGGTCGAGCTCCGAGCGCTGGACGATGCGGAAGACCGGCTCTCCCCGGACCGCCCACGCGCGCTTGTCGAACACCAGCCGCATCTCGTGGATCGGTACCTGCTCCGGCGGCAGGCCGAGCCCGAGCCCTCGGAGCGCGGCCTCGGCCGTGTGGGTCACGCCGCCGCCGCAGAGCTTCACCCGGGGGTGGACGGCGCGGTCGACCACCACCATCCTCTCCGCCCAGGAGCGATCGGCTCGAACCAGATGGAGAGCGGTCGAAACGCCGGCGGGCCCAGAGCCGACGATCACCAGGTCGATGGTCTCGGTCGCCATGGCGAGGTCTATCGGATCACCCCCTCATCCCCTCGGTCCCCTTCCCACCCTCCCCTCGGTCCCCACCCGAACGTCGCCGCCATGCAAGAGCTCTCCGCGGTGTCGGGCTAGCCCGACAAGCGCAGCTCGGTCAGCCGCAGCCGGAACGCCCCCAGGTCGTCGATCAACTGCCCGTCGGCGTTCTCCACGGCTTCGCGGTAGAAGCCGGCGCAGCGTCCTCCCACCACCAGATGGACACCGTCCGGCA
>Ga0210123_1000962_pt1 | contig 15672 bp, 15 predicted proteins | sample Muzzi_PWB_D2_FD_185535 | JGI IMG/M metagenome (GOLD analysis project Ga0210123, IMG submission 185535) | Wetland microbial communities from San Francisco Bay, California, USA, that impact long-term carbon sequestration - Muzzi_PWB_D2 (SPAdes) | ecosystem: Environmental > Aquatic > Marine >... | reverse complement strand
CGGACTACGAAAGCACCAACGACGCCACAACCCCGGACGCGGGAGGGACCGGGATGGGAAGTGGATCGAATGTCCACTGGGACCCGGACTTCGAGCCGGAGACCAAGGGGACCGAGGACACCGACGGTGACGGCGTGGTGGACCCGCTTCCGAACGACGCCTGCAACATCCTGATCCACGAGCTCTCCCACGCCGAGGATGCCGACCAGGGGACGCGCGATCCGCGCCCCGATCCGGGCGGCAGCGGCATCAAGACCGCCGAGGTGGAGGCGGTGACGGACGAGAACCGATTCCGCAAGGCCGACGGCCAGAAGCCGCGCAACGACTACGGCTGCGATCCGCTGCCAGCCGACGCGGTCTGCCCGCCGGGTACGGAGGTGCCGTCGGAGACGCCCAAGTCGTTCCTCACTCTGCGGCTGGGTGGTGGCGAGAGCCTGGCGCCGTTCGCCGGGGTGCCGACCGCGCCCGGAGGGCCGACCGCGACCCCGACGGCTGTCCGGCCCACCATGCCTGCCGTCGTGCGGTCGGTGGCCCTCTCCGGCACGGCGACCCAGAGCCTCTACCAGGTCGGCGACGAGATCCAGATCCTCCTCACCCTGACCAACCAGGGCGTCTTGCCGATGGATCTGAGTGGTGTCCTGGAAGGCAACTTCCGGGTCGTCTCGTTCACCCGGGACGGCATCGCGGTGCCGACGTCTTCCTCGTCCGTGGAGACCTACGAAGCGCTGGCCGTGCTGCTCCAGAACAGCCTCGTGTCGGTGCCGCCAGGGGGGCAGATCACCGTGCCCTGGTTCTCTCATCCGAGTCTGACCCTCGGCGGAGAGGCCCTCACCTCGGTCGCCCTCGCGTCCGACGGTAACCACATGTCGATGGGCTTCGCGGTCGACACCCCCGGCGACTACGCGGTCGGTGTGGTCTACAAGTACGCCGGGACGGTGCCGTCCAACAGCAGCGTCTTTACCGACCGGACGAACGTGGCGACGATCCAGTTCAGCGTCCGCTAGAGGCGCTCGACACCCTCGACACGTGACCGGCCGCCGTGCCGGGGCGCGGGCTGATGGAAGGCCCCGCGCCCTGGTACGGCGGCCGGTTTTCCTCTTGCCGGCCCCCGGTGGGAGGAAGCCCGTTCCGGGGACCCCGCCCGGCGGGCTCGTGGAAGTCACGGCCTACCTTTCTGCCCCCGCTCCGCCCCCCGAAGTGGCTGGTACCAGGTCTGGGCCAGGTCTGGGCTGGCGTGCTTCGGGCGGCTGAGACAGCCCTTCGGCTAGGAGTCTGCCGCGAGCCACCTAGTCGAGGCAGGCGCTGTTCATCCCCACCGAGAACCTCCCCTCAGCGTTGTACGTAGCGTACGCGTAGCCGCCGCCCGAGTGATCGAAGCTCAACTCGATCAAGCCGAAGTCGATCGGGAGACCCAGGTCGTCGGTGTGGATGAAGAGCGTGTGGCTGTTCGTGAAGAAGTTGAACCCCGAGCGGAGGACTCCAGCCTCGTCGTAGATCGAGGCGCTGGCAGACGGCAGGTCGCCATTCGGGTTGCTACCTTGTGGGAAATTGATGAACAAGCGCAGATCGGTGCCGGTGCCGAAGCTGACCAGGCGGATCTCGCCGTGGGCACACAGGTCGGCCCCTTGGATCATCCGATCGCCGGTCGCGAAGTTGTTCGCGTTATCGACCTGAAAGAAGTCGCCGGTCATCACCTTCGCTCCCAGCGGCTCGCTGGCCACCACCCGGATGAAGCCGCGGGCGAAGCCGTCCGTGTCCACGGGCAGGCTGGCGACGTCGCGCACGTTCCGGGTGTAGGTCGCCTTTCCCGCGATTCCCAGGGTCTCCTTGTGGAGCGCGCCCGTCCTCGAGATGCAATAGACATTGATCCCCAGAATGCCGCTCTTGAGGTTGTGGACCGCGAAGAGCGTGGTGTTCCCGATCGGGCTCGTGGTGTCGACCTCGTAGTACGGAACGACCAGGATGCTGGACGGAGAGTTCACCTTCTCGGCCAGGGCGAGCGTGGCCTCGGCGGTCGAGGTGGCGGCGGTCGAGGTGGCGGGTGGTGTAGCGGCCGGATCGATCGGGCGCACCACGTAGTCCGCCGCGTGGGCGGTGGGGGCGACGAGACAGAGCAGGGTGAGGACGACAACGTTGGCTCGCATGAGCGAATCCTCCTCGAACCAGGGTCGAGGTCGACGGCAGGGGATGGGCTGTCAGGCTTCCGGAGATTGTAACGCTCGAAGGTCTCGAGACCTTGCTCGAGCTCGGGCAGGTGGAGGTGGACCGGGCGGCGGTGGCGTATCTGTGGGGGAAGGCGAGAGCGTCGGCGGTGGAAGACGCCGCCTGCCACGCCGGAGTTGCCTCGATTTTCCAGCTCTTTTCCCGTGGTGGGTGGCACCCTCTCCGGATAGGCTGGCACGCCTTCGGGCAGATCGTCTCGAACGGCATCCTGGGTCCCGTGGAGAGTCGGGCCCCGGAGCTCAGCGGTGACCCAGGAGCTCGAGCACCGCCACCGTCATCGCCTCGACGCCGGTCGTCACCGACGACTCCGGTTCGATCTTGAAGAACGGCGAGTGGTGGGAGGGGACCGCCGGTCCGCCCTCGGCCTCGGCGTCGAGATCGGCCTGGGCGGTGCCGCCGACCCGGAAGTAGACGCCCGGCTCGAGCGGCGAGAGCTCGCGGCTGACCAGCCCCTGGAGCGCGACCACGATCTGGGACGCGATGCAGATCGGGTCCTTGCCCTTCTGCGGCGCAGCACCGTGGGTGCCGATGCCGTGCACGGTGATGTCGACGCTGTCCGACGAGGAAGCGACCAGGCGGTCCGCCACGAACAGCTTGCCCGCCGGCTTGCCGGCCGCCACGTGGAAGGCGAGGGCGTAGTCGGGCACCCCGAAGCGCTCGTAGAGCCCGTCCTCGAGCATGGCGTGGGCGCCGCCGATCCGCTCCTCGGCCGGCTGTGCCACCAACATCACGGTGCCGGACCAGGCGTCGGTCATCGTCGTCAGGCGGCGGGCGGTGCCGATCAGCGACGTGATGTGCACGTCGTGGCCACAGGCGTGCATCACCGGCTTCTCCACCCCGTCGATGTCGACCTGGGTCACGTGCGAGGGGTACGGGACGCCCGAGTCCTCCAGGAGCGGCAGGCCGTCCATGTCCGCGCGCACCAGCACCGTCGGCCCCGGTCCGTTCTCGATCATGCCCACGACTCCGGTGCCGCCGACCCCCTCGGTCACCTCCACCCCGAGGGCGCGCAGCTCCCGGGCGATCCGTGCCGCGGTCTCGGCCTCTTCGAACGACAGCTCCGGGTGCTCGTGGAAGTGCACGAACAGGGGCGCCAGGTAGGCCTCGTAATCCGCCGCCACCGCCTCGTGCACCCCGACCTCAGGGTTCTCGAAGAAGAGCCAGAAGGTACCGCGTGAGGAGATCGAGCTGGCCGGCCGTCGGAAGCGGGACTACTTGACGCGGAAGGTCCGCAGGCCCGAGGGGAACGACGATGAGTGACGTGAAGAAGTACACAGAGGATCGTGCTCGGCGCGACCCGGAGTTCGCCGAGGGGTTCGAGGCCGGGTACGAGGAGCTCAGAGTGGGTGTCTTGCTGCGGCAGGCGCGCAAGAAAGCCGGTCTGACGCAGGAACAGGTGGCCGACCGGCTGAACACCAAGAAGTCGGCGATCAGCCGGATCGAGAATCACGCAGGAGACATCCGACTTTCGACGATCGAGCGCTATGCCCGGGCTCTCGGGTGGACCGTCTCGGTCGACCTCCAACCACCCGGCAAACAACGACGGCAAGCAACGTAAGGCTCGTCGTTGGTAGGCGAAGGTGCCCACCGCCGGCCACCCGAAGTGGGCAGCACTCACCTCGGTCAGCTCGTCACGGACTTCGTTCATGACTCTGCTAGCCTTGCTTCATGTTGAGCTTCACGCCCCCCGAAAGGCGGATCGACGCCCGGGGCCGCCCCTACTTCTTGTGGGATTGCGATCTGACGATCGAGGAGTTCCGAGCGCGTCTGGAGGATCCCGATCCCGAGGTACGCGCCTACCTGGTGGGCAAGCTGATGCGCCAGGCGAAGCCGGACGACGTGTTCCTCTTCGTCCGGCCCCGCGTCATCCGCGAGCTGTGGCCGCGGTTGCTCCGGTACCTCGGCCGAAGTCGGGAGTTCTGGACCTGGCTCTTCGATACCTGGGAGGCCCAGGGGCGTGTCTGGCGGTAAGCTCACTTCGCTGCAACGCCGTGTTCTCAAGGTGCTCGCGGGCCTCTCTCCACCCTGGACTCTGAGCGGAGGAGGAGCGCTGGTCGGCTTCTACTTGGGCCACCGTGAGACCCGGGATCTCGACCTTTTCTGGTGAAACCGAGGCGAGCTGGGCACGATCACCTCCGAGGCACTCGGCCTGCTGCACGCCGATGGTCTCGAAGCGCGACCGATTCGCACCGGACCTACCTTCTGTCAGATCCTGGTGGACGACGGAACGGAAACGTGCATCGTCGATCTGATGGCCGAGCCCTTCCCGCCCATCGAAGAGCCGGTCGAGGCCGATGTCGAAGGGGCGGCCATCGCCGTGGACTCGCGCCATGAGATCTTGGTGAACAAGCTGACGACACTGCTGGAGCGCTCGGAGATCCGCGATCTCGCAGATGTTCAAGCTCTCCTGGATTCCGGCGGCGATCTCGAGGCCGCCCTCCACGATGCGCCGTCGAAGGATGCGGGGTTCTCGGCACTGACTCTGGCCTGGGTCCTGAAGGGATACGACCCGCGCCATGCCGCCACGGCTCTCGGAATGAGCAGCGATCGTGCGGCGGAGCTGGTCGCGTTCAAAGACTGGCTGATCGACCGGCTGACCCGTGCGGCTGCTCCGGAGTGACTGTGGCCCGGTCTGACGGGAAACGGTCGGCTCAGCCCCCCGAGTCCGCCACTTTGGACGCTGAGGTCACCAACATCTCGCGTCACGGCTTCTGGATCCTTCTGGATGACCAGGAGCACTTCCTGCCCTTCGCCGAGTTCCCCTGGTTCGCCAAGGCGACCGTCGACCAGATTCTCCGGCTCGAGAGGCCCCATCCTCACCACCTGCACTGGCCGGAGTTAGACGTCGACCTGGCCCTCGAGTCCATCGAAGACCCAGAGAAGTACCCCCTGAAGGCGCGAGGCTGAAGTCGCCATGAGTTAGGGAGGGGCCGATCCAGCGACCGTCCCGCACACGGAACGGAGCCTCTGCCGTCAGATCCTGGCTTTGCTTTCCGTCTTCCGTTCTGTGGGACGGCCGAATCGCTGGACCCCACCCGGTGGGCTCGTGGAGGTCACGGCCCGGACGATCCAGGGGAGAACCCTGCTCCGGCCGAGCCCGTCGATCATCGGCTCCTCTCCACCTCCGGGGCCGGGCCCAGACTCTCGGGGATCTCCGCCGCGGCGTAAGCGAGGGTGGCGTACGCGGCGACGTTCTTGGCCAGATCCTTCGGGTCCACCTGCGTCAGGGTGTCGTTGGCGGTGTGGTGGACGTCGAAGTAGCGGCTGGCGTCCTGGGGGAGCTCCGCCACCGGCACGCGGGCGGGAGCGAGCGGGATGAGGTCGGCACCGCCATGAATCTCGTCTTCGAACAACTCGACGCCGAGCGGTTCGAGCCAGGCCGCGATGCGCTCGGCGACCGGCCGCGCTTCGGGCGCCCAGCGTGTGCCGAAGCGCCACGGCGGGCCCGCTCCGAGGTCCGACTCGACGGCCAGCGCGTGCCGTGGCAGCTCCTCCGCGTGGGCCTCGGCGTAGGCGCGGGCGCCGGAGAGCCCGAACTCTTCGTTGGCGAAGAGGACGACGCGGAGGGTCCGGCGCGGATGTCGTGGGAGGTCGCCGATGAGCCGCGCCGTGGCGGTCACGATGGCGCAGCCGGCGCCGTCGTCCACCGCGCCGGTCCCCACGTCCCACGAGTCCAGGTGGGCGCCGAGCAGGACGATCTCGTCCGGCCTCTCGCGCCCGCGGATCTCCCCGATCACATTGGCCGACGTGGCATCCGGCAGAGTCCGGCTGGTCAGCCGCAGACGGAACCGCACCGGTTCACCGTGCCGGAGCTGCGCTTCGAGAACGTCGGCGTCCGGGATGGCGAGGGCGGCGGCGGGGATCTTCGGCAACTCGTCGTCGTAGTGGGTGCCGCCGGTGTGGGGAAAGCGCTGGGGTCCGGTGCCGACCGAGCGGATCAACACCGCCACGGCACCCTTGCCCGCCGCCAGCACCGGCCCGCGGCCGCGGATGGCAACCGTCGTGCCGTAGCCGGAGCCGTCGCGGGTCCGTTCCATGCGCTCGTTGATGAAGACGATCTTGCCTCGGACCTGCTCGTCGGGGAGGAATTCGAGCTCGGCGAGGGAACCGACCTCGAGCACCTCGGCGGAGATTCCTTCCTCTGGCGTGCCGACGCTGCCTCCCAGGGCGATCAGCTCCATGGCCTGTGGGAAGGGGGAGAGGGTCTCCCCGGAGGCCTCGCCGCGCACCCAGTGGGGCACGGTCACCGGCTCGGCGTGCACGTTTTCGAAGCCGAGCTCGCGGAGAGTTCGCTCCGCCCAGGCGACCGCCGCGCGATCGCCGGAAGAGCCTGTGAAGCGGTGACCCACCTCGACGGTGAGCGACTCGAGGACCTCCCAGGCACGGCTCGAAGCGAGGGCGTCGCGCTGCAAGGCGGCCACGGTATCGGTCAGAGGGTCGGGTTCGGGCCCGGCGGCGAACGCGGCGGGCAGAAGCAGGAGGGCCGCAAGGAGGATGACGAGGGAGGAGGCTCCGGCGTGGTACGTGCGGTTGCTCATAGGGCGTGAGCCTACCCCTCGACCCGGGCGGCGGCAAGCGGCGCTCCGACACCGGCGGAGCCGCGGTTGGAAACGCGGCGCCCCGGCGGTGAGGCCCGCGGCTCCAGCAAAGCTGTCGACGACCGGGCTTCCGGAGTGGGCGACACTCCCCTCGGGTCGATTTCCGGCCGAGCCCCGCGTAGCTGAACCGCAGATTCCTGGCCATGGTCGCCCGCGCCCAACGGCGGGAGTGCGGCGAGAATCCATGGTGTGAGCGCGCCCTCGAACCACTACCGCATGCTCCTGACACCAGAGGAGCCCAGTCCCCAGTCTGAAGCGGCCGGACCTGTGCCGGCCGAAGTGCGAGCAGAGCGAGCGGCAACCCACCCAGGTCCCCATCGCCAAGAAGGCAGGCGACCTCCGCGATTGGCAGGGCCGATCGCCGGGAGAGATCCGCGACCGCATCGCCTACCTGCTCGACTCGATCGAGCGCCAGCACGCCGTCCGCCGCCGGGCCGAAGGCAAGGCGTCCCCGGCGCCAAGGCCATTCGCCGCCGCCACCCCCACAGCAAACCGGAGAAGCTCAAGCGTTCACCGGCGCCGCGATTCCACGCGGCGACCAAGCAAGCATGGCAGGCGCTCGCCGGTGCCTACCGGGAGCTCATGGCCGCGTTCTGCGAGGCCGCCGAGCTTCTGAAGCTCGGCGATCCGCACCCCGGGTTCCCGCCCGGCAGCTTTCCCCCGAGCATGCCGTACGTGCCGCACCAGGCCCCCGAGTAACCACCAGAGACTCCCCCGACAATTCGTGCGCCCCCTCTGTCCGAGCGAGGCTCGGAGAGGGGAGAGGTGCGTCTCCACGCCGCGTTCCAAAGCGCTGCTGAGCGCCCAGCCCTCAAATCAGCCGAACCTAAGCCCAAGCAGGGGCGATGAAGCCCCGAAATCGGGTTTGGGCCGCCTCGATAATGGGTCCGTCTCGCGAGGTGGGTGGCACGCCCTTCGCTGGAGGGGGGTGTCGGCCCGCTCGTAGAACCGTCGGGCTGACTTCGTCAGCAGGACTTCGAACATCTCAGGTGGAGCGGTGAAGCTCGGCCACGCTCGGCCCGCTGTTGCGGGGGACCGTGCTCTTGGGGTCTCCATGGCCGGGCCGGGCGACGCCTACGACTACCCGCTGCGCCCCGGCACCGACGCGTGGCGAGCGCTGGAGACCCACGACGAGATGGTCCGTGTGACCCAGGTGGCCGAAGCCGAGCTCGCCACCATGTCCGATCGAGGACTGCTGCAGACCGTGCTCGCCTATCCGCTGCTCGGTGACGTGATGGCCTACAACAGCCCACAGCAGGGGTTCGATGCGGTCGAGGCGAGGTTCAACGGCCTTCGGAGCCTCCTCGAACGCGAGAGCATGGCCGGGGTTCTTCTCCGCCGGTACCAACGGATGGACGCCGCTGACGCGCCGGCCGTCCTGAGCCTCCGGGAGCAGGGCCGCCGCGCCGGTCGGATCGCGTTCGTCGAGCTCCTCCTGGCTCAGCCCGAGGTGATCGCCGGGATGAGCGACGCAGAGCGCGAAGAGCTGGTCCTGGAGACCCTTCTCAAGCGCGAGCAGAAGCTGGAGCGCTTCGAGGTCTACGGTTTGCCCGGGCTGGAGCGAACCGCCCTGACCGCCGGCCGGGCTCTGCGCGGGATGGCACCGGATTCGTTGGAGAGCAAGTCCATCGGTGCCTTCCTCGCCACGGGTGTCGCACCCTCCGTCCAGGTCCTGGACACCGTCTTCGCTCGGGTCGAGGAGGCTCTCCTCGGCACGTCGTCGCCGTCACTGTCCGAGCGCGCCGCGCTGACCGCCAAGGACTACAGCTCCTATGCCTACACGCCGAACGGCACCGCCGTGCCGGTCATCGTCAGGACATGGGAGCTGAGCTCGGGCCAGATCGCGGCCTGCAATAGCGATCTCGACCAGACCTATCCGAACGCCACCAGGCTCACCAACTGCTCCCGCAAGTACAACTGCCACTCCTACGCCTGGTACAGCCAGTCGCCCTTCAACAACCGCTGGATGAACACTCCCGGCGACGACACCTACTGGCAGGACGGCAGCTACATCCCGGCCTCCATCCGGGCGGGCGGCAAGGTCTCCTACGCGAGCGACGATCACTCGGCGATCGCGCTCTCCGGCAGCGAGTACGAGTCGAAGTGGGGGTCGACCGCGCTCATGCGCCACGCTCCGACCTATACGCCCTACAACTCGTCGGTGCTCAACGGCTACCGCGTGGCTCCGGATCCGGAGGTCGTCGTCTCCGGGCCCATCTCGCGCGAGCCGAACGAGAGCGGCACCTGGACCTGCTCCGCCTCCGGCGGCGAGCCGCCGTACACCTACAGTTGGTTCAAGAGCTGGGAGGGTGGCGGCTACCAGGACCTCGGCACCGGCAGCTCGAAGACCACGAGCCATTCCACGTCGTTCAACATCGTCTGCGACGTGACCGAAGCCGACGGGACCTACCTCGGCAGCGACTTCATCTTCGTCGACGTCGACGGGGATCCGGGGCCGATCTTCGAGTAGGTTGGACTCCTCGCTCCGCCCCCGGGCAGCCACCCGCGGGGCGGAGTGCTCGACCCGCCCGGGGTCTGGCGCCGGGTGAGTAGTGGGGCGGCTACGTGGCCCTCGCCGACGCCCTCGGTTGAAGCGGCCGGTCCCCGCGCCGGCCGAAGTGCGAGCGGAGCGAGCGGCCACACACCCTCTCGTTCCCGCGATCCGCCCGCCGTGGCCTGGCAACGGGCGGAGAGAGTCGGCCAGGCATCCACTCAGCCCGGCCTCGCGGAGTGGGTGGCACCCCCTTCGGCCTCGGATGGCGGTGCCGTAGCGCATTTGCTACGACCCGGGCCATGAAGACGATTCCCCAGCGCACTCTGCGCAACGACGTCGGAGCCATCCTCCGCGAAGCAGAGGGTGGGGAGCAGTTCGTCATGAAAGGATCGGGCTCCACCTGCGCTGAGCGACAGGACTTCTTCCCATGGACCCCACCTTCTTCCCCGCCCCCGAGGACTTCCGTGCCTGGCTGGAGGACAACCACGCGTCGGAGGCCGAGCTCTGGGTCGGCTTCTACAAGGTGGCCACCGGGCGGCCGAGCATCACCTGGCCCGACTCGGTGGACGAGGCGCTCTGCTTCGGCTGGATCGACGGGCTGCGCAAGAAGCTCGACGACGAGAGCTACGTCATCCGCTTCACCCCGCGCAAGCCGACCAGCAACTGGCGCGCGAAGAACCTCTCCCGCATCGAGGAGCTGATCTCCGAGGGCCGCGTGCGGCCGGCAGGGCTCGCGATCTACCAGGCGCGCGACCCGGACAGGTCGAAGGTCTACTCCTTCGAGCGGCGCAAGGAGGCGAAGCTCGACGCCGACCAGGAGGCGCGCTTCCGCGCCGACGAAGCCGCCTGGGAGTTCTTCCAGTCCCAACCCCCGGGGTATCGGCGGACCGCCATCCACTGGGTGATCAGTGCCAAGCGGGAGGCGACCCGGACCCGCCGCCTCGGCATCCTGATCGAGGACTCAGCGGCCGGCCGGCGGATCGCCCCGCTCCGCCGGCCGTAGGTGGCCGCGACCCGCGGCGCACGCCCGAGCCTCCGAAGAAGGTCCGCGGAGGAGTGGGTGGCACCCCCTTCGGCCTCGGATGGCGATGCCGTAGCGCATTTGCTACGATCCGGGCTATGAAGACGATTCCCCAGCGCACTCTGCGCAACGACATCGGAGCCATCCTCCGCGAAGCAGAGGGTGGGGAGCGGTTCGTCGTCACTGTGCAGGGACGTCCGGTGGCCGTCCTTGGGCCGTATGAACGACGCCAGTGGCTACCGGCCGGCGCCGTTCGGGAGCTGCTGGCAACTCCTACCGATCCTGCCTGGGCTGACGATCTGCGTCGAATAAAACCGGAAGCCCTCACGGACCCCTGGGAGCGATGAGGGGCCTGCTGGATACGTCCGTCGTGATCGCGGCCGACGGTACGGAGCTGCCCGACGAGGCAGCCATCTCCGCCGCGACGCTGGCGGAGCTCCACTTCGGGGTCCACCTGGCCAAAGACGAGAAGAGCCGTGCCCTGAGACTGAGGCGCCTCACGGAGATCGAGTCGCGGTTCACGCCGCTGCCGATCGATGACTCGGTGGCCAGGGCGTACGGCGAGCTCGCTGGGCTCACCGCCGGGAGAGGGCGCAAGGTGCGGACCCGGGTGATGGACCTGCTGATCGCGGCCACCGCCCGGGCGCACGGCGTCCCTCTATACACCCTGAACCGGCAAGACTTCGAGCCGCTTGCCGACCTGGTCGACGTTCGAGGTGTCTGAGAACCGGCTCGGCCGCAGGGTCCAAGAGAAGCTCTGAGAGCCTCCCCCCTGAGAGAATCGCTGGCCTGACCTGCTTCTGCCGGAGTGAGTGGCACCACTGGCAGCCACGCCTTCGGCGAGCCAGGGTTCACATTCGTGTTAACCTTGGTCAATGCGGGAGATTCGCTTCTACCGTACGGGTTCGGGGCATTGTCCAGTGGAGGATTTCCTCGACGATCTGCCCAGCAAGAAGGCGCAGAAGGTGGTCTGGGTTCTTCGGTTGATCGAGGAGCTGAACGACGTTCCCACGCAGTACTTCAAGAAGCTCGTGGGAACCAACGCTCTCTGGGAAGCTCGAGCTCGTCAGGGTGGTGACGCGTATCGCCTGCTCGGCTTCTTCGACGGTCCCCGGCTCGTGATCCTCACCTCTGGCTTCTCCAAGAAGAGTCAGAAGGTTCCGCGTGAGGAGATCGAGCTGGCCAGCCGTCGGAAGAAGGACTACTTGGCGAGGAAGGCCCGCAGGACCGAAGGGAACGACGATGAGTGACGTAAGGAAGTACGCAGAGGATCGCGCTCGACGGGACCCGGCGTTCGCCGAGCGACTCGAGGCTGGGTATGAGGAGCTCAAGGTGGGTGTCCTGCTGCGGCAGGCGCGCAAGAGAGCCGGTCTGACTCAGGAGCAGGTGGCCGACCGGCTCAACACCAAGAAGTCGGCGATCAGCCGGATCGAGAACCATTCAGGAGACATCCGACTCTCGACGATCGAGCGCTACGCACATGCGCTCGGGTGGACCGTCTCCGTCGACCTCCAGCCACCTCCCGACAAGGAGCGACGGCAGGCACCGTGAGGCTCCGTGCGGACGGGGCACCGAACTGCTCGCGAAGTGGGTGGCACGCTCTCACGGCTCCTGGACCTGGAGGGCGAGATCTCGCCCCGGGCCCGGGAGGAGCTGGAACGGCTGGGGTGGACGGTTCACCCGGAGGCGTTCACCGTCCCGTCCGAGCCCCCACGCCCTTCTACCGCGGCGGCTCGTTGACGTTGGGCAGCCTTGCGGGATGGGTGGCAGGCCCTCAGCCCTCAGCGCCTATAATCGGCGGATGGCGCTCTACGAGCCTCTGTTCGAGGCCTTGAACCGTGCCGAAGTTCGGTACGTGGTCGTCGGCGGCTTGGCGACCGTCCTGCACGGTCATGCGCGACTGACAGCCGATGTTGACTTAGTGGTCGACTTGGCGCCCGCGGAGGCCCGCCGGGCCGTCGAAGCTCTCCTCCACCTCGGCTTCGAGCCACGGTTGCCGGTCGAGGCAGGGGACTTCGCCGACGAGACCATTCGCCGGCAATGGGTGGAAGACCGAGGGATGCGGGTCTTCTCCCTGTTCGATCCAGCGAACCCCATGCGGTCTCTCGACCTGTTCGCGGAGCACCCGATCCCTTTCGAAGAGCTCTGGCGCCGCTCGGTACTCTTGCCGCTTCGGTCGACCCACGTCCGGGTGGCCTCGGTATCCGATCTGATCGAGCTCAAGCGCCAAGCAGGACGCCCGAAGGACCTTCAGGACATCCAGGCACTGGAAGCGATCCGACGGGCCCAGGAGAGAGACGATGAGTGACCGAGGGCGCGAGCTCGACGGCAGTGACCAGAGGGCGAACAGCGCGAGGGATTGGTCCGCCGACTGGGGAAGCCAGGAGGAAGCCACCCTCCGAGCCACCCTCGCGGCAACCCCGGCCCAACGTTTGGAGTGGCTCGAAGAAGCCATCGAGATCGCCTGGGCGAGCGGCGCACTTCCGCGCGAGTGACCGACTCGCGCCTCTGCGGTTTCCTGAACGATCCACAGCCTCGCGACCCGACTGTACTTGCACCCTGGTGAAGCCGTCAGCAAGCGCCAGCAACACCGGGTCTACTTCTTCTTGCGCTTCTTCCGGTTCATCGATAGCTAACTCCGCTAACTGTCGAGCAGTATGCTCCTCACGCCAGAGGAAGGCCTGCCGAAGGTTCAGGAGAAGAGAAGCCAGAAGAAGCGCCGACAGAGATATCACGAGAAGATTCACGCCCGTCTCCTTGGATAGGTAGAGCAGTCCTGGAAGCCCACCTCCCAAAGTTGCGAGACCGAGGAAGGCAGTCCACCACCACCTACCAACAGACTTCGCGTATCCCCAAAGCCAGCCGTTCGTCTCCATCGCACCCCCACCGTACGGCGCGACCCCACGCCGCGCCGGTGGAAGTGTACCGGGTGCTGAAACGCCGGCCTACTCACGGTCCACCCCGCCGCCCGGCGCCCTTCCGGGCACCAACACACTCTTGGGATACGACCATCGTCCGGTCGGGCCACCGCGGTATGAAAAGATCGGGCTCCACCTGCGCTGGGCGACAGGTCTTCTTCCCATGGACCCCACCTTCTTCCCCGCCCTCGAGGACTTCCGTGCCTGGCTGGAGGACAACCACGCGTCGGAGGTCGAGCTCTGGGTCGGTTTCTACAAGGTGGCCACCGGGCGGCCGAGCATCACCTGGCCCGAGTCGGTGGACGAGGCGCTCTGCTTCGGCTGGATCGACGGGCTGCGCAAGAAGCTCGACGACGAGAGCTACGTCATCCGCTTCACCCCGCGCAAGCCGACCAGCAACTGGAGCGCGAAGAACCTCTCCCGCATCGAGGAGCTGATCTCCGAGGGCCGCGTGCGGCCGGCAGGGCTCGCGATCTACCAGGCGCGCGACCCGGACAGGTCGAAGGTCTACTCCTTCGAGCGGCGCAAGGAGGCGAAGCTCGACGCCGACCAGGAGGCGCGCTTCCGCGCCGACGAAGCCGCCTGGGAGTTCTTCCAGTCCCAACCCCCGGGGTATCGGCGGACCGCCATCCACTGGGTGATCAGTGCCAAGCGGGAGGCGACCCGGACCCGCCGCCTCGGCATCCTGATCGAGGACTCGGCGGCCGGTCGGCGGATCGCCCCACTTCGCCGACCGTAGGTGGCCGCATCAGGCTCCCGGGTCATCACAAACGACTCCTCCGACAGTTTGTGCACCCCCGCTGTCCGAGCGAGCCTCGGAGGCGGGAGAGGTGCGTCTCTGAGGCGCTGAGGAGCGCCGAGCCGCCTACCGTTCGGAGCGCGCTTCTGTCCCGTCCGCCGAGGAGCGGTCGATCGGCGCCAGGTGCTCGCGCGGCCAGAGGGCCAGCACCAGCCCCACGATCTCCACCGCGAAGAGCGCCACGTTGATCGTGAACCCGGGCGGGGTGCCGGTCTTGGGGATGGTGATGACCTGGAGGATCAGCTTCCGGCCCGCGTGCTCCAGCAGGACCAGCGCGTACACGAAGGGCACCATGGAGCGGTAGCGCACCAGCGCAACGGTGCCGAGCAACGCGAGGATCACCTGGCCGAGGCCCCAGAGCGCGAACAGCGCGAGGACCGTCTGGACGCCGCCCCGGGTGAAGGTGTCGAGGGGGATGCCGTCGGCCTCGCTCGCGGCGCCGTAGCCGTTGAAGATGACACCGAACCCCATGGCGGCCTTGAACAGCAGGAGCGCGCCGAGCAACCAGAGAGCGAGGCGGTAACCACGGTAGTCGTGGTCGAAGCGGCGGGGCAGGAGCAGGTCGAGCATGGCGGGTCCTCCGCTAGAGGGTTGGCAACTCCTAGAATAGACAGCGAGAGCCCGAAGGCAATGATGCTCCGCACCGAGAACGTGACCGTGGGTTGCACGGGATCCCGACACGATGGCTGAGCCGACCATCGCGGCGGGCGTCGCGCAGGGGCTGCTGGACTACGCGGCGACGAGAGGTGCCGCCCGGCGCGAGCTGGCGATGCGCTCCGGAATCGATCCCGAGGCGCTCCAGGACCCGGACGCCCGCGTTCCCTTCTCGAGGTACGTGGCCCTGATGAGGGCGGCCAAGGAGCTGTGTCACGACCCCGCCCTCGCGCTCCACTTCGGCGAGGCCATCGACCTGGGCGATCTGTCGATCCTCGGCTGGATCGGTGGCGGGGTCCGGAGCGTGGCCGACGGCCTCGCGCTGACCAACCGCTACGCCCCGCTGATCGCCGACGTCGACGAAGGACCGGCCACCGAGCGCTTCGTGATCCGGCGCGAGGGCGGCAAGGTCTGGATGATCGACACCCGCAAGAACCCGAACGACTTTCCTGAAATGACCGAGTCGGCCTTCGCGCGCATCGTGTGCACCTCGCGTCGACGGTCCGACGGTGACTGTTTCGTGCGGGCGGTCCACGTCACTCACCCGGACCCGGGGTACCGCGAGGAGTATGAGCGGATCTTCCAGGTGCCGGTGACCTTCGAGAGCGACCGGAACGCCCTCGTGAGCGACGACGCGTGGCTCTCTCGGCGGTTCGACATCCCGTCGACCCACGCCACGCAGTACACCACGAAGGTGCTGCGGAGCCACGCGGACAGGCTGCTCGGAAGCCTGGAGGCCGCGAAGACCACCCGCGGGCGGGTCGAGCACCTCCTGTTGCCCCGGCTGTCCACTGGCGGCGCCACCATCGACCGGATCGCGAGTGAGCTCGGAATCAGTCGCCAGACCCTCTTCCGCCGGCTGCGGCGCGAGGGCGTGACCTTCCGCCAGGTGCTGGACGAGCTGCGCCGAAGGATGGCGCTCCACTACCTGAGCGCCGAGAAGCTTTCGGTGAAGGAGACCTCCC
>Ga0210123_1000956_pt1 | contig 15761 bp, 10 predicted proteins | sample Muzzi_PWB_D2_FD_185535 | JGI IMG/M metagenome (GOLD analysis project Ga0210123, IMG submission 185535) | Wetland microbial communities from San Francisco Bay, California, USA, that impact long-term carbon sequestration - Muzzi_PWB_D2 (SPAdes) | ecosystem: Environmental > Aquatic > Marine >... | reverse complement strand
TGAAGATGGCCCAGCAGCTCAGCCTGGAGATGGATATGCTGCCCCAGGCCGCCTGCCGTGAGCTCTCCAAGGCCTACCACCAGGTGCCGCCCATCAACCGCGCCCTGGTGCGCAAGGCGGTGAGCGCAGCCCTGGGCCGCCCCCCCGAAACATTGTTCAAGAGATTCGATCTGGATGCATTCGCCGCCGCAAGCCTGGGGCAGGTCCATTTCGCCCTCACCCATGACGATGCACCGCTGGCCGTCAAGATCCAATACCCCGGCATCGCCCGGACCATCGACAGCGATGTGGGCCTGTTGAAACAATTGCTTCGGCCCATTGTCAAAGGCGAGGACCTGATGCCCACACTCAACGAAGTGGCGCAGCGGTTGCGCGAAGAGGTGGACTACCGGCAGGAGGCCGTCCATCTGCGTTATTTTGCCGAACGGCTGAATATCGACGGCGTTCGCATACCCGAAGTGTGCGACCCGCTTAGCGCCGCCACGGTGCTGAGCGCTTCCCTCATGCCGGGCAAACCCCTTGATCTTTGGCTGCAGGACTACCCCGACCAGGACGCCAGAAATGAAATCGCCAGAAAGCTCGACGAGCTGTTTTTAAAAGGTCTTTATGAGCTTAATGTCATCCATGCCGACCCCAACCCCGGCAATTTCATCATCGCCGACGACCTGACTATCGGTCTCGTGGATTTCGGCTGCACCAAAAGGTTGGATCCGGAATTTGTCGAGCACTACCGCAAGCTGGCCTTTGCCGCGGCCCATCACGAAGAGGGCGCCCACTACGCGCAGATGATCGCATTGGGCTTTGTGCCGCCGGATCTGGATCCAAAGGTGGAACATGAAATACGACACATCTCCGATGAAGTGGGCCGATGGTTCGGCCGCCTTTTTAAAGATGACGTGTTCGATTTCAGCAAAGAGACCACATTCATCACCGAAGGCAAGCAGGTGATGCGGCGTTTCCACTACCTTCGCCAACACCTGCGCATCAACCCCGAGATGATTTTTCTGGATCGTACGCGCTACGGCTTGCTGCGCATCTTCGAAATGCTGGGCGCCCGGGTGCGATTCCGCAACCCTTATGAATGGTGACGCCGATATGGACGCAACCTTCAATCGCAGAGAATTGGCACCTTTCCTCAAGGATGCCGATTATGTGGACATTAAGCACATCAACGCCGACACCAGCCTGCGCGCTTTCATCGCAGGCATGCTCTCCTACTATCCCTGGTGGGTGGTGCTGCTCTACCGGGTCCGCCAGTTGCTGGTGCATTTTCTGGGGCTGGTCCAACACGATAAACCCGATGTTCTGCCGCACCTGAGGGCCGAGAAAGTCTCCTTCACACCGGGGGAGCGGGTCACATTCTTTATCGTTCGCAAAGCGCAGGAAGAGAAATTCTGGGTTTCCGAAACCCCGGAGGACAGACACTTGACGGCATACTTGGGAGTGGTCGCGGATGACACCGGTGGCGGCATGCAACGTTTTACGGTCTTTACCGCCATCCGGTACCTGCACTGGTCCGGGCCGGTCTATTTCAACCTCATCCGCCCCTTTCACCATCTGGTGGTGTGGCGGATAATGAAGGCCGCATCCAAATCAAAAATTTAAAAGGAGAAGAATATGACCGCCCAAACCGACTCCGGCTGCTCCCTGATTAACCGCTTCTCATTGAAGGAGCGCATCGTGATGCGAACGGCCTGGGCTGCTTTTACCGCCATAGGGGCGTATGGGATCTATGTGCAGTCTCCATTGTGGGCCGCTATCTACCTGATGTTGACGGCATTGGGTTTTATCCTGGTGGTGCTGCCCGCGTTGTGCGCCCATTGTCCTTTTCCGTCCAGGCACAACACTTGCCTGTTCATACCGCCGGGGTTTGTTAAGCGCTTTTATCCTTATAAGGGGCCCGACATGCGCGCCGGGGAAAAATGTGTAACCCTGGCCGCAATGGCGGGCATGGTGGCCATGCCCAATGTCTGGCTCGTCAACCGCCCGACGCTTCTCATTCTCTTCTGGCTGGTCGCCCTTCCCACCCTGGCGGCATTTCCGCGGCACTACTGCAGGCATTGCCGTCATTTCGGCTGTCCCCTGAATAAAGCCAAAAATCGTGATTCAATTTAGCGCCGCGCCTGGGAAAAAAAAGCGCCCCTCCCGTTAAGGAAGGGGCGCTTTGGGTTCTTAATTCAGTTGCTGTGTAACTACACTTCCAGCCACGAATCGGAGTACAGGGTATTGCCCAGGATGACGTTGACAGTTTTGGCATAGTCCTGCATCTCTTTGGGCAGGCCGGCCATATCCGGGGCGTTGCCGTCCATGATGCCGTAGATCAGGTCCACGATGTCCTGACGCTGGCCCTTGGCGATGGCGGTGAGTTGGTCGTCGCGCGGGTCGGAGATCACCGACACCATGCCGCATTTTTGCAGCATAACCATGTAGGTCTGGTTCAAAATGGGGCGCAGGTGCTCGGGGGGACCGTTGGAGATGTTGGACAGGCCGCAGGTGCTCTTGGCGCCGGGGGACATGTCCGGGATCATCTTTTGGAATTCCATCAGGCTGATGGCCTGGGGTTGCTGAATGTTCACCGGGGTGACGATGCCGTCCACCCAGATTTTTTCGTTGGGGATGCCGGCTTCGTTGGCAAAGTAAAGCAGCTCCACGCACAAGGCGGCGCGTTCGTTCTCATCCCGGGGCAGGCCTTCGGGGCCCCACATCAGGGCGATAAAGTCGGCATTGTACTCGGCGCACATGGGCACCATGCGCTCGTAACGCTCCGGGCGGGCCATGATGGAGTTGACGATGTGCGGGGTGCCGCTGGGGATCTGTTTGATCACTTTCAGGGCCGCTTCGATGGCGTCGATGTTGGAGGTGTCCAGGGCCAGGGGTACATCCGATACCACATCCTGGACCACTTCGACCACCCAGGGCATCAATTCGTGGCCGTCTTTTTTGGCCGGTCCCAGGTTAATATCGATGTAGTCCATGCCCTTTTCTTTTTGAAAGAGGGCCTCTTCCTGGATCGGTTTGGGGTCGCGCGCTTTGAACGCGGCACCGATCTTTTTGGAAATTACGTTTAAGCTTTCGCCGATGAGTAACATATCTCCTCCCGTATGGTTCAACTGGTGCTTGGTTGGATGGAAAGAACAAGGACGGCCGCCCGGCGGCCGTCCTGATCAGATGACTATTCGTATTTTTCTTTGAGAAATCCCGGCAGGTGAGCGGCTTCACGCGGTCCGACGACCACGTTCCAGCCGGGCAGTTCCTCTTCGATATCGCCCACGATGGCAGCAGCATAACCGGGGATAATCAGGTCCTGATGTTTCACCTTGTCTATGATACCGGATTTTTTGACGAACATGCCGACGTCGTCGCCGGAGAATTTACCGGCTGCCCAGGCGGTGAGTACGGAGAGGCCTTCAGAGTCCTTGATCAGCAGCCAGGAAGATACGCGGCTGCCTTCGATCTCTCCGGATACGATAAAGTAGGTCAGGGCGAAGTTGGTGGTGACCAGCACAGGAGAATTTTCATCCGGGGTGCCGATTTCGTAAATGCCTTCGGTAACGGTCATGGGACGCTGCGGGTCGGTGAAGATGTTGAGCCGTTCCAGCAGCAGCGGGAAGATGCTCTCGCCGGAGAAGTCGCTCATCACCACGATGCCGCCGTATTTGGCAATGTGGGTGGCGGCCACCATGGTCTCAACATCCAGGTTGGAGGCCATTTCGCAGGGGAAGGTGATGGTGGGAAAGCCGATGGCGCGATTCGCGTTTTTAAGGGCGGCGCGGCGGATGGCGATCTGATCCGCATTGGATTGCTTGGGCTCCCGGCTGCCCGGATCGAGGACCAGATCCTTTAGGCCCATACCGGTAAGCTTGTCGCTCAAGGCCACCAGGGCTTCCACTGACTCCGCCTTGATACCCACCGGCAGATCGTTCTCCTTGGCCAGGGCGCCCATGGCATCGATGTTGGCGGCGGTGGCGCCATACATCAGCGGGCGCTTGAAACCTGCGGCTTCGATACCGGCCTTCATGACATCGGCATCTTCGGTCATCAGGATCACGTTGAATTCCGAAGTCTCGGCGATCTGTTTGGCCGCCGCGGCAAACGCAGCGGCATCGCCGTTGACGTCTTTTAGGGCTACCAGTTCAGGACGCAGGTTTAATCCCACACGTTCGAATTGCAGGGCATTCCAGGCCTTGAGCTTGGTGGTTAGCTTATCCTTTGAGATGTCGGACGGCACCTGGGCCGCCAACAAGGTGGGGTTGAAAAAAGTCTTCTCATGACGGTACTGAACCGTCTCACCGCCGGCGGCGGCTTTGCGCACGCCCTTGCCGACGACCACGGGGCGGATGGGCGGTGCGGACGCTTCGGCCAGTTGTGCACGGGCTTCGTCCGATACGTAGGGGCAGGCGTCCAACTCGGCCTTACCCGATGCCAGGTTCATGGCAAAGGCCAGGCAGGTCGGCACACCACACTCCTTGCAATTGGTCTTGGGCAGGAGTTTGAAAATCTGAATACCGGTTAATGCCATTTGATTCTCCTTCTATTGAGTGACCATCCGGAGACGGTATACGCCGCCTCCGGATGCATCATGTTTCGTTGTTAGCCAACTATCGGATCCATGGTCAGCGCCGGGTGTCCCTTTTCCTGCAGGAAGGGCATGATTTCCTCTTCCGTGATGCCCACCGTTTCATCGGCGATCATGTCGGAAAAGTTTTTCACGCCCAGCTCCTCGCCGCGCTTGTCCAGGCGCTCCTTGATCTCGTCCTTGAGAATCTTGGGCATCCAGACCATGCGCAGCAGGCCGCCGTCACCGACGATGAACTTCTTCTGGGTGATGTTGAACTTGGAGTGGCCCACAAATCCCGGCGAGGAGGCGCCGCCGCCCATGACACCGGCCAGGGTGGTGAACTTCATGCCGCAAGGGGTTTCTCCGGCATACTCGCGGTTGACCGTCATGATGCCGTTGCAGGCGGGCAGCATGGCCGCAATGGCCTCGCAGCAGCCGCAGGTGGTCATGGGGTCGTTAACCATGGAGTAAAAGTTATAGCTTTCGATGGCGCCGCGGGAAGCCTTCTTGATGAACTCGTTGACGCCGGCAAAGGTCCCCATCACCGGATCGAGTACCTCACCCTTTTCGATGGGCTGGTTGGGACCGGTGGGGTTGATTTCGTAGGAGGCCTTACAGTCCATCCAGTTGTAGGCGCCGCACAGACCGGTACGTTCCGGGCTGACGGTACACACATGGGTGGGTGCAAAAGACTGGCACAACGTACAAGAGTAGAAGATCTCCACATCCTCGTCGGCCATGGTTTCGACGCGCTCATCTCTGTGTTTGTATGCCGCGCGGGCCTCGGCGGTGATCTTGTCCACGTCGGCCTTTTTGGTGTAAAGAGTGACCTGAACTTTGTCCAGAATCTTGCCGAAATCCTGGTGGAATTTGGCATGCAGCACCACGCCGATGTCTTTCAGAGTAAAGCCTTTTTCAACTGCGGCTTTGCTGACCCGCACCCAGGCGATGTCGCGCTGACCCATGTGCATGATCCCCTGAATATAGTTGATCAGGTGGTGGGTCTGGCGCTCCAGGATGGGCTCGAAATCTTCCTGGAATTCGCGGCCGGCCACCCGCATGAAGATAGCCATGGGGAAGGTATCGCCCTCTTTCATATCGGGGATATCGGGGCCTACCACGGTCACCTTGCCGTCTTCGATTTCATTCATCTCGGCCAGCTTGAGGTATTCGGTGCATTGGGTCTTGCCGCCGCCGGACTGGCAGTAGAGGTCGGCGCCGCGCACGCGCTCACCCTCATAGGCCGGGCCGAAGGCGCAGGGGATCTCGATTTCGCTGACCGTGGTTTTCAGGCCGCGGACTTCCACTGATTTTTGCACCATCTCATCGTGGGCCACATTGGATACCACGTGTTCGTAGGTACAGATGCCGGTGGGCAGAACCTCTGGAATGTCGGTGTCGGCGATGGTGGGGAAACCCCAGTTGATGGCGCCGGCGGCTGCGGCCGCCCACTCGGCATTCACATCGCCCAATGCGTTGACAAAGGCGAAGATGCGGTCTTTGTTGTACTTGAGAATGGTTTTGTAATCGCCGGGTTTGACGCCACCGAAGGCCATGGCGGCGCGGTTGGCAAAACCCAGGGCAAAGATAGCCGAAGAGATGTCCGGGCCGAAGGGCACGATGCGGGTGTTCCAGCCCACCTGCACATCGGCTTCGATGAGCTGGTCGATGACGGTGGTGCCGTTCTGGTTGGCGGCGCAGAAGATATACAAGCTGCGGCGTTGGTATTCTTCAACGATATCTTTGGCAATCTCTTTGGTGGGCGCGGAGCCGACGATGGCGGCGAACCCGGGGGCCGAACCATCCACAAATTCCACACCACGTTTGCGCATGACGGTATCATCGGCGGCACCCAGCCAGATCTTGCCGGCTTCCAGGTCCACCTCTTCCGTAGGCAGATAGAAGTCCGGTTCTTCCAGGTAACGCAGGGCTTCGTCAAGCTCAAAAGCAAACAGTGCCGCCATGCCGGCGTCCAGCAGGGGCCCCAGGTAGGGCAGATGGTTGCTTCCTTTGACATGCGGCGGCAAAAGTTTGCGGGCAAAAGCCAACGGTTTCTGGATATCTTCCAGGGTTTCGACCTTGATACCCGTCAGGGAATAGATGACCGGCAGGAAGTAGGCCGTGTTGGGGAAACCAACTTTGGTATCAGCGTTGTAGGTCTGCAGCGCGCGCTGATATCTACCTTCTACCTTGGAAACGATATTGTAACCACCTTGGATGGCGGCAAATGCAACAAGTCGAGACATACAGTCCTCCTTCGTTGAGGAAGTTAATGGTTTAAATTACGCTTCGAGCTGCTGACGATCTTCCATGGACATCAGCTGGCGTTCGCGGGCCTTGTCAATACCCAGTTCTTTGCGCTTTTTGTCGATATGGGCGATCATCTTGTGGGCATGCTTGATGGGATCCGGTTCGCAATCCCATTTGCCGCCGTAAATGGTTTCGAGTTCCTTGTACAGGTGGTCCTTGAATACCGGCGCGCCCTCCAGCGGCATATGGTAGCCGAATACGGTGTAGACACCTGAAGAAACGAAATACTGACCGATGGCGATGGCCTTTTCACTCATCCACTCCGGTGCGCTGCCGGCGGCCGGCAGATCGCAGATGTCGTTGCCCAGACCACCGGCTTTGACCACTTCGGTGGCGGCCAGCAGGATGCGGCTGTTGTCCACGCAGGATCCGAGGTGCAGGACGGGCGGAATACCGACCGTTTCACAGACTTCGGCCAGACCCGGACCGCAGTAAACCGACGCCGTCTCAGGTGTCAGCAGCCCGTGGGTGCCGCAGGCAATGGCGGAGCATCCGGTGGTCAGCACGATGACATCGTTTTTGATGAGCTCTTTGATCAGCGTGATATGCCCATCGTTGTGCTTGGTGCGGGCATTGTTGCAGCCCACCACACCGGCGATGCCGCGAATGCGGCCGTTGATGATGTTGTCATTCAAGGTGTAGTAATCACCGCGGAAGGTGCCGCCCAGATGGTATTTGATGGACTCGACGCCGAATCCGGCGATCTGGGTGTTTTTATGGCGCGGAATCACAACTTCGGCGCCGCGGTTGGTGAAATTGTCGATGGCCATTTTGATGATGCGTTTGGCATCTTCCATGGCATGATGCTCGTCGAACTCGATATGCAGAACGTTGTCCTGCTCCATTTTTGCCATGGGGTGGGTGGTGATCAATTTGGTGTGAAAGCATTTTGCCACGTTGGCCAGATTCTGGAACACGCACTGCACATCCACCACCATAGCGTCGCAGGCACCGGTGATAATGGCCAGTTCCTGCTGCAGGAAGGTGCCTGCGGGCGGTACGCCATGGCGCTGCAGAATCTCGTTGCCGGTGCAGCAGATGCCGCCCAACTGAATGCCCTTGGCGCCTTTTTCCTTGGCGTAGTCAATCATCTCTTTGCTTTGGGCTGAGGCCACGATCATTTCCGACAGGACCGGTTCGTGTCCGTGGATGATGATATTGACGTGGTCTTCTTTCATGATGCCCATGTTGGCTTCGGATTGCAGCGGCGAAGGTGTGCCGAACATGACATCCTGCAGGTCGGTGGCAATCATGGCGCCGCCCCAGCCGTCAGCCAGCGACGCCCGGGTGCACTGCTTGGTGATGTTCTTGTAGTCCTGGTCCACTCCCATGTGGGTACGGTGCATGATATCAACCACTTCGCGGTCGATGTTGCGCGGCAGGACGCCGAGTTTTTTCCAGCGCTCATACAGCGGTTGGGGTGCGCGTTTGAGGTAGCGCAATTCACCTTCAGGCTTGCCCCATTCGGCAATGGCTTTCTCGGCAACTTCCAGGGCGATCTCGTCCAGGTCGCGGTCCTTGGTTTCGCCGTCAACTTCTAAGGTCACGTCGACACCAAAGTGGGGCGCAATGGCGAGCAACTTACCAGGATCCTTGATTTTATAGTCTTCGGTCTCTTTGCGGGCAACCGACAGGAACACTTCCGCTACACTGCGGCCGTGATCGGAATGGGCGGCGGCTCCGGCAGCCACCATACGGGCAAAGTTGCGGGCCGCGATGGTGTTGGCCGTGGCGCCGCACAGGCCTTTACGGGTATCCTCACCGTCAATGCCGCCTTTGGGCAGCGGCAGCCGGCAGGGTCCCATGGCACAGTTTTTACAGCAAGTACCCTGAAGGCCGATGGCGCAAGGTTTCATGGTGACCGCTCGATCGAACACTGTCTCGATTTCCAGTTGCTGGGCGCGCTCAATCATTTCCTGGGTGGCAGGACATATTGAGGCTGTTAGGGCATCAGCCATTTTTACAGGTCTGGCTGCTTTATCTTTTGCTTCTGCCATTAGAGGTTCCTCCTCAGATTGTATAACTTTATGGCTTTAGGATAATCGCAGGCATGCACTATGACACTCTGCGATGAATCCGATCCAGGCTCTCCGTCATTTTTTCCAGCGTATCTTTTTGCTCGGCGGCAGCTGTTTTGGATACGGCTTTGCCGGTTTCGGCCCGTTTGGCCGTAATGGCCTCGCGTTCGGCCGCCCGTTTCTGGCGCAGGGCGTCTTCTTCAGCTTCGCGTTTCGCCGCTTCGGCCTTGGCCTTGGCCTCTTCTTCAGCCTTGGCCTTGGCGTCGGCGTCAGCTTTGGCCTTGGCTTCAGCTTCGGCTTTGGCCTTGGCGTCGGCTTCTGCCTTGGCCTTGGCGTCGGCTTCTGCCTTTGCTTTGGCAGCCGCTTCCACAGCCGGGTCTACTTTGGGAGCCGCAGGCTCGGGAGCCGGTGCGGCTTCAGCTGTGGGAGCCGGTGCTGATGGTGCCGCCGGAGCCGGTTTGGCAGCCGCTGGCGCGGCCTTGGGGGCCTCGGCTTTGGGGGCGGCTTTCTTGGGTGCCGCCTTTTTGACCGGGGCAGTCTTTTTCTCTTCCTCGATGGTCAGGTCCGGTTCAGGCGCCAAGGCGGTCAGATCCACTTCCGCACCAGTCAGTTGTTTGGCAATGGGGGCCACGTCAGCTGCACTGCCGCCGTCCATCAACAGTTCGATATAAGCCTTGGCCATGCGAATGGCTTCGGGATGACGCATGATGAGCACATCACTGCCGGAAAGCAGGTAGGTAACGGCTCCCACGGCTTCCATCAGGATACCGCGCTTTTCCGGATCGCCCAGGGTGGGTGCTTCCTCGGAGCTTTGTTTGGCCTCTTTGCATTTCCAGACTTCATTGCCCAGGTTGTTGATGAGGGGTAACTGGAGCTTATCGTCGCCCTGGGCCAGGGCAGCCATACGCAGTCGCTCCATGACGGAATAAGAATACTCAAGGCCATATCCCAATCCACCGGTGGTGGGATCGATGATGATCTTTTCCATGGGCACGCCAAGGTTTTCCAGCAGGATGTTGACCTGCTTGGCAAGGTTGACGTCAATGGGGGAAGAGGAGATCAGGGTGTGTCCGTAGGCCATGGCAGAAGCGCCGATGCCCTTGTGGTTTTTATCCTCCACAGGCCCCAGAATCAGGTTTTCCCCTTGGAAATCTTCAGATAGCTTTTTAAGGACCACTTCATCCTTTTCGACATTGGCGCTGCCCCAAATGATCAACGGCACGTCGATGGCGGCCAATACTTTTTTGACCGTGGCCGCAGCGTCATCCGCGCTGGCATTCTGTCCGTTGGGATCGGTGCTCTTCAACTGCAGAACGATCATTTCGGCACCATAATCCTTCACACACTTTTTGGCCCAGGCGGCGGCATCGCCGATCACATCCTTAAACGGTGCCACGGCCGCTTCTGGCCAGTCTTCCGGCGCCATGTCCCAGACTTCCATCGCAATGCGCGGTTTGTGGGGCATTTCGCCTTCGAATTGATAGAACGGATAGCAGCTCTCACCGCCGACAGTCACAGCCTTGTCGCCCTTTCCCAGGGTGATTTCCTTGACGCTGCCGGCATAACTTTCTTTATAGAATTCGAAAGCCAATGTTTCCTCCTTATGACAATACCGGTTAATAGTTGCAGTTTCGTAAATTTAGACCGCAGATGACCCTACGGGGTCAGATCATACCAACTTGAACCAGTTGACCCTCCTTTCATTGATGAATTTTTTATTTTTAATTCTACGACGGTAGATGATTCCATGGGGGATGGCGGATCACATGCAACGGTGGCTTTTCGGTCTGGTCTCTGTTTGAAGAGATTGAATTTCATACTGTTATGACTCAGGGTGTTTTTTATACCGCCAGGTATGCCGCACCGCAGGATCAGATCGCGCTTGGGCGAAAGGTAGTTATGCGGTATTATTAATAAAAACAAAGCCTTAAAACCATACTGGTGACTTCCTTGAAGCCAAGGGTCTACCTTATATAGAGTCAATTTTTTTGTCAATAGATATAGGAGGGGATGAATGTCAATTTGAAACTAAATATAGTTCAATTTTCTCGCAGGGTTCGATGGATTGGTAAGGCCAATGCGTGCGCAGGCAGATCGGACGCCAGGTTATCCAAAAGGTCGTTGCATTCTATCGGTCGAATGGGTAAGGATGGGCCAGATTATTGCCTGATATCTTAATCTGATATCGGGCCTTGAAAATGAATGCGGCCCCCAAGTAACAGCAGCCATACCGGCGACTTGATTTCGGTGCCGGGTAATTTGAGCCCCAACATTCAAGCTTTGGAAATCCTGATGATCGACGCTGCCATCTATGATTATGTGATAATTGCGGCCAGCGCATTGGTCCTTGGCGGGGTGATCGCCGGGCTGGCGGTCAAAATGCACCTTAAAAACCGTTTCGAGCGCCGATTCGCGGCGATGGAGTCGGACAAGGCGCTGTTGAATGAAAAATTGAATGCACAAATCGCCATAGCAACTGATCAACGCCATCAATTGGATCGACGTGAAGGGGAGATCCAGCAGGTCCGATCGCATGCCGGCGAACTGGATGTGGCTCGGGCGGCATGGGAGGCCAAGGCAACGGAAAAAAAGTTGCAGCATGAAAAAGCCCAGGAGGAAAAGTCCCTTAAGGAAGAGCAGGTGCAGGTCCTTCAAAATCAAAATGCTCAGCTAAAGGCGGATATTGTCGGCTTGCAGACCCTGCTAGAGGATGAACGTAAACAGGCCACTGAAAAAATAGTGCTTTTGAATGAAGCCCGCGATCAACTCAAAAGTGAGTTCCAGAATCTGGCCCAGCAGATCTTTGAAGAGAAAAGCCAGAAGTTCAGCGAGCAGAATCGCGTCAATATGGACCATCTCATCACGCCTTTGAGGGATCAGATCGGCGATTTCAAGAAAAGGGTGGAGGACGTTTACGACAAAGAATCCCGGGACCGGGCCTCGCTGCAAGCCGAGATATCGCACCTCAAGGAGCTCAATCAGCGTATCAGCAAAGAGGCGCTCAACCTGACGCGCGCCCTGAAGGGGGACAGCAAAGCCCGCGGCAATTGGGGTGAAGTTGTATTAGAGCGCGTTTTGGAAGCTTCCGGATTGCAGAAGGGCCGCGAATACGAGACCCAGGTCAGTTTGAAGGATCAGCAGGGCAAGCGCTATCAGCCCGATGTGATCGTGCGCCTGCCCCAAGGCAAGGATGTCGTGGTGGATGCCAAAGTTTCCCTTAAAGATTACGAAGTCTACTATTCAGCCGAAGATCCGGGGCAGAAGGAGCTGGCCCTGAAATCCCATATCGACGCCATGCGCATTCATATCCGATCGCTGGCTGAAAAAAGCTATGAGGATCTGGAGGGGGTTCGCAGTCTCGATTTTGTCCTCATGTTCGTTCCCATTGAAGCCGCATTTTTAGCCGCTGTGGAAAAGGATCGCGAACTGTTCAGCGAGGCCTTCGATAAAAACATCATGGTGGTGTGCCCCTCCACCCTATTGGTGACCTTGCGAACCATTGAAAACATCTGGCGCCATGAGTACCAAAACCGATATGCAATTGAAATTGCAAAAAAAGCCGGCGCCATGCACGATAAGTTTGTCCTTTTTGTAGAGGCCTTGGAGGAGATCGGGCAGCAACTCGATCGGGCCCAGAGCGCCCATCGGACGGCCACCGAGCGTCTGGTCAACGGCCGCGGGAACCTGATCAAACGATCCCAGGAGCTGAAATCCCTGGGGGTTAAGGCTGGTAAAGAGCTCTCCCCGACCCTGATCGAGATGGCCGAAGATGAAGATCCTGCTTGATCGCGACATGTGCCAAATTGAGGCTATTGGCCTTTCTTGACCGTCCACTGTGGCGCAAAATCCAGATGACTGATGACGTAATCCCTGCATCGGCGCTCGAATTCCTCGATGCGTGCGGTGAGAATGAAGTCTTCATCCAGTTCGGCCACCAGCTTTCGCATACACGCCAGCGGCCCCAGTCTCATTACCGAGAGCAGCAAGGCGAAGTAATAAGGCCGGCTGTTTAAAAAGTTAAACGACCGCAGAATGGAACAATAGTAGCGCACCTGGTCTTCGGGCAGATGGTTCAGGTATGGATTGCCGCCCAGAAAGGTCATGTCATCCTTGAATTCATCGTAGCCGAAGAGGTAGCTCCCATAGCAGTCCGGGTGCAGGGAGTACCTGGATATGTGCAGGTGCTCCCTTTCCTGTTCGAATGCGTCGGTCCCGGGCATGTGCGCCAGCGGGTGGATGGCACATATATTGGCCCCTTTTGGCGGTAATTTTTGGCGCTCGGTGACCGCGATGAATTGCGACAGTTGTTCGTCGGTGCGACCGGTGGCGCAGGCCATGGCAAAACGCATGGTGTGGTCGAGGTCTTCATCGGTTTCCCCGGGAAAGCCTGCAATAAAACTTCCGATAAATGCAATGCCATTGGCGTTGAACCGCTGCAGCTTTTCGAATGTGGCTGTGGCGTTGATTACCTTGCGAATGGCTTTCTGGGCGTTGCGATTGGGGGTTTCAATGCCGGTGAATATCATGCGGCAACCCGCCTTGGCCAACAGGCCGGCCATCTGGTCGGAGAGTCGATCCAGTCTTGAATAACACCCCCATGAAATTGAATTATTTTCTTCGATCAAGGCCTCGGAAAAGGACTTGAGAAAGTTCTCCTCCAGGTTATCCTGGGTGAAGAAGCTGAAGTCTCCGCCTTTGTCAGCGAGAAACCGCATCTCCGCGATAATCTCCGGAATGGGGCGGTAGCGGACATTGCTGGCCCACATCTTGGCCGGCGCACAGAAGGTGCAGCGGTTGGGACATCCACGTCCCGACTCGATGAGCACAAAGCCGGGGTGGATGTACGGGTTGGTCTTATTGTGGGCAATGTAATCTTCTGGTTGTACCAAGGTGTAATCCGGTGACGGGATGGGCTCGTCCATGCCCATAAAGCACCTCGGGTTTTCCAAAACCCGCCCATCTTGACGATAAGCAATGGAGGGCACCCGGGAATAATCCCGGTCGCCGAGGGCCGCCGGAATAAGATGCTTGAGAACCGGCTCGCCTTCACCCTTGACAATGACATCGATGTCACCGCAGCGTTCCAGAGATTCCCCGGCGGTCAGCGTCGGTCCGACACCGCCAACGACGATGACGCAATCCGGCAGCTCCTTCTTGATTCTGGCTGCGAGCTTCAACACGACGATATGATTGAGGCAGTGAACGGTGAAAAGAATGACGGCGGGCTTTTTGCTCAGGATAAGATCACCCGCCCGCCGGTAGAAACTGCTGTCATCGGAAAAACGGCCCTGTTTGAGCATGAAATCCAAATCGAGAATTTCATGGCAGCACGCCAGGCCTTGGGCTTGAATATTTTTTAAGCAGGTGCCCAGGACAAGCAGGGGCAGGGGAAGAAAAGCTGTTTTGTTGATATAGATGGACACCGGCGAGTTGATCAATAAAATCTTTTTCATTGCTTTCCGATCCATGAGCTTATTGATAAGGTTAGTCCAGTATGCGTTTCTGCTTCGGCTGTCAGGTCCCTGAATTTGGTTCGATGGTGCCGTCAACCGGTTGGCGCCGGCCGGCTTCGGGTGGATCTCGTGGACGATGTGGTCAGGCGTCATTGCAATTGCGACAGAGTATATTGAGATCAATACGACGTGTCAACCTTGTCCCTTGCTCCGGATCGACATATTGCTATACTTCCGTACTTATTCTTTCTAAAAAGCTCGTATTGGTCCCACGGGCGTCGGTGCCCAGTCCGATGATACCTGACCTTCGAAAAGCCAGGCCACAAATGGATTGAATGTCTTCACCTGGGGTGGGTAGCCAAGAGTTCTTTTCTTTCGGGATTTGCTATTTCGATACCCGCTGTTAAATGGATCTATCCTGCTGCTTAAATTCGCTTAAGATTTCGGCGGCGGCTTCTTTGACTGCTTCGGCATGGTCTCCGGATATCACACTTTGCAAATATTCCCAGGTGTGCTTGGTTTTGACCAGCCCGATCACATGCAGCACATCGCCCTGGGCCTGATCGGAAAGCCCGGCAAAGCCATCCCATAATCGATCCGAGAGCTGAATAGCCAGTTCCGGGGATTGATCGGCCAAATACTCCGCCGTAACCATGGCACCCAATCTCACCGGCCAAAGCCGATGCGTCAGAAGTTCGATCAGCGCACTGAATATTTGGCCGCTTTGCGCCATCAACTCAGCCACCCGCCGGGCGTCACCCTGTTCAATAATCTGTCGCAGGGACGCTGATGAAAGCTGGGCGGGATCGCGATTGAGACATAGCTTCAAAAGCTCCCTGACGCGTACGGGACCCGTCCAGCGGAATTGGTCATCCAGAATGAGGGTGGGGACGGAACGGACCTGATCGGCTTTGGTTTCTTCAGGGAACAAGGCGGCGCTGATGATACGCAGGCGCATCAGCGCACAGTCAGCCGCCAGGATTTGTACGCGACCAATGGTTTTGGGGCAGTGGGGGCATTGATCGGCGACATAGAGCTTCAGGTCAACGGGAAGGCCAATGCGATTCAGTTGCGCCTCAAGATCACCATCCGGCTGGTGGGCATGAGCCGGCGTGTTGCTCAGCGCCTTCAGAAAAAGCTGCAGCAGTTTGCCCGTGGGGACGCCGCAGTAGGCGATATTTTCATTGCGGCCAACGACCATCGCCGGCGCTTGAAAGCCGGCGCCATCATCCTTCTTTATCTCGACCTGGGGCGCCAGCTGCTTCAATTCATCGCAGAATTGAGCCATGCGCCGGCTATGCTCGCTGTCATCGCTTGACAACCTGATGACCGGCGCGGCTTCTTTCGGCAGATGATGGCGCTGGATGGTCTTGATGTCCTGGGGTGTCAATGGCGCCTCGCATGATCAAGGGGGACGGGTTG